>Ga0315289_10008256_pt1 | contig 15076 bp, 7 predicted proteins | sample YL17G11_40_MG_FD_203452 | JGI IMG/M metagenome (GOLD analysis project Ga0315289, IMG submission 203452) | Sediment microbial communities from Yellowstone Lake, YNP, Wyoming, USA - YL17G11_40 | ecosystem: Environmental > Aquatic > Freshwater > Lake > Sediment | place: USA: Wyoming | collected...
AGGAACCAGGAGCTCCGGAATTCCTGATAATAAGAGATCAAACGCAGCTGACGGATCAAAATTGTCACGGCTCATCCTTGAAAATCGCCCGATCGCCGGGGACGGCATGGCCTATAGCATTCGCGGACAGCGGATTGGGAACGACAGGATACGGAATACAGGCATAATTTTCATTATGGGCCAATGGCACTGAACATACGCAGGCAAAGCCAGGCTTGACCCTGGGCCCCAAATACACTGTGCTAAAGTCGTATCCGTGCGATACCAGAACGCGACGCGTCGGTTTAAAATCGTTTTGCGATAAGAGAGGGTTCCCCGCCGAATAATTCCCCCCCTCATTCGCGGGGACCATCAGGGGCCTTGCCGCAGGGCAAGGCCCTTTTGCTGGGATCCGCTGTCAGTGTGCTGATTGATCATATGTAGATGAGTGAATCATTGTAATTCAAATATATGCGGAATTTGCCTTCTGATCCGCTATTTTCCCTTTGGATTGGCCGACCGGAGACTGGATTTACTACACGCGACCGCACGACGCCGCGCATACGTACAACGGCAACAATGGGAGCACGGTGATATGGCGCGTCAATTCGGTGACCAAAGTCAACGAATTAGTCTGCAACTTTACCGACCAGGGCACTGGCGTTGAAGAAATGTGCAATTCCATCCGCCGCTTTACTTTGTCGGACGATGGCAAGTATATGGGATGTATGTATGTTGCCGGCGGCAAAGGGGGTTGCACCGCCGACGTGATTAACAATCATGAAAACAATATTCACCCGTTCCCTCCGGCAAATTGCGCCATTGTCGGCACGTCTATCGCCGGCGCAGCCGGCTGCAATATAGCCATATCACCCGGCGGCAAGATCCACGGCAGCTATTTCGCGGGCGCCCATGATAAGTTGATGCTGGGCACAATAGGGGCCGGTCCCGGTGTAAGCATACCGTCAGGCGTATGGATCGCGGCGCCATTATATAATCTATCGTGCGGTACCTGCGTTATGGAAGGATTGGCCGGCAGCTTGACAAAATGGACAGGTGAGTTCGTCGGGCGCGGAGCGGAATTGATCCGCTGGTCGGCAAACTCCGATAAATGGGTGATGCAGAAAATCGGCAACGGCCAGGATGGTCATGCCGGGGACAACGATAACGGAAGCAATCAGCTTCTCTGCAATTTCATGGATTCGGTTGCCATCAACATTTCCAAGAATGCGCCCCCGCCGATCCCCTACCCGGCAGGCTATGTATTTCAAAACAACGATGCGGGCGATCTCTGGGTCAGCGATCCTGCCAACAATCCCAACGGCGACCGCTACGAAGACGTGCAGGGCAGATGGCATACCGCCGTTGATAATGCGGTTGCCGCGCCCTATATTGGGTTAACGCCGCCGCGAATTTTCGTTACGGGCGAAAAAGATTCCGCTTTGGCGAATAAAACCTTGCAGGTAAGCAACATCGGCATCGGGGCCCTGAATACCGTCGCAACAGCTATACGGTATGCTCCCGGAGCCACTGATTGGCTCTCGGCCACCACCTCCGGCACTGGGAACAACCAACAGATCACCCTGAAATTCACCAATACCTCGCTTCAGGCAAATACCCATCATGCCACTTTAATCGTTTACGCTCCGGGCGCCCCCGACAGCGCTTATGTGCCGGTAGACCTCTCAATCCAGATCGCGCGTAATCCGGACAATCCTTCCAATGCGGTACAGGGGCTTGGGTATAACTATTATCAAGGAAAGTGGTGGTATCCTTTGCCTGATTTTGATACAGCAACGGTTGTCAAGACCGGCACCTGCGCTAATTTCACTCCATTTCCCATTGCGGCCGGTGTCACGTTCGGTTTCGGTTTGAGGTATTTCGGGTTTATCGATATCCCTGCTCAGGGGATGTACACTTTCACCTTTGCGGGCTATGGCGCCTCCAGGCTGCGTGTCGGCAATATGATGATGGGTGAAGCCACCCAGTTTCATCCCGATACCGGCTCAATTGCGCTCAAAGCAGGCAAGCAAATCATAGTCCTGGATTATATTCCAGGCGAGTTTGGCATGGAGCTTTCAGTAAGCTGGGAGTGCGCGAAAGCAGGCATTGCAAGGCAAGCTATTCCGGCAAACAGGTTGTATTATGTCTCCGGGATGTCGCGCATATCTTTGCGCCCGACCCCATTGTCCAAACCGGTCACGACGATGTTGCTCTACACGCTTCAGGGCAAGCGAATCGGGACGTTGATAAATGGGACAAAAAGCGGCATATCGGGTCACGTAGCCGGGCAGCTTATGCTGGCGGTGCCGCAGAAGCCGGGCAATGGCACTGGCAAAGCCCTGGTGATAGCGCGCTAAGGAGGAAACCTTGGCAGTGATCGGGAAGAGGATATAAGGGTTCCGTATCCATGATTCCAAAGGGAATACACATGAAAAAAGCAGCCGTCATAATGGTCGTTTCCACCTTTCTTGCGGGTTTACCGTCATCGGCAACAGCCTATAATGGCAAATACCTCAACGGCAAAGCCGTGTCGGTACACTTTCATGACGGAGGCGTCAACCTTTGCGAAAGCAGCGGGAATCCCTGGCGCGGATCGATTGTGGTGTATACCATTCAGAACAGCAAAGTGACCGGCGCGGATACCGTTTACAAAAAAGAGCAAGGGTATGCCCATTATGCGGCATTCAACCTTGCGGGAACAAAGATCGCTTTTTACCGCTTCGGCCAGGCGCCGTCCACCAGCGGAAGCTGTATTGCTGTCAACGGCGGAAAGAGCTACATTTCCGTCATGAATTCCGACGGCACCGGGCTGACCGATCTCTGCGAACTACCCGCATTGCCGTCGCGTGCCGAAATATTTCCTTTGGATTGGCCGGCCGGAGACTGGATTTACTACACACGGCCGCACGACGCCGCGCATACCTACAACGGCGATAACGGGAGTACCGTGATATGGCGCGTCAATTATCTCACCAAAACGAATGAGCGTGTCTGCAATCTGACCGATAACGGCACCGGGGCTGAAGAAATGTGCAATTCCATCCGGCGTTTTACTTTGTCGGTCGATGCCAGGCATACGGCCATCATGTACGTTGCCGGCGGCAAAGGGGGTTGTACCGCCGATGTGATTAATAATCACGAAAACAACGTCCATACGTTTCCTCCTCCTGGTTGCGCCATCCTCAGTTCATGTGTCGGCTATTGCAGTGGCTGCAACATATCCATTTCACCCAGCGGCAAAATCGTTGGGAGCTACATGGGCGGCGCGCATGATTGGCTGGTCCTGGGCAGCGTCAACTATGCAAACGGCACTTCATGCCAGGGAATCGGAAACGACGACACGAGCGCAGGCCTGAAAATCGATGGCTTTTGGATCAACAAACTTACTAATCCTAATTGTCCTACGTGCATCTTGAGCTCGCAACTCAATCTGACGACATTAACCGGAGAGTTCGTCGGGCGCGGAGCGGAATTGATCCGCTGGTCCGCCAACTCCGACAAATGGGTCATGCAGAAAATCGGCAATGGCTGGGATGGTCATGCCGGAGACAACGATAACGGCAGCAATCAGGTTGTCTGCAATTTCATAGATTCGGTTGCCATCAACATTTCAAAAAATCCGCCGCCACCGCCGTTTCCTTACCCGTCAGGCTATGTGTTTCAAAATAACGATGCGGGCGATCTCTGGGTCAGCGATCCGGCCAACAATCCCGGCGGGGACCGCTATGAAGATTTGCAGGGAAGATGGCATAGCATCGACGGAGCGATTGTCGTATCCCATATCTCGGTGACGCCGGTACAAATCCGCGTTGTGGCTGAAAAAGATTCGACGGCGTCGAGAATACTCGCAGCAAGTAATAGTGGCGCCGGGACTCTGAATGCCATTGCAGCAACAATCAAGTACGGTCCCGGCGCCACCGATTGGCTATCGGCCACCGCCTCCGGGTCCGGCAACAGTCAGCAGATTATGCTGCAATTCAAGACCGCCTCGCTTGCGGAAAATACGTATCATGCGACACTCATCGTTAGCGCGTCGGGAACGGCCGACAGCGCTCTTGTTCCCGTCGACCTTCTGGTCATGAGCGCGCGCAATCCGGACAACGCTTCCAATGCAACGCAAGGGCTTGGGTATAAATACTATCAGGGAAAATGGTTTCCCGCGCCTAATTTTGATACGGTAGCGGTTGTCAAGACCGGCACCTGCGCGAATTTCAAACCATTTCCCATTGCGGCCGGTGTCACGTCCGGTTTCGGCTTGAGGTATCTCGGGTATATTGATATCCCTGCTCAGGGGATGTACACTTTCACCATTTCGGCCGATGGCGCCGCCCGGCTGAGCGTCGGCAACATGTTGATGGGCGCATGCACCTGGGTGGGTCCCGCAAGCGGCTCAATCCCGCTCAAGGCAGGCAAGCATGTAATGGTCATGGATTTTATTCCGGGCGAGTATGGCATGGATCTTTCAGCGAGCTGGGAGTGCGCGAAAGCAGGCATTGCCAAGCAAACTATTCCGGCAAACAGGTTGTATTATGTCTCCGGGATGTCGCGCATATCTTTGCGCCCGACCCCATTATCCAAACCGGTCACGACGATGTTGCTCTACACGCTTCAGGGCAAGCGAATCGGGACGCTGATAAATGGGACAAAGAGCGGCATCTCGGGTCACCTAGCCGGGCAGCCTATGCTGGCTGTGCCGGAAAAAGCGGGCGATGGCACGGGCAAAGTAATGGTGATAGTGCGCTAAGGGCCTATCCGAAAACCTCGGACGGGCGACGGCAAACCGATTATTCCACGACAACAGCACTGACTGCTCTCGGCGGGCTCTTTCCCGAAACGACAATGCGGTATGCTCCGGCGGCAAGGCCGTTGATCGTGCCGGCCCGGCCATCGAAGGCGTTCCGAAAGGCCACGATCCTGCCCATTACGTCAACGATATCCAGACGGTCGGGCGCGAACCCGCTTCCCCATGAGATCGTCAATGCGCCGCGCGCCGCAAAGACGCGGATGTTCCGTCCGCCGGCCGGCGCCGCTGCTTTCGCGGCCGGCAAAACCCGCACGGCACCGGCCACGATAGTCGAATCATAGCCGGTATAGAGCGGCAGATCGAAGCCGGTCCCGCTTGTTGAAGAGGTGAGTATTTTGGTGACGCCGTTGCGGGTCTCGGAAACGAGGTTTTTGTATTCGTTGCCATTGAAAGAAATCTGCGTCTCGCAAGCAAGGGAGAATTGTCCGCCGTCTCTGACGAAAAATTCCGTCTGGCCTGCCGTCTGAAGGCCGGGATAATTCATAAATCCCAGGATTTCAACCACGCCTTTCACCAGCGTCATGCTGTAGGCGTTTCCTTCATCTTTCCACCCCACGATTCTCAACGTCTTCACATTGTTGACTTGCAGATTGGTGTGCACGCTGCCATCCGGGCATAGCGCTTGACTATCGGTACACCAGCTGCCTTCCGCGTTGAACTGCCAGGCCCATATGCGCTCATTGGGATTGTCGAACAGGAAATCGCGCCCTACGTCGCACATGAACAGATCGCCGGCGCCGGTGCTGGTGATGTTTCCCGCATAGGATTCGATAACAACCGATTTATTCGACTGGTTGACAATTTCCAATCCATCAAGCCGTTCCAATTTTATGACCGGCTGCGCAAGGTCGCTCGTGATGATCAGCCGCCCCTTTCCGATAAAACTGCCCCCGGTGCCTACAATCCTTTGTATGTTTCCTCGGACCAGGATATCCCCGTTGATATCGAGGAGCTTTCCAAAAGGAACGCAAATCGACGTAATATTCGGATTATCGATAAGCGACTGCAATGATGCGGAATCGCTTTTGCGGTTGCCGCCCAGTCCTCCGATATTGGCCCAGACATTGCCCCATTTCGTGGTGTCCTGCTCCCAGGGAATATCGGGCATGTTCTTGCAGGGCAAGCCCATGGAACGAGCGGGCGAGGGAAATTGGCTTATCTGATTACTCGAGTATTCGGCAAAGGCCAGGCCCGAAGGACCGGCGCGGCCGGTTGTCGTGAGCGCTTTCTGATATCCTCCGGCGCGCACATCACGCGCAAAGAGAAGCCCGGTATTTTCAATGGCCGATTTCGCTGCCGTGCCGCCCGTCAATTGCGCGTTAATGAGCATAAGCGATCCGGCGTTGCTGACGCCTACCGACGCATTGACGCAGACAAGATTATCGATATACAGAGGATTATTGCTGTTGAGGACGCCATACTGCCGCGCATTTTCCACGGTCAGATTCAAAATGGTAACGGAGTTGAGCGCGTCACTCTTGCAGCCGATGGAAAAACCCTTGACATAGATATCGCGCATGCCGCACGGGCCCTGCTCTCCTCCGGCAAGGTCGACCCCGATATTCGCCGCGTTGTCCTCGGAAAGGAAGCCGACATCCGACATCAAACCAAAATTGTTGGAGAACCATCGGACCCCGTTGGCGCCCGGGTTATTGGCCCCTATCAGCACCGTAAGGTTGTGGATGCCCCGCTTGAATATCTGCGCAACGCCATCGCCGGAATAGAGGACCGGCTTGGGAGATGTTGCGCTGGTAAAGGACCCGGGGGCGAGCCTGATCACCGTTCCGGCGCGGCTTTGTCCCTGCACGATCGGCGCCCAGACCGCGCAATTGAACTGGGTGGGCGTCGTTAGGCATATCTCCGATATGCGAATGGTATTGCTCACCAGATAGGTCCCATTGGGAAGGTAGATAGTGGTCCATTTATTGTTATCGCTGCAGGCCTTCTGCAATACCGCGGTCACGTCGGTCTTTCCGGTTTTGTCGGCTTCATAGGGCGGGAGCGTTATATCTATGAAACCCGATGCGTCGTAAAGACCGGATTTAGCATGAGGGAAAAAAATATTTTCGGCGGATACGATGCCCGTACACAATCCCATGATTATTGACAGGCAAAGCGCCATTACTGCAAAGCCGGCATTTTTATAGGTGATCATGGCCCCTCCTTCCGGGGTTATATGGACGATCAAGGCGATTGAAAAGGGAGATCTATGTCAGCACTGTAATAGACACACGGTTTACTGAGCTACAAACACCAATGACACACGCCAATACCATTGATTGCCGCAGATTTTCCAACGTGACAGACAAGGATCAACGCCGCTGCGACTACTGATGTAATGACCTTCATTCGAATCCTTTACTATAGATCCCCTTAAAAAACGATTTTGGCTTCAAAGAACAGGATGGCCCTCTTCAAGCATCCTGCTTGAATGCGACGGGATCGGCTCTCATGGCGTTCGCCTATTATTATTGGATCCCCGCGAGCTGCAAAAAAGCGCAGGAGGACCAGCCGAATGGCGGCCCTCCTGCGTGATATCCCGGAAGGGGGGGGTAATCCGGGAATCTCATTTTGTCGGGCGGTTTACCGGACCACGCAACGATTGACAAAGTGCTTTCCACCCTGGGTCAGCGTGATGAAGAAGATCCTGCTGCCTGCATCGGCGATGGAGACCGAAACATCTCCCGCGCCGGCGCCTGTCAGCGATCGGACCATCCTGCCGTCGACCCCGGCAATGGAAATTTCCCAGGGGCGTTGTTGCGCAACGTGAATGCGGACAGCAGAACCAGCGCTTGCCTTGATGCCGGCGATTCCGCCCAACGCGGCGCCCCGGCCGGCAGCACCCGGATCTTCCACCGCCGATGCTCCAGGGACCACATGCCACACGCCCTGCAGGTCTTCATAGCTGTTTTTAGTGGGGTTATTAACCGGATCATCGACCCAGAAGTCGCCGGTGCAGTTGTTCCAGTATATGACACCCTGGCCATTGACATCGCCCCCGGTGACCTTGGGATTTTTTGAAGCATTAATGGCTACTTTATCAATCCAGTTGCAGATCACCTGGTTGCACCCTTTGCGCTGGCTGTCCGCATGACCGCTCTCGACAAATCCGATGCACTGCCCGACCCATTTGTCTGAGTTTTCCGACCACCGGATGCATTCGGCACCATTGCCGATCTCTTCCCCGGCCCATGCTTCCATATCATTGATCCAGACATTCGTCCCGGAAAGCAGCAAGTTGTCGTGCCAGCCGGCAAAATAAGAGCCGACCTGCGCACCGCTCGGTGAGATGGAAATATTGCAGCCGGCCCGGCCGCTGATTTTTGCCGTGCTGAGATTGCAGCCTGAAGGCGGAAATGTAAGGATGTTATTCATGGCGCTGAAAAATGCTGTTGCGGCCGGTTCGGTATTGCACTCATACTTGGGGTATGTCATGAACGCTAAACGATCTGCTTTAAGCGTTAAGGTGAACCTGTGTATGAAAGAGCATATCAGCTCCGCGCCGCTTCCGTCGTTGGTCAGATTGCAGACCTTCTCCATAGCCTTGGTAACGGAATTGACCCGCCACATCATCAGACTCGAGTTGCCCTGATTGCCGAAAACAGTTGTGTGTGGCATCTCGAAATAAATCCAGTCGCCGGCGGGCCAATCAAGCGGAAAAAATTCCCCTTCGGGCTTCGCGGCCAATTCGCACAAATCAGTCAATCCTGTTCCATCGGGATTGATTATCGAGATATAGCTTTTCCCGCCATTGACGCTTACGCAACCATTGCCGGTTGCCGCAGGCGCCGTACCAAGGCGATAAAAGGCGATCTTTGTTCCTGAGAGATTAAATGCCGGATACTGGGCAAGGCCCTGGGCTCGCGAATGGATCGTGTCGCAGTGGGTTACGCTGGAGCTCTGTATCGTGTAGAGCAGAATCGCTCCGTCGCGAAACCCGTCACCGCTTTCGCAGGTCATCGGCGCCCAGTCCTTTTCACCAAAACGCCACTGCACCGAAACCGCTTTCCCATTCACGTTCTTGCCGTTGTAAGCGAGCGCGGACCCCGCCATGCCGGCAAGGATGCCGATCGCTGCAACAAATAAAAGCGCGGATTTTTTCATATGCCTCCTCTTGCTTGTTCGCGGAAATCCTGACAGCACCGGGAACCCCTTGCCGCCGCTTCCTCAAAGGGGGGGGTATTGAGTTGCGGCCGGCAAGAGTTTTTCCCGGATATCGACTACCTGCCGGAAAGCACGATACGATTGACGAAGTGTTTGCCGCTCTGCGCCACGTTGACTACGCAGACCCCCCGGCTCATGCTCGACACGGGCACGGTAATCTCTCCGGCGGATGCGCCCGTAAACGAGCGAATAGTTCTTCCGTCGGCGCCGGTAACGGTGATCGACCAAGGGTCCCGGCCCTGTATTGAGATCCGCACTGACGGAGAACTGCCGGACTGAGCAACTATCGCCGGCGCACTTTCAAGGGGGCTTCCAACACCGTTTCCCTGCACCGGGGTCGTACCAACGGTATGCCACACACCTTTCAGGTCTTCGTATTTGTTTTTATCCGGATTGCTTGCGGGGTCATCAACCCACAGATCGCCCGCGCAGTTGTTCCAGAAAACAGTCCCATAGGGCGCCTCAGCTTGATCATCCGGACTATTATGCGGCGGGACCGGGTTTTTTGAAATGTTGATTGCCACAGAATCCATGAAATTGCAGACGATCTGGTTGCTCCCATTATCGTTATTATCCGCATGGCCGCTCTTGTACATGCCGATTTTCTGCATCACCCATTTATCGGAGTTGACCGACCAGCGGATCAACTCGGCACCCTGGCCGATGTACGCGCCGCCATTCCATTTTGTTAAATTGCCTTTTGAGGATTGGACGCACACAGGGCAGCCCGAATTGGTGTTGGGATTAATCCAGACATGCCCCGTCTCATCGGCCGCGACCGGCAAGCCGACACTCGGATCGTCGTTACCGATCTCGCCGCCATTCGCGGTCGCATAATTTATCGATCCAAGGTTCATATCGTCGTGCCATCCCGCGAAATAATTTGCCACAAGTTTTCCGCTGGGCGAAATGGAAGCGTTGCAGCCGTTCCGCCACCCGACGCACGCGGACCCGCCCAGATTGCCGTTAGGCGGGGGGAATTTGTAAATGCCATTAACATGGGAGAAAAATTCGGTGGAGGCAGCGCCATCGCCATTGCAGGCGTATTTCGGGTAGGTCATGAAAGCGCAATGATCGCCTTTCAGCGACATGGTGAACCTGTGCAGGTAGGAGCAGTTCAGTTCGGCGCCGCTGCCATCATGGGTAAGATTGCACACCTTTTCCGATACACCGGTAACGGCATTCACACGCCAGATCATCAGGCCCGAATTGCCCTGATTGCCAAAAGCGGTTGCATGCGGCTTTTCATAATAAATCCAGTCACCAACAGGCCAATCAAGGGGAAAAATAAGCCCATCAGGAAGGACCGGCAGGTCGCAAAGGTTGATAAGCCCAGTGCCATCCGGATTGATGATCGAAATGCTGCTCTTGCCTCCATTTGCCGAAACGCAACTGCCATTGGCCCCCGGGCCCTGACCATAGCGGAAAAAAGCGATTTTCGTTCCCGCCAGATTGAATGCAGGATATTGGGCAAATCCCTGCTCACGGTGGTAAATGGTATCTCGACTGGTCACCGCGGAATTCTGCAAAGTATAAAGAACAATCGACCCCCGGTTGGCCCCGCTGCCCGATCCGCATAGCGAACCGCCATTGCGGTAATGGACCGATACGGCTTTGCCGTTAAGGTTTTTCCCATTATAGGCATGTGCCGGGCAAACCATGGCGGCGACAGCGCTGACGGCGGCCATATAGTGCCAAAAACGCTTCATTTTCCCCCTCCTTTGGATTGGTGTAATAGTTCTTGTCAAAATATTTGGGCCTGAATGAAGTCCGATCCACGCGTTTGCAGGACGTCCTGTTATATCCTGGAGTCCGCCTTTGCTCTTAATATATCCCTGCTGTTTGGGATTTCAAAGATTATATTCGCTAAACTTATATGCTTATATATTTTACGCTATAGGTGCGGCATAAGGCGCTCATCTTGCGCTGCAACAAAACTGCATTGTCGAATAGCGCGGACTACCGTCCCCTTTTCATACCCCTCGGGTTCATCCCGGTCATTGCAGCCGTTTTTGTATCGGCGGCTTTGAAAACAGCAAGGAACCCACGCTCCTGCTTCATTGATGACTTTGTTGTTGCTGATGATTCTTGCAGTATCCACGCTAATACTTGAATTGGGCTTTCAGATGCCATGCCCACTCGTCCGGTTTGATGAGAGCATCCTCGAAATCATAGTTGCGCATATGCGCAATATGCGCCTCCCAGCGCTGGTGGTCCCGGCCGATTTGTCCGACCAATTCAAAATGCCGCCCAAGCTGTTTTTTGGCATAGAGCGACCATTTCCAGTCATCATGACGATACGTTGACATATTATAATCTCCTGTTGCCATTACTCCCGGCAGGGGAACAGGCCACCCTTTTTGGAAGACCTGGCTATAATCATTGGGATACGGGCAGGAGTAGTGCTCGAACTCCAGAGCAAGCACATCGAACAGAACCGGTATGGGCAGAGTTATGCCGAACATCTTGGGAAACTTCTGCGACAAAGTGTCGTATCCCCAGGGATTGGCGATGGCTTTCGGATAATCTTTCAAGCCGAGAATGGCGATCTCGCCGTATATCTTGCCGCCTTGCCCGAGCAATTTGCCGAATTTCGATCCACGCATGAAAAAAAGCGGATCGATTGTCGCATGCGCCATAAGCTTCGTACCGGCAAAGGTATAAAAGCCGGTGTCTCCGGGGGAGATCTCATAGGAAGCATCGGGAATCTGCGGTGTGGTACTGCGATTGTCAACCGGAATCAAATGGGCGAAACTCACGCCGCCCCCTATATCCATGACGTTAAAAATGTCGGCCCCAAATATGCCCGCGATAGTCCCATCGTGGAAAGGTCTGATTTCGCTTTCAGAAAGAACGAGAAGGTCGGCCTTGGCGCCGAATGCTCCGCGTGAATAGCGTGCTCCTATTCGCAGACCGGAAACCGTAGCGGAAGTCGCATCAAATCGCGTGATAATATACGCAGGATACGTTCCGGTCCTGAATAGGTATTCTCCGAGATCGGTCACTGTTGGATTGTACCGGTAGGGCATGATGCCTAATGCTATCTCAAGTTTCAAGGTTTCGCCGGAGAGAAAAGAATAAATTCCCTGGGCCTCCTTCAGATCAAAAGAAGCGTACCGGTCGCTCCCGGCGGTATATTCCACCATTCTTTCGAGCGGGAAGGTATTGAACCATATCCGCGCCTCAATTCCGGCCTGCAAGCTCAGGTGTTCGGTAAGAATTGTTTTAAGATTCGCGGACGCAACATTGGTACCGAACCAGATATGGTCATACGTTGCATTCTGGTACCGGCCCTTGACAATCTGACCCATTTCCCATCCTATCACACCTGAGCTGGAGATTTTCGGCTGGAATTCCGCATCTCCTGCGAACGCCGCTACGGAAAAACCGCACATCAAACATGAAGCGATAAACATAGACAAACGCTGCATATAACCTCCTTTGCGTGCAGGGGACGGGGGGCGCTGGGGCGCCAGCATGCCTGCCCCTATTGTAGTCGTTATGAAGACGTTATTATAGATAGCCACAGGCGATATCAGCCATAATACCGGTCATGTCAATCCCGGCGGTCGCCATCGACGCTATTGGAAATATTCTTAACAAACGTACACTCGAACGGCCTATCGGACCACGCAGCGATTGACAAAGCGTTTTCCTCCCTGGGTCAGCGTGATGACGCGGATCCCTCTTGCGATACCTGGTTCATCGACCGCAACATCTCCCGCTCTTTCGCCTGCCAGCGAACGGATGGTTCTTCCGTCGACGGCGGTGACGGTAACGTTCCATGCTCCCTGCTGCGCAATGTGAATGAGAAACGATGAAGAACCGCCTGTTTGAATGTTCGTTACGACGCCCTGTCCGCTTCTATGCTGAAACCGCCTTTCGGATTGCTGCATTGCCGCGCCTGGTACAAGGTTCCAAGCGCCTTTCAGGTCTTCATATTTATTTTTATCGGCATTATTTACCGGGTCGTCAACCCACAGGTCGCCCGCATCGTTATTATAAAACACGGTACCGAACGGCGCGAATTCCGGATCGTCGGGAAGATTATGCGGCGGAACCGGGTTTTTTGAGATGTTTATGGCCACGGAATCCACAAAATTAACAACAACCTGATTGCTGCTCTGATTGTTGTATCCGGCATGGCCATCCTTATAATTGCCGATCTTTTGCATTACCCATTTGTCGGAGTTGGCCGACCAGCGTATCAGCTCGGCGCCCTGCCCAATGTATTCCCCGCTCCATTTTGTTAAATTTCCTTTGGAAGATTCGATGCACATGGGACATCCTGTATTGGTGTTGGGATTAATCCAGACATGCCCGCAATCGTCCGACGAGACCGGCAACCCGACGCTCGGATCATCATTCTCGATGGAGATGCATTTGGTATTTGCATAGTTTACCGTTCCCAGCTGCATATCATCGTGCCATCCCGCAAAATAGTTGGCTACGATTTTGCCGCTGGGAGAAATGGATATATTGCAGCCGTCCCGATAGCCGATACATGAGCTTACAATGGCGCAATTTGGCGGCGGGAACGGGTGGATGTTGTTTACATGATTATTAATTACATCGGCGGTGCAACCCCCTTTGCCGCTGGCAACGTACATAAGGGCCATATGTTTGCCATCTAAAGACAAAGTAAAACGACGGATGGAGTTGCATATTTCTTCAACCCCGGTGCCGTTGTCGGTAAAATTGCACACTTTCTCATTTGCTTTGGTGATCGCATTGACGCGCCATATCACAGTGCTCCCATTATTCCCATTGTAGCTGTGCGCGGCATCGTGCGGACGCGTATAGTAAATCCAGTCCCCGGCAGGCCAATCGAGCGGAAATATTTCAGTATTGGCCGGCGATGCGGGGAGTTCGCAAAGATCGGTCAATCCGGACCCATCGGGATTTATCATCGATATAAAGCTCTTTCCGCCGTTGACCGACACGCATCCGCTTCCTGTTGTTGCCGGCGCCTGGCCGAAGCGATAAAAAGCGATCTTCGTTCCCGCAAGATTGAATGCCGCATAATGGGCGAACCCTTGCGTGCTGCTGTGTATAGTGTCCGCACGGGCCACTTTGCTGTTGGCTATAGTATAAAGAACTACAGAACCCCGCCAGGGAGATCCGGTCACGCAAGAGCCCGTGCCGCCGGTGCGAAAGTGCACGGATACAGCCCGGCCGTTGAGCAGTTTTCCATTGTAGGCGCTCGTTGATGACAATAAACCCGCAAGCAATGCGGCAATGACCGTTAAAACCATTGCTTTTTTCAATTGCACTACTCCTTGAATAATGGCCCCTGAATAGGAGATTTCGGTATTCCGCATCTCCGGCGAAGCCGGCTTGATTACTCCACAACGCAACGCATGCTATCCCTCGAAACTCCATTTTTCAATTCGATGAAATAGACACCTTTCACCATCAATTCTGCCGGTACGCTGATCTCTTTGGGATCGCTTTGGATTGTTGAGAAAATCTGCTGTCCACGACCATTGATAATACGAAGCTCGGTAACGCCTTTAATATCGCTGCCGGTAAGGGATACAACGATCGCACCATTCCTGACAACTGCCTTTGCAGAGCGGAGAGGCAAAGACTTGACCATTGCATCATGCGCCACACCGACTCCTCCAAAGAACGCATCGGGAATGATTCCCGACGGCCCTGCAATTGGAGCAACGGCCGGATGATCGACGAGTAAATCACTCGCCGGCTTGATCTGATCAACCCGACCTTTTAGAAAGGAACGTCCATAGGTCATAAGGCCGCTGCACTCGACTTCGATATCGGTGAGCTGGGTGTAAATGGCGGCGGCGAGACCAACCTGCGTTTTGGATTGCGCCATGGATTGACAATAACTCTTAAATTTGGCTTCCCACGCGGTTTGGGAGGTCTGATCGATATTTCCCCACGTCTCGGTCGGTTTCCATTCATACGCATCCATCTCGGGGGTGTTCAACCTGATGCCTCCATATTCTCCGTTCTGGAGGATCCAGTTGGGGTCGGCGTTGGGCCGGCACGGATCAGGATAGCAATGCTGGTCCTTGACATGGCCGCAAGCGTACCATTGCCAGCCGCTCGCAACATTAACAAGACGGGTCGGGTCCAGGGCCATAAGGTGATTGATGTTGG
>Ga0315289_10008258_pt1 | contig 15074 bp, 19 predicted proteins | sample YL17G11_40_MG_FD_203452 | JGI IMG/M metagenome (GOLD analysis project Ga0315289, IMG submission 203452) | Sediment microbial communities from Yellowstone Lake, YNP, Wyoming, USA - YL17G11_40 | ecosystem: Environmental > Aquatic > Freshwater > Lake > Sediment | place: USA: Wyoming | collected...
TCTGGAATTAAATCCGAACCGGCAATGTAAAGAAAACCTCCGGCGGTAAAAGGAATTAACAACCGAGTAAGATGAATAAATTTGACGCCCAAAAGGAAAGTGAAAAAAACTCCAGCGAAAGCGGTTGAAGCCGAGAGAAAATTGAAAAACAAAGCCTTTTTCTTGGAAAAACCACCGTGGAGCAAAACTCCAAAGTCACCGATTTCTTGAGGAATTTCATGGAAAATGACCGCCAAGGTGGTGGCGATCCCCAAAGGCAAACCGACCAGAAAACTGGCGGCAATAACCATGCCATCCATAAAATTATGAAAACCGTCCCCGACTAAATTCATCAAGGCCAAAGGGTGAGGGTGTTCTCTAGAAGTGGGAATATGACAGTGACGCCAGGCAATAAACTTCTCCAAAACAAAAAACACCAACAGACCAGCCAAAACCGCCAAAGAAACTTCCAGATTAAAACCCATGGTTTCAACCGCCTCCGGTAAAAGATGAAGAAAAGCGTCACCCAAAAGTCCACCAGCAGAAAAACTAACCAGAAATAAAAGAATTTTTTTTAATTTCTCCGCTTGAAGAGCCAGAAAAAGAACCCCGGTAAAAGAAAGCAAACTGACAAGAAAAACACTGATGAAGGAAAAAAACCAAGGATTCATTGATTCAAGTTTAACAGGAAAAAAGAAAGAAGACTATCGGTTTATCATCCTGAAAAGGACGTTCGCCAAAGCGAACAGATAGTCTCTGTTGAATACATCACTGTCTCGTTTGCCTCCTGACTAAAACAAAAGCTGCTATCCATGGACCGTACACTACCATGGCGATGCAAGCAAGATAAAGAATAGCCATTTTATTCCTCCTTTTCGAATAATCTCTTTTCTTCCAGTAGCACTCGGGCCTTCCAATGCAGAAAAGCGGGGACACCATAAGCTAAGGCGGTCACCACCAGAGCCCAAATGATACCCATTTCTTCTCTAGTCATCAGCCACTTCTCCTTCTGACTACTTTGGTGACCTTAGAACTTGGTCTATCAACTCATCCGACAAGCCGGCTTCTTTCATTCCAGCAACACCAACCACATAATAGAGAAAGACACCTGCTGAAATCAAGGCAACGCAAGGAAGAACAATAAACAAAGCATTCAGTGGGCTCATTTCTCTTCTCCTTTATTCTCTACTTCGCGTGTACTTTACCTCTTGCTGGGCCTTTCACTGCCTCGACCGCAAAACAAACAAGGTGGATGCCTATTATCAGGATCAAGGGACCGGCAAAAACTAGCCCGAGAACAACCCCAGTCACCTGGAGTTCATAAAACATATAAGCGGCAAAGCCAACGGAAATAGGGGCTCCGGCTGAACAGAGGTTTTTTAGGAATTTTGGCTTGCGCCAAAGCCACTCCTGAAGCCATTTGAAATAGGCATACCACCAGAACAGGAGCGTCACGATCACAGGGAGCCAAAGCCAACCCATCTCAATCTCCTTCCCAGTCTAATAAGAATGGTGGCCAGAAACCGGAAGAAGTCAGGAACGGTTAAATAAGCAAAGCTCAACCAACCAAACACGATTATTAACCATGCGATTATTAACCCGGCCAAACCGAAACAGACTAACATCAGGTTAACCATTGCCTTTTTGTTCCTCCCTTAATTTCAAAATCCAAAGAATGAGTGCGGAAAAAGCGGCCAGGACAATCACGAACCAGAATCCAAGAACTAAAACGATTGAGCCCGTCGATGCCAGGTTTTTCAGCCCGATTATTATTTGTTCCACCTTACCTCTCCTTCCTCTTCTTCAAAGGGTGATGAAGACAAAAACAGCGATGTTAAGGTTCTAGCGGTCTTTTTTGAAAGCCACTTTCAAACAGACCGTTATTTTCTGTTCATCTTATAACATGAATTCGACCATTTTTCAATTAATTTTGAGTTTTTTGAGCCGTTTTTGGTATTCTCCTAAAACCCATTGCCTGGCGTCATGGGGATGAAAACAAATCCTGCCCGGTTCCACGATTTCCGTGGTCCGGCGCGAAGCCATGTATTGCATTTGAAGCTTTCTCACTAAGGCTTCCAGTTTGGTAAAAAGTCTTTCACCCATGGGTTTTTTTGAATAAACTTTTGATAGGTCTTGTCTCTGCCCCAAAGTGGCTTTAATTGACAGACTTCGTGAGCGGTAAACAAATCTCTTTCTTTGAGAGGCACGGCCAAATGTTCTTCATCTAAAAACATATTCAGACAGATTTTATCTTTCACCTTTTTATCATGAGGATAACGTCGTCTGGCCACTAATTCCACCAAAAAAACTGTTAATAATCTTGTCAACCAAAGTCTTTTTTTGGCGGTGATGATTAATAAATCAATGTCGTCTTCCTTGGCCGCATTTTCCATCGCCAAGGCACCGGTCACCGCCACCATTTTAATCGTCGGAATGATTTTTAACCATTGGCTAACTTTTTGAGCAATTCTTATTTTTTCCTGACTCCATTTTTCCCGTTTTTGCCGCAAAGCCACGATTCTACCTCTGTCCTTTAGAAAAAAGAAACCGTTTTTATGAGCAACCTGAGACAATTTTGGCCAAATTTGACCTTCGGTTAAAACTTGACTGATCAGAAATTTTCTAATTTCTTTTTCTTTGAGGGGATAACCAAAAACATCGGCGTAAGCCAGGGTTTGAAGAATGGCTCTTTTCATCAAGCCAATTTTAACATCTTTAGTAAGCGACCGCGGTTCCCAGACCGTATTGGGAAAGAAGTTGGCTCACACCGGAAGCGGCCGTCTCGAGCGCTTCGGTGGGAGTCTGGTTGGCATTAATGGCGTTGACAGCATCTTTAAAATAGTTAATCATTTTGTCGTTAATCCCGTTGTCATCCGTCCGGGAGCAAAGATACCAGGTCTGGGCTTGAGGTGCCTGGTCAACAAAAGCGGCGGTTAAAGGATTGCTTTTCACTTGCTCCGCCATTTCCACCCGAGAATAGGGTTCACCAAAAAGTCTTAATTGGGACTCGGCCTGATAAAGCTTGGTCAAGGTCTCTTGACTGGCAAGATATTGAAGAAATTCCCAAGCCTCTTTTTTATATTCACTTTTATTATTGACGCCTTCCACCCAGAAACTGGCCCAAGCCACGTTGGTGCCGCTTAATTGGGGCGCTTTGACCACTCCGAATTCCAAATCCGGATTGAGGTTTTTGATTTCAAAAACATCCCAGGAAAAACCAAAAGCCATCGCCACTTGGCCGCTGGCAAAAGCCATGATGGAATTGGGCAAAGTTAAATCCCAAACCTGGTCAGTGGTGTTGAAAATCGTGTAATAAGTTAAGGCGTCTTCCGCCAAAGAGCCAGTAGGATTGGCCAAATCCGCTTCATTCTGAAGCATCATCAAGCCCAAAATATCGGACCAATGTTCGACGTTGTTGGTCGTTCCTAAAGCCACACCCGCCGTTTGGATTTTGCCCGCCTCATCAACCGTGGTCAATTCAATCGCCGTTCGTCTTAACTCATCCCAAGTCGCTGGCGGTGTTTTTCCCGCTGTCTGAAAAATCTCCTTATTATAGAAAAGGGCCAAGGTGTCCATTTCCAAAGGCAAACCTAAATAACTGGTGCCAGAACGAAGCTGGGTCGCCGCCACCGGATAAAAAGTGGTTTCAAACTGGGAAGCACTCATTATCTCGGAAGGCAGAGAATCAAGCTGGTTCTTCAACATTGGCAGCCAAGTGACATGATAACGAAAAATGTCTGGTCCTTCACCTCGAGCCAAAGCGGACTGAACACGCTCCCGGTATTGTTGTTTTGACTGTAGGGAATATTCAATCTTAACCTGGGGGTGTTCCTTCTGCCAATCAGCGATGACTTGATTCATCACGGACTCTGGTTCCCATAAGCCCCAATAAGTCAAAGTGATTTCTTTCTCTTTCTGGAAACGAGGCAAACCGAATTTAATCGCCAAGAAAACCAGACCGACCACCAAAATCAGAATCAAAAAAATCGGTAAAATTTTTTTCATCGCCCCTAAGGGAGACTTTCCTTCGGCGTGGAAAGCGGTCGCGGGCTCCGCCGATTCCGAGGGCAATGATTCACCCGGCGGCGTCTCAGTGAGCGGCACTGGTTCTTCAATTGGCGGGGTGGTTTCGGTTAACGGGGCGGTTTCTCCAGGGGAAACCTCTTCTTCTGGTAAAGACAAATCTGGAGGGGGAGCGGTAACCTCTTCGCTCGGTTTTTCTTCTTCCCAAGGCGGTTCTGGAATTGACTCTGTTTCAAATTTTGGTCTTGGCTCAAGATCTTGATTTGGGTCAGGCATATCTTAATGTTATCATATAAAAAATGAGTAAGAAACTGCAACTCGCTTGGCAGAAAGCGGTCTTTTTTATTCCAGTGGCCATCGTTTTGTTTTTATTCCTTATCTTTCTGGGATACCATTTTGCCTATTGGCAAAAAATTTATCCGGGAGTGAGCGTCCTCGACCATTCCCTGGGCAACCAAAATTTGACCACGGCTCAAGAAACCGTCAAACAAATCATCGCCGAAGCCAATCCCCAACCCGCTTTAACCCTCAAAACCGAAACACAGCTCTGGAATTTAGAACTGGCTGATTTTGAATATCTTCCCCAAAAAACGGTGGAAAAAGCCTGGGCCATCGGTCGAGGCAAGAACCGATTAAAAAATCTCCAGGAAAAAATGGCCGCTTGGTCTCAAGGCATCAATCTTTCCCTTGAATATTCTTTAAATCAAACCGTTTTTAATCAACAACTTGACCAAATCGCTGACCAGGTTTTTGTGCCCGCCATCGAACCCGCCATCAGCATCACTGAAGACAAAAAAGTGGCCATCGAATCAGGTAAATCAGGTTTCGCACTTGATAAAAAAAAGCTGTCCAGAGAAATCGCCTCTCGTCTAGCGCTCCTTGATTTTTCTCCTCTTGATTTGCCGTTGATTAACCTTTCGCCAAAATTAACGGAAACTCAAATCGAAAAAACCCAATCGAGAGCAGAAAGTCTCCTCAACAAAAAAATGATCCTGACCACTGAGGAAATGACTTGGGCATTAGAAGACCGGCAATTAGTCCAATGGCTTGATTTTAACCAAGGCTATGATCAGGAAAAAATTGCCAGTTGGTCAGCCGAACTGGCCAAAACCATCAACCGGCCTTCTCAAAACGCCGCCTTTGAATTTAAAGAGGGACGGGTCACCCAATTTCGAGAAGGGAAAAAAGGTCTTCAACTTGAAGAAGAAAAAACGATTATTTTGATTAAAAACGCTCTGGCCGAGCTGGAAAAAGGCCAGGCCGAAATCACCTTGGCTTTACCTTTAACCACCACCCCACCCCAAATCACCACCGCCGAAGTCAACAGTTTGGGGATTCAAGTCTTAGTCGGCCAAGGTGTCTCCTATTTCCGCGGCTCAATTGCCTCTCGAATTCACAACATTCAATTGGCTTCTTCCCGACTCAACGGCTTGCTTATTCCTCCAGGAGAAACTTTCTCCTTTAATCAAGCCTTGGGCGAAGTCTCGCCGGCCACCGGTTTTCAACAAGCCTACATCATTAAAGAAGGCAGAACCGTTCTGGGAGACGGCGGTGGTGTTTGTCAGGTTTCCACGACTTTGTTTCGAGCGGCTTTAAAGGCCGGCTTGCCCATTGTCGAACGGCGCGCCCACGCCTATCGGGTCAGTTATTATGAACAAAATTCTCAAGTCGGTCTGGACGCCACCGTTTATGACCCCACGGCGGACTTGAAGTTTAAAAATGACACCTCCACCCACCTCCTTATCCAAACCACGGTCAACCCAAAAAACGCCCAACTGACTTTTGAACTCTATGGCACTGATGACGGTCGAACGATCACCCTCTCTTCCTCCAGAATTTGGGACCAAGTACCACCACCACCAGATTTGTATCAGGATGACCCGACCCTCCCCATGGGCCAAACCAAGCAAATCGACTGGGCGGCTTGGGGGGCGAAAGTCTCCTTTGATTATAAAGTGGTGAGAAACAACGAGGTTTTGCAAGAGCGAACCTTTTATTCTGCCTATCGTCCCTGGCAAGCCATTTTTTTAAGAGGAACGAAACCTCAGTAGACCTAAATGAAAAAACAGTCAATTGACCGTCTGATTCTCCTTCTTCTTTTAGGGGGACTTTTTCTTCTTTTCTTTTTACCCCCCTTTGACCCTGACTTAGGTTGGCAATTGCGTTGTGGTCAACAAATCTGGCAGCAAAAAGAACTCTGTACAGTGAACACTTTTAGTGTTTTTTTAGAAAATTATCGCTGGACTGATGCCCGCGCTTTTTATCAAGCGCTTATCTTTCCTTTTTATCATTGGTTTGGCCTTTTAGGCTTGAGTTTAATCAATGGTCTTTTAATGGCCACCGCTCTTTTGTTTTGGCTCTCGCTTGCCGGCAAAAAAGAAATCAAGGTCATTCTTTTGCCTTTGATCATCTTTCTTTCTTGGCTAGTGCTTGGTTTTGGTATTCGGAACCAATTAATCAGTTTGTTTTTTCTTCTTCTCCTCCTCAAGGTCATCGAACAGGTTCACCAAGGAAAAAGAGGCTGGCTTTTTCTTTTTCCCTTAATCATGTTTTTCTGGGCCAACAGTCACGGCGGTTTTGTTTTGGGGGTTTTCTTGCTTTTGGCTTTTCTCTTGGAAAAAACCCTTAACTTCATGACCAAAAAAGAGTCTTTTAAAAACTATCTTTTTCTTTTTGGTTGGATGTTTTTTAGCCTTCTGGCCACCTTCATTAATCCTTTTGGTTTCAAAATTTATTTCGAAGCCTGGCGCCATTTTTCGGTTGTCCCTTTATCCCGCTTAATTGCCGAGTGGGTACCACCGCCTTTTGGGTGGCAAATCATGGTCTTTCTTTTCCTCGGTCTGGCACTGGGGGTCATTTATCAAACCAGAAAAAACTCGTTAACCCTTTTTAAACTCCTGGGGCTTTTTTTTCTGGCTTTTCTGGCCGTTAAAGCCCGTCGGGATCTGGTTTTTTTCTTCTTTTTTGCTGGTTATGTTCTTTCTTCGCTCCGGCTGAAGAAAAAAAACATTCAAGCTTTGGCGATTTTAATGGTTCTGACCATTTTTGTTTTGGGTCTCTTTCTTCAATTACCCCGGACGATAATGATTGACAGCCACTGGGAAAAATTCTGCTCGTCAGCCAAAACCAGATACCCGGCTCAAGCGGTGGAATTTCTGAGAAAACAACCTACAAAAGGAAGAATTTTTAATGCCTACGAATGGGGCGGTTTTTTAATCTGGCAATTGCCGGAATATAAAGTGTTTGTGGACGGTCGGATGCCTGCTTGGCAAACTGCCTCCGGCAAAAGCCCTTACACGATTTATTTAGAAACCTTGCAAACCCAACCCGGCTGGCAGGAAACATTAACAGAATTTAAAATTGACTGGCTTTTCATCTATCCAGGCACTTTTATGGATTTGAAAATCAAAGATAAACCTGAGGATTTTGGCTGGCAAGAGGTTTATCGAGATGAACTGGCCGTGATTTACCAAAAAATATAATAAATGAAATGAGAACCTTTATTGCTTTAGAATTACCCCAGGCAGTCAAAAAAGAACTGACAAATTGCCAAAGAGAGTTGGAAAAAACAGGGGTCCAAGCCCGGTGGGTCAAACCAAAATTGAGTCACCTCACATTGGCCTTCTTAGGTTCAATCACGCCAGAAAAAAGAGAAAAAATTGAAGTCATTCTTGAGGATACCACCAAACAAGTCAAACCCTTCAGCCTCCATCTGCAAAAAATGGACGTTTTTCCCAACCCGGCCAAGCCCAGAATCATTTTTATAGATTTAGGCGGCGAGCTTGAAAAACTCCATTTATTGGCCACCTTCATCAAGCAGGGCTTAAAAAAAGAAAAGCTTTTTTTTGATCAGAAACCTTTTGTCAGCCATATTACTCTAGGTCGAATGAAAAAGAAGCAAAACTTAAGAAAAATAATCAGCCAAATCAAACCAGAAAAAGTGGGATTCGTGGCTGATAAGGTCAGTCTGAAGCAAAGCACTTTAACTAGCTCTGGATCGATTTATAGGACATTAAAAAGCCTTTCCTTATAAACACCCCGTGCTTGACTTACTATGGGATTTATGCTAGAATACTTTTCAGATTAGAACCTTGATAGTGATCAAACCCAGCCACACCGCGTGGTCGCGGTTTTTTTGTTTTGAAATGGAAATGATTTACTAGAGTTATGATAGGAGGAACAATGAACCGGAAATCAACCACAATCTACCTTCTTGGCTTTATTTTACTCACCTGTGCTTTATGTGGAAGTATGATTTTTCCTCCTCCTTTTAACGAGGGCGACTGGGTTGAGCCCAGAGGAGAGAACATCTACTGCTTCCATTCACCGGGTGTGAACGACAGTATAGAACAATCCTACACCTTTAGGGAACGTGAGATAGGTATTGTCGAGAGAGGGGGAGATCTGAACAATTTCTATTTTCAGGACTCTCCTAACTGGTGGATGAGAGTCGATATGGGTGATGAAGTGCATAAGTGGTGTAGAGCTAGCGGTTTGAAGCTTTACAACCCCTATGATTGATCAACTGAGGCGGTAAGTCTCCTCTTTCTCTTGGCTTGCCGCCTCATTTTTTCCCGCTTAAGGCGGGTTTTTTATTGGCAAAAAAAGTATAATGGCTCCATGAGAATTCTGGGAATTGAAACTTCTTGTGATGAGACCGCGGCGGCCGTGGTGGAAAACGGCACCAAAGTCCTGACCAATGTCGTGGCTTCTTCGGTGTCACTGCACCAAAAAACCGGAGGCATTATTCCGGAAGTGGCCGCTCGAGAACAACTGAAATTCATTCTGCCGGTGATTGAAAAAGCGTTAGAGAAACAAAAAATTGATGCTTTGGCGGTGACCGTCGGGCCAGGTTTGATTGGTTCTCTTTTGGTGGGAGTGGAAACCGCCAAAACTCTGGCATATCTCTGGCAAAAACCGCTTATCCCCGTCAATCATCTTCAAGCTCATCTCTACGCCAATTGGCTGGAAGGAAAAAAACCCCAATTTCCAGCCCTTGGCTTAGTGATTTCCGGTGGCCACACCGATTTGGTTTTGTTGAAAGACCATGGCGAAATTAAATGGCTGGGAGGGACGCGGGACGATGCGGCCGGAGAATGTTTTGACAAAACCGCCCGAGTCCTCGGTCTTCCCTACCCTGGCGGTCCGGCCATCGCCAAGTTAGCCAGCAAAGGCAATCCCCAAACTTATGATTTGCCCCGGCCGATGATGAACCAAGAAAATCTTGATTTCTCCTTCTCGGGTTTGAAAACGGCAGTGATTAATTTAAAAATGAAAAAGAAAAGGATAAAAAAAGCGGATTTGGCCGCAGGCATTCAACTGGCCATCGCGACCGTCGTCACGAAAAAAACCCTGAGGGCGGCGGAAAAACACCGGGTTAAAAGCGTTCTTTTGGCCGGCGGGGTGGCCGCCAATCAAGAATTGCGTCAACAAATGGCAACCCAAATGAGCAAAAATTTTAATCTTTTTGTGCCTTCACCCCAGCTCTGTACTGATAATGCCGCCTATGTCGCCAGTAGGGCTTTTTTTAATTACCAACCAGTCGCCTGGCAAAAAATCGCGGCTGACCCTGGTCTAAGTATCGAAACCGATGTTGATGCCTCTTAAACAACTTGAAGAAAAAATCGCCAAAAAGCCTTTAAGACTCACGCCTTCTTTAGAGAGAGAATATCATCATTTGGTTGAAAAAATTAACCAAAGAGAAGTCAACTCCAAAAAAAAGAGCGGTTTGGAAATCACCAATCGTGAAGGCGGTGACGCCACTTTAGTCAATCAGCCGCTTCTTTCGGCGATTCATCTAAGTAATTATTTGGCCGTTGTCTCAATCATCAAGGCCCTGGTTAAGAAAAAAAGTGATTTAAATAAACTAAAAATCCTGGGTGTCGGTGAGGGTTCTGGCGCTTTTGCTTTTTATTTAACCTCGGTGCTTCAACCGAAAACCTACCTGGCCACTGACTACCAACAGGGACTGGTTGATTACGGCCAAGCGGTTTTTGGTCAAGGTTTTTTGAGCTTCGCAACCCTAGACGCCACCAACATGACTTCAATTAAAAACCACTCCTTTGACTTGATTGTCGCCAGTGAGTTTATTGAACATATCCTGACTTCAAACTTGGTGGCTTTCTTTAAACAATCACGGCGGGTGCTTAAAAAGGAAGGTATTCTTCTGGCCACCACTCCTAATAAAGGCTGTCATCCAGGAGAAGTTTACAGTGGTTATCCACATCATTTCACCGAATTTACGGCTCAAGAGCTTGAGGCTTTAATCAAAACTCACTTAGCCCAAGTTTTTCGTCAGAAGGCGATTTTTTATCTGGTTAATCGAAAAATCAGTCAGGAAAAACGGTGTCGCCTGCCTCTGGAACTGGTCGTCAACCGTCTTTTTGGCCTTTTTCTCAAACTGATTCCTAAAGAAAGTCAAAGAGAAAAAGTCCTAGACAAATTTTTAACCAATTTCTTAAAGGTCATGAAGAAAGAAGTCAAAAGAAAAAAATTAACCTTTCCCCGAGAATATAACCAAACAACCCTGGCTTTTCAACCAGTCAATCCTCAAGAAGCTTTTGGTCTTTGTCTAGTTTTGCAGGTTTGATGAAGCCTCCCCCAGCGCGGAGGCTGAGAAGTTCCTACAATATCCCTAACCATTTCCTGCTGGGGTATTCAGCTTGATGCAGTTGTAATAAACGGTTAAAATTTCCTTGCCCACTTTTTCCCAAGCAAAACGTTTCACATACCGGCGGTTTTTTTGACCCAGTTCCCGGCGCAAGGCAGGATTGGTCACCAATATTAATAAGGCTTGAGTCAGAGCCGAAACATTTCTTTTAGGAACAAGAAAACCCCGAGCAAAATCAGGAAAAACATCCTGATAACCGAGATTATCAAAAGCAACCACGGGCAAACCGGCGGCCATGGCCTCAAGCAAAACCACACCCAAAGATTCGCCGTGAGTGGCCGGAGAACAAAAAAGATCGGCGGTGGCGTAATAAGAAGCCAAATCTTGAGATGGAAGGTAACCGGTAAAAACCACCTCTTTTAATTCCTCCTCGCGGACATAATCCATCGCTTTTTTCTTTTCAGGACCATCACCAATAATGATCAGGCGTACCTTAGACTCAATTTGAAACAAGTGTTGATAAGCCTTGAGTAAATATTCAATTCCCTTTCTTTTATCAAGATGACCCACAAAAAGAAGGTTGATTTTGCCGTCTTTGAACTTGGTGATTTTCGGGGTTTGAGGGTGGAAACGTTGAAGATCAACGCCGATGGGAATGATTTTAAAAGATCCGGGACTAAACCTTCGGGCATAATCAGCCGCCACCTTGGAAATGGCGATTCGAGCCTCAAGTTTCTGGTCAAATTTCTTCCATAAAAGTGAGAGACGTTTAATGATTAAGTCAGCCAGAAAAACATCGTGGGCCACATGGAAGGTCATGATGTTCAGAGAGTGAGAATTTTGGAGAAAATTAATGCCCAACGGTCCTGGTGGGCCTTGAATATGAAGAATTTCGGGTTTTTCTTTCCTTAAGACTTTCCTAATCTTTTCCCCTTGGCCAAAGGTCAAAGGAATGCCTTTTTGAGCATCACCAGGCAAGTCAAAAGTTTTACCGAAAGAAATGATTTTTTGTTTCTTTTTTTGTTTGGGCGTGTAGTGACCCGAGGTAAAAATAATCGGTTCGTGCCCGTGGCTAGTCAAATAGTCAGCCAAGCCCAAAACATATTCCTGAACGCCCCCGGGGCGATTAATCCGGTCATCAATAACCAAACCGACTTTCATAAGAATAGTTTAGCAATTTTATTCAATCTACCCTAGCCTCAACAGGAGAAAAATGGTAGAATTAAACCTAATGGAGAAAACCTACCAACCTCAAAAAGAGGAAAAGAAAATCTATCAACTATGGGAAAAGGGCGGCTATTTCACCCCGAAAATAAATCCCAAGAAAAAACCATACACCATCCTCCTTCCCTTACCTAACGCTAATGATCCTCTCCATATGGGTCATGCGCTTTTTACAGTTGAAGATATTTTGACCAGATATCACCGCATGTTGGGCGATCCTACCCTTTGGCTTCCAGGGGGTGACCACGCTGGCATTGAAACCCAATTTGTTTTTGAAAAAGAATTGGCCAAACAAGGCAAAAGTCGCTTCGATTTCGACAGAGAAACTCTTTATAAAATGATCGTTAATTTTACGGAAAAGAACCGAGAGATCAATAAAAAAGAACTAAGAATAATAGGATTTTCTTTGGACTGGACTCGCTATCACTACAGCCTTGAACCAGAAATACTTAAAACCGTCTTCAACACTTTCAGGAAATTACATCAAGATAAACTCGTTTATCGGGGTGAGCGAATCGTCAATTACTGTACTCATTGTGGCACCGCTTTCTCCAATTTAGAAGTCAGATACAAGGAAAAAAGCGATTATCTTTATTATCTTGATTATGGAGTTCTACAAATTGCGACCACTCGGCCAGAAACCATTTTTGCTGACGTGGCGGTGGCGGTTAATTCCAAGGACAAACGCTACCAAAAGCTGGTAAGCCGAAAAGCTACCATTCCTCTAATTAACAAAAAAATACCCATTATTGCTGATGAAATTATTGATATCGATTTTGGTACCGGTGCTCTAAAAGTGACTCCTGCCCATGACCAGGTTGATTTTGAAATTGGTCAAAGACATAACTTGGGAATTGTCAAAATCATTGATCGCGACGGAAAAATGATTAACTTACCAAAAGAATATTTAGGCTTGACTGTTGATCAAGCCAGAAAAGCCGTCATTAATGATTTAGAGGAAAAAAAGAGACTTATTAAAACTGAACCCCTTAAACATACAGTTGGTTCCTGTTACCGCTGTGGCACTATCATTGAACCTTTAACCATGCCCCAATGGTTTATCAAAACCAAGCCTTTGGCCAAACCAGCAATTAAAGCCGTGAAGGAAGGAAAAACCAAAATTGTCCCTAAGAAGCGTTTTGAAAAAATGTATTTTGATTGGATGGAGAATATTCAGGATTGGAATATTAGTCGGCAAATTGTCTGGGGACCAAGAATCCCGGCCTGGTATTGTCTGGATTGTAATCCAGAAATCGTCATTGATTTTATTAATAAAAAAGGGAAAAAAACCTCAGGAAAGTACAATGAACTTAAAAATAAATACGGTTTTGCTGAAATTCAAAAAGGATTACAACAATTAACCGCACCCATAAAAGCTACTTACTCTCTAAAAAATGAGCCTTGTCAGAAATGCGGTTGTAAAAATATCCTTCAAGAAACTGATACTTTTGATACCTGGTTTCTTTCATGTCAATGGCCAATTTCTACTCTTGGCTATCCTAATAACAAAGATTTTAAATATTTTTATCCAACTTCTGTCCTTGACACACTGTGGGATATCCTCTTCTTCTGGGTAGCCAGAATGATGATGTTAGGGATTTATGTGGCTGGTGATGTTCCTTTCAGGGTTATTCATCTTCATGCCCGAGTGGTCGACGAACATGGCCAGAAGATGAGTAAAAGCCGGGGGAACGTTATCAGTTCTGTAGAAATGATCAACAAATATGGGGCTGATGCTTTAAGAATGTCATTAACCATGGGTGTTTCTCCAGGCAGCGATGTTGCTCTTTCTGATGATAAAATCAAAGCGATGCGCAATTTTGCCAATAAAATCTGGAATGCCAGTCGGTTTGTTCTTTCTTACCAAGGTGAGATAAAAAAAGGCAAGAAACACCAGGATGACCAATGGATTTTGCAAGAATTGGCCAAAACCACCAAAAAAGTGACGAGTTTAATCAATCGTTATCGTTTTGACCTGGCCGCGGAAACCATCTATCACTTTTTCTGGCACACTTACTGTGACCAATATTTAGAAATGAGTAAAAAACGCCGCGATGAGGCGCAACCGACTCTTCTCCAGGTGCTTGAAACGAGTTTGAAACTCCTTCACCCTTTTATGCCTTTTGTGACCGAAGCCGTTTATCAACGCCTGCCTGACCACGGCAAAGCCTTAATCATCGAAACATGGCCATAAAGATGAAACCGGATAAAAGAACCATTCTTCAACCGCTCGTCAGGATCAAACCTTGGATGAGCAATAAAATTGCCGAAGCAAGAAATCTGGGTGAACATCCCGCCGCCAGAGCGGCAGGACGTTGGGGGGCGCCGGCCGGTGTGGCTCTCGTTGCCCTGCTTTTGGTCAGTTCACTTTTTCTTCCCCAATCCCGTTTTCAGCAAATTAAAAATAGCCTTCAGAAAAACCCCGATGATTTTCAAGCCCAAATTGATTTAGCCGAAATTTTTCTCGCCCATCATCAATTTGAGGAAGCAGAAAAGATTTTACTCCTGGCCCAAAGCCAAAAAATTTCTTCTAACCCACAAGTTCTGGGTGAACATACTGAACCAAAACTCGAAGAGTTATGGCAAAAAAAAATCTCGGCCGATCCTCAAGAGATAAAAAAACTAATTAACGCCTGGGAAAAAATTGTTGAGGAAAAACCCAACTACCGCGACGCTTATCTTCAACTCGCCTATTTTCATCATCTTCTTTTTCAAAAGGAAGAAGCGATGAAGAACCTCCAAAAAGCCGTCGATTTGGACCCCAATTATCCTTGGCTTGAAAAAATGAGGCAGGTTTTGTCTCAATAAACTAGTTGACAGACAAAAAACAACCTTTTAAAATGAAAGTATGAAGCAAAAATTAATCATTTTCCTCCCTTTAATTTTGATGTTGGCTTTACCTTTGCCGGTCCAGGCTCAGGCAACCGAAGCCGCCACGATTACCGCGGGCACTGCCAGTCCCACTTTTCTTTTAATCATTCTCGGTGGTTCATTGTTTTTGGCCGGGTGGTTAATTTTTCGAAGGCTGAATTACAAAGGTAATCTTTAATTTATTACAACTGTATCAGGGGTTGAAGTATTGACCCGCAGGTCCCCCGAAATTTCGGGGGATTAGCAATACAGGCGTAAGAAGCCTTTCGGCAAAGCTGAATTATTCCTTCGAAACTTCGAAGGAAACCCCTTCCGCTCTGCGGTGGGGAGGCTTCATTCTTCTTTGACCTTTTTCTCGGTCTGTGCC
>Ga0315289_10008259_pt1 | contig 15074 bp, 24 predicted proteins | sample YL17G11_40_MG_FD_203452 | JGI IMG/M metagenome (GOLD analysis project Ga0315289, IMG submission 203452) | Sediment microbial communities from Yellowstone Lake, YNP, Wyoming, USA - YL17G11_40 | ecosystem: Environmental > Aquatic > Freshwater > Lake > Sediment | place: USA: Wyoming | collected...
ATTTCCCCAGCTTGTACGAGAACTCAGGCCTTATAGCGACGCGTACCGATCTGTTTGCAGGGGTCCACAGGGTGGCGGCAAGCTTCCCGAAGTTCAAGCGCTCCATCATAAGCTTTCCATAGGTACAGCCTGTTGCAGCCTGCAGCCCGTCCATGAGGCAGGTCTGCGGGTGGCCGACACCCAGCTCGCTGGCGATAAAGTATTCATGGTCATGCGCCCGGGTAACACCCAGGGTTTTCAGCATGAGTTCCCCCATCTTGTAGCCGATCGGCATGAACGGGCAGCGGTGTCCGTGAAAATCCCATGTCCATTCCGGTAATGTAGCCATAGTCTTTTCTCCTTTTCATATTTTTTTGCCTGCCTGATTGAAAGCAGCAGCCATGTTACCCGATATGTCTCTTGTTCCTCGCTTCATAGTTTTTGAGCCTTTCTCCAGCTAGCTTTTCACATTCAGCTTGCCTGCTTCTGTCAGCTCCTTCTTTATCTTTTTCCAAATACCCTGCTCTTTGTAGATTTTTCTTACCGTCTCTATGTCGGGAAAGGTTATTGCCTTGCCCATGCAAAGATTTGCGCACGTCGTGCAGCCGACGATGCAGTCCAAGGGCCGTACGACCTTGGGGCCGTCTTCCGTCCATTCGTACACGTCCTTGCCGCAGTTCATGCACATGCCGCACTTAACGCATTCTGCCGGGTCAATTGCCGGATGCCAGTTGACCTTTTCCCTGGGGTAACCTGTCAACCATGCCATGGTACTTCCTCCTTTGTTCTTTTATTCAAGCGCAGTCCTTCAGCTTGTTGCAGATACAAGGGTAAACAAGTTCATGAAGACATTTTTTCATCGTCACACCCATGCGTTTCCTTTTGGTCAAGCGATTCCAATGCCTTTTTCGATCGCGATACCGGAATCGCGCGTCTGCTCAGAAACTCGAGGTGTTCGATGATGGGAGGCAGGTATGATGCAGGAAACCCTAGCACCGCCTCGTTCGGCCCGATGTCGGTCGCATCCCGGCATCCATAGCACCCGTAGCTGAAATTCAGCCTGTTTTCCACAAAGGGAATGATCGTCGAGTCCACGCAGGTCGCCTGCAACACCGCCGTGGAACCCTCCACCCTTTTTCCGCCCTTGGCATGGAGATAGCTCAACACGATCCACATGAGCCTCTCCACCTCTTCTTCCACAACCACCACATCCGGAATAACCGGGGCCTTTTCGAGGGGGAATAGGCGCAGACCATAAATCTGGTTCGGGTACAGCCTTGTCATGGAATCAAGCATGGCCTTGCCTGCCGCTGCATCGGCGACGATGCCGAACCCCACCAGGCCCTTTCCGGAGCTCAGCCCCGCGGGAAGGTCACGAAATCCGAACGCAGAAGCGGCGCCAGGACAGGAAAGTTCATCCGGGAGGAGGACCACATCCTCACCGCGACGCGCCTGCATGAGCGCCTGACAATACCTGTGCCTGCTGAGTCTCAGGGCTGCGCCCGCATCTTCATCTTCCCGGAGGAATCGTACGCCCACGCTCGAGGATTTCATGCCAAGGACAGCCTTCATTATAGATCCATATTCCTGAATGCGCTCACAAGATATCATGTTCATGGTATCCTCCTTTCAAACATCAGTATTTTACCTATTCAGATCTGTATTTAAATTGTTTCAGGAAAACCTCCTCCGCTCGTGAAACCCAGGCCGACACAGATTTCCAGGAACGCATCGCGCAAATGGGCATATTCGGCCATGAATATCGGCTCGCACATGGCGGGTTTGGCGTTTCCGCTCCAGAGGGTCAGGGCGAAGGCCATGCAGGTCTTCTGGCCGCACCGGCCGCAGTTGGTCTTGGGCAGCCGTCCGTATATTTCAAGGGCCGCCGGTTTCTTGCGCATGCTATATAACGGTTCGATTTTCGCCCGGCGCGCATACACATCATTGGACAGGAAGCGGATCATTTCCAGGGTACGCCAGGCGTCGATGATCTCATCGGCCTTGCCCACGGCAATCTTATGCGGATAGATAGTGATCAAGCGATGGCCGTCCATGAAGGTCAGCATGGGGCCGTTCTCGTTATAACAGGCGCTACGTATCTCGGCGTTCAGATAGGGCAAAACCGCGGTCATGTCGACGCTGATATGCGCGATCAGCTGGATCTTCGTTTCATCGGCGATACAGGGGGCGAGCACCACGATTGCGGTGCTTCCAAAGATATCCTCCGGAAAGCGCCGCGGATCGGTATCCGGCACGGCCAGTATCGCCCGCCGGTATTCGACCCACCCAGCGCACACCAGCTCATGCGGCAACTCGGATGCCAGCCGTGAGCGGACCTCCCGGTCCATGGCGATGGCCGGGCATCCTACAAACGCATATTCCGGGACCGGGCTTACGATCTCATAGGGAAGATGCCGGGCATCGAGCCCGGCGCGTATCTTCTCGAATTCGCTCTGTCTTGGAAATGTCGCGAGATACATGCGGGATGACCGCCTTTCTTTATCTTCGCTACCCGACGATACAGACGGGCCGTGGGGTTCAGTCCAGGATTTCCTCGAAACCGTCCACCGCGGTGGCAAAGATCGTGGAGGCCCTGGCCTGCCGGGCTACCATGACGGCCTCGGCTATCTCCTCCGGCGTAACCCCGGCCTTACGGGCGGCCTTCATGAAGACCGTGGTGCACATGGTGCTCTCCACGGATGCGGCCACGGCGATCATGATTAGGTGCTTGTACTTGGGCGGAATCAAGGGCTGCTCCATGACAAATTTCTTGCTGTGGGCCTGCTCGAACACAAACTCCGGATTGATCCGCGACAGCACCCGCATAGGCCGGGGGTCCCCGCCGCTCGCCTGTTCCATGTTCTTGAGCAACTCCTCGATGGTTGGTCTTTTCTCTTCCATAGATCCTTCTCCTTTCTCAGGTAATGGTATTCTTTCCGACCTGCCGGTCGGCCATACGCCATTGCCAAACGCCCGCGCCCTCGGCGCGGGCTCAGATGTGGATGCCGAAATACAGCAGAATGTACTTGAGCGACACGTACAGGAACAGGAAGCCGAAGAGCGCCTTGAGGGCGTTGGGCTTGAACTTGGCCACCAACTTGGCCCCATAGATGGCGCCGATCAGCGCCCCCACGCCCAGGGTGACCGCCACGGGGATGTTCACCACGCCCTGGTAAATCTTGAAGATGGCCCCCACAAGTGCCATCCAGACAAAGGCCGCCATGGAAGTGCCGATGGCCAACTTCATCGGCGCCCGCAGGAAATAGACAAAAGACGGAACGAGTGCGTAACCGCCGCCCAGACCGATGACGCCCGTCAAAAAACCAATGCATGAGCCTAAAAGGGATTTGGAAACAACCGTCCCGGGCATGTCCGTTCCAACCGGTGGCGGCGGCGTTCTCCCCAGGAGTCCCTCATAGAGCATGCGCAGGGAAACGATAATGAAGGCGATCCCGATGATAAGGTCGATGACGTCTCCATAATCCTTGATATAACCAAAGACCACCGAACCGATGACGACACCGGCAATGCCGCTGAATCCGACCTGAATGGCGGTATTCTTATCGACGTTTTTCATTCTTAGATGCTGAAACGCCCCAGAACCGGCGGTGAAGACCACCGCTGTGAGCGTCGTTCCCACGGCATAGGCCGGATCGAAGTGAAACCCGAACCGGATCACCGGCATGATGATGGCGCAACCGCCCGTTCCCAGAAGACCACCCACGATCCCTGCCAACAGTCCGGTAACCAGATATGCTACGTACAACATACGAACCTCCTTTCTCCAGAGTATTACTTTCTCTGTGATCCCTATTCTCCGTCACCCTATACGCTCCCCGTCGCAGCCGGGGTGATTGCCCAATCGCCTTTGCTTTTCAAGCGCTACCGGCTGTTATGTGCCTGTCAGCCATGACTTTAGCTTGTCCTTGGTCGGCAGCCACTTGCCCTTGTGCCGCACCTGACCGTCCACAACAAGGACCGGCGTCTTGGGCATATACTTGAGGCACGTCTTTAAGTCGCTCACATGCTCGACCTCGGCATCAATGGCGTTCTCCCGCACCACCTCGCTCACCCGCTTGTACAATGTCTTGCAGAAGGGGCAACCCGGTCCGATTACCTCGATTTTCATGACATCCTCCCTGTTTCTCTCTATAATCCCGTGCGCATGTCCTGGGATTCCAGCCGAACCGATCGGCCCTATCGTCTATGGTCGCGGTCTTCAGGAAATATCGCCCCTTACCCCGATGGTGATTTCCGGCTTTATCGCGCTGTCGGTCCTGAGGATGATCGTATCCAAGTACGTGCCCGGCGCGCCTAAGGTGTTCTCTATGGTGACCGTATAGGCCTTCTTACCGTTGGATACCAACTCCTGCATGGTCACCCGGATATTTGTCCCGTTTTGTGCGCGCGCCTCCAGAATCTTGAACGGATGGTACGGGGTAACCGTCACGGCGGCGGACACAGCCGTACCAGCCTTGCCCGCCAGGGTCACATACCTGGGATTGACATTCGCGAACTCCCTGACCTCACCGGAAATGGACAGGTCCAGTCTCGGTCACAGCGGATCGTTCGTCTCCACCTTCACTATATGCCTGGTCATCCGGCCGCCGTAACCGGCCGTACACACCTTGACCGTGATCTTTCCCTCGCCACCGGGAGGGATCTGCCGCGTGCTCTCCGCGGCCGTGCAGCCTCAATCCGAGCTGACCTTGCGGATGACCAGGGGCGCATCGCCCTGGTTGCGGATCACGAAGTCATGCGTGACCACCACGCCCTCCAGGACCTGGGCAAAGACATGGCTGGGTTCCGGCACCACCGCCTTGGGGGCCGCCTCCTGACCGACCGCCAGGGCCGGCATCGCCGCCATAAGCATGACTATCACTACCAATGGAATGAACCGTTTTCGCATACACCGCTCCTTTTTGTCTTGCGTCTCTTTACCAACGCGCAGCTTTAGGCCGCGCCGCGCTCCACGAACGGCCGTACGATGAAATAGACCCCCAGCAGCGCGATGACTACCCCGGCCAGCTTGCGGAACCAGAAGCTGCCGTGGTGAAAGGCGCCGTGATCCAGGATCCGCTCCACCAGTGCCGCGCTGGAACCGGCCACCGCGATGGGGATACAGTGGCCGATCCCGAACAGCACAATCAGGATAATTCCGGTGATGATCTTCTCCTGCACGGTGATGATGGCCAGGATGGGCGCGATGAAACCGAAGGTGCAGGCCCCGGAGAGCACGCCATAGGCCAGCCCCAGGAAGAAGGCCCCGCCCAGGCCCTTGACCTTGAGCCGGCTCATGCGCCCGCCCGACATGGAGCACACCGGCACGCCCAGCATATCGAGCGCCACCCACAACAGGATCGCGCCCACCAGGATCGTCCAGTAGGGGCTCACCTCGCCCAGCATACGGCCCAGCAAGGCGCAGACGACGCCCACGGCGGCGATGGTGATGAACAAGCCCACGGTAAAGGCCACCGCGTACTTGGCGGCCTTACCGGTCCCCACCCGCTCGTCCTGTCCGGCCACATAGCCCACGATCAGCGGGATGGAGGCCATGTGGCAGGGGCTCAGGAGCACGCTCACCATACCCCACAACAGACACCCGACGGCGGCGATGCCGATGCCGCCCGCCATCCAACTATTGATGGTGATAAAAAACTGATCCAACATAGTCTACCCCTTACTTCTTCTTGGTTGCGGCCGGCTTGGCCCCGAGCTTGGTCAGGATGTCCACGATGCTCTTTTTATCCATGTAACCCACGTGGCGACTGACCTCCTTGCCGCTTTTATCATAGTAGATCTGGGTGGGGATACCGCGTACACCCGCTTGTCGGGCAAACCCCACGGCCTCCTGGCTCTCCCAGACATCCAGGAAGACGATGGAGACCGTTCCGGCATACTCCACCTTCAACTCCGCGATGATGGGCGCCATCATCTTGCACGGGATGCACTTGTGCGCCCCTACTTCCACCATGGTCACCATGCCGGGGGTGGGGACGCGCGGCAAGGGCTCGGAGGCGAACCCCACCCCGGTCATCAGTACCATCAACAATGCACTCAACATAACCTTACGCATATCCGATTTCTCCTTTTCAGCTCGTTTCGAGCGTTTTTCCCGATGCGTTGCGCACCGCCAGCAACCATAATAGAACCCCGCTGGCGATCAGGAGCGACGTGTCCCGCAGGAAGTACCAGGCCATGGGCGGGCCCTCGTCCGAGAGCGTGGCGTTGGTGAAACAGCCGCAATGGATGTTGAGGCCGCGCACCTAGTTATAGACCAGCGCCAGGAAGAAGACCCACAGGAGGCCATGGCAACATGCCGCGGCGCCCAGCGCCCCCACCCCGCCGATCAAGGCCAGCCCCAGGAAGAGTTCGAGCCAGGGCAGGATGAGCGCGGCGAGGTTGATCAATTGATCGGGCAGGATCTGGTAGTTGTAGATCGACTTGGAAAAGGCCTGGGGATCGATGATCTTGTGCAGGCTGGCATAGACGAACATGCCGCCCAGGCCGAGGCGCAGGACAAGCGTGATCATGCGCGATACGCCCACGCCTTTAAGATGCGCACTGAAGCTCATTACGGCCCTCCCTCAGCGACGCCCTTTGCGATCGGGAATCCGCGGCGGCTCCAGACGGTCCAGCCGTTGATCACCACGCGCACGTTGGTATACCCGATATCCTTGAGCAGCAGGGCCAGGTCCTCGCCCAGCGAGCAGGTCTCGCCGTCGCAATAGGTGATGACGATGGTGTCCTTATCCGGTACCCGGTTGAAAAAGGCACCAATGTGGGCGTTCACATCCTCGAAGGGCAGGTTGATGGCCCCGGCGATATGGCCTTCGGCATAGAGATCGGCCGAACGGGCGTCGACGAAGACGGCCTCGCGCGTATCGTAGAACTCGGAGGCCTTCTCGACCGGAATGACCATATCCTGCCCGGTGGCCGCTTTCAGGCGCGCCGCCGGTGACCAGTCAGCCACGAGCGGCAGACGCTTCGGACCGAATTGGTTGAAGACCAGCCCGGCCGCAATTGCCAGGATCAGGAGCAGGGCCGCCTGCCACAGCGCCTGCCACAGTCTGGCGCTAAGCGTCATTGCAGGCTGCTTTTTGATGATGCTTGCAAACTCCATCCGCGTACCCTTATTTCAGCCAGGTCAGGACTTCTTCCTTGCGCGGTACCTTGCCGACGCAGCGCACGACCCCGTTGACCACCACGGCGGGGGTGCCCATTACACCGTAGCTGACGATTTCCGTCAGGTTCGTGACCTTCTCCACCGCGGCGTCTACGCCTGACTCGGCCACCGCCTGACGCACGATCTCTTCCGTCTTCTTGCACTTGGGGCACCCGGGCCCCAGCACCTTGATGTCCATGCCGTGCTCCTGTGCCTTAGTCGTGCTGACAACCATGCTCATGGGCATGGCAGTCGGTGCCGGAATCCTCGATTGCACCATTGATCCAATCCTGGGCCACTTTAGTCACATCGCCTTCGCACCCCCGCACAACGTAGATGCCGTGCCGCTGCAAGACCGACACCGCCGCTGCTCCCATGTTGCCGGCCAACATAACCGTAACGCCCATGTTCGAGAGCACCTCGACGATATTCGATTTACAACCGCACCCGGCAGACGGCTCAAGTATTTCTTGTGCAATGATCTTCTTGTTTTCATCGACCGTGATGATGGTAAAGTATTCGCAGTGGCCGAAATGACCATCCACCACCCTTCCGTTTGACGGTAGTGCTATCTTCATCGCAATCCTCCTTGTCGAATTTTTTTAATCCAATTTCCTGGCTGCTCGATATCTCACCTGTGTGGCGGTTGAAAATGCGCCCACCGACCAGACAAAAAAGTTCAACCGCTGACGCCCTGTCCGTGCTCGCCGCGTTCATTAGCCTTTCCCGCAATAGCGCGCGATGGCCCGCTTGAGATCGTCGCGTTTCATATCTCCCTGGTAGAGCTGTTTGAGCGTGCCGTTGCCGTCCAGAAAGAGCACGGCGGGGAGCATGCGCACCCCGTATTGCTTGGCCAGTTCCCGCACCCGTTCGGGGTCCTTGGCGTAGTCGAAAACCTCCGGCGCGGGCGCGCCCGGATAGGCCGCGAGCGCCATCTTCAGCTCCGCCTCGCCACTTTTGCACAGCCGCAACATGCACGCACAGGCTTGGCTGGCGGTAATCAGTACGATGCGCGCCTGAGGCGCCTGGGCCGTAGATTCGGGGGCCAATGCGGTCGGACGAAGCTCGCCCGCCCGGGCGTCGTTAACAACGGTCTCCGTTCCCACGGTCACGGCCATGATCGCAACCAGCAGTAATATTCTGATCATGCGCCGGCCGCCTGCTTGATGAACGCCTTGACCTTTTCGAGGTCAGGCAGGGGTTTGCCCTGATGCACGACCTGCTCGTCGATCACGATCCCCGGGGTCAGCATGATGTAACGATTGATATTGTCCCTGCCGGTCAGATATTCGATCTGCGCCTCAACCCCGAGTTCTTTCACAGCCTGCTGCACCACTTCGAGCACCTTCTTGCAATTCATGCAGCCCGGGCCCAGGACCTTGATGTGCATGGCTCGTCCTCCTTACACGAAGATATATCCGTACAGCATGCCGGCCAGCGTTGAGAAGCATATGACCAGCGCCACATAGGTGACGGTCTTCTTCGGCCCCAGCACGCTGTTGATGACGAGCATGCTCGGCAGCGAGACGGCTGGTCCTGACAACAAAAGCGACAAGGCCGGACCCGGGCCCATGCCGGCACCCATGAGCCCCTGCAGGATCGGCACCTCGGTCAGGGTGGCGAAATACATGAAGGCCCCCGAGATAGCAGCGAAAAAATTGGTCCAGACCGGCCAGAGCGCCTGGATGATATCGTGCGGCATCCCTTGGGCGATGCCCGTGAGCAGGAAAAACTGATCCGGCCGGGCCCCCACCACCGCCTCGACAAAACGCGACGGTATCAAGGCCTCGTGCCCCGGCCGGCCGAGCAGGAACCCCGCCACCAGCACCCCGCCGAATAAGAGCGGCATGATGAGCAGGGCAAAGCCATAGGTCTCGCGCACCCAGTCCTGAAGCTCGTCCTTATCGAACCAGCGCCAGAGGACCAGCCCCAGCAGCACGAGCGATCCGCCGGCCAGGTACCACTTTACCTCGTACACGACGTTCCAGAAGGCGACCTCGCCCCGGCTCCAGGTGGCGAAGATCAGGAAGGCCACCATGAGGCCGAAGTAGATTGTGTCTTGCCAGAGGGCACGCTTGGGATCGGGGACGGCCATCTGCTGGATGCCTGGCAGGCGCTCCTGCTCATGCTTCCGGAAGATGACCGCCATCAGCACGCCGATGAGGATGGAGAGCACCACCGCGCCCGCGCCGCGGGCGATGCCCATCTTGAGGCCCAGGACGCGCGCGGTCAGGATGATGGCCAGGACATTGATGGCTGGGCCGGAGTAGAGGAAAGCCGTGGCCGGGCCGATGCCCGCCCCGCGCTGGTAGATCCCGGTGAAGAGCGGCAAGATGGTGCAGGAGCACACCGCCAGGACCGAGCCTGAGACCGAGGCCACCCCGTAGGCCAGCACCCTATTCGCCGCCGCCCCGAAGTACTTGATGACCGATGCCTGGCTGACGAAAACCGCAATGCCGCCGGCGATGAAGAAGGCCGGCACCAGGCAGAAGAGCACGTGCTGGCGGGCATACTCCTGGAGCATGGCGAAGGACTCGAAGAGCGCGCCCTGGATGCGGGAATGCCCAAGCGGGATGAAGTAGGCTATCAGAAAGGACAGTACGAGATAAAGGAATTTCCTGCGATCGGTCATGCGAAAAACCTCCTTTTGAAGTACAGCGACAGGTCGACTAGACCGATCAAGACCGGGACCTCCACCAGCGGGCCGATCACGGCGGCAAAGGCCGCGCCGTGGTTGATGCCGAAGGTGGCGATGGCCACGGCAATGGCCAGCTCGAAGTTGTTGGAGGCCGCAGTGAAGCTGAGCGTCGTCGTCTGCCCATAGGTGGCGCCCGCGCGCTTGCTCATGAAAAAGGTGACCAGGAACATGATGATGAAATAGATCAGCAGCGGGATGGCGATGCGCAGCACATCGAACGGCAGCTCGACAATGTACGCGCCCTTCAATGAAAACATAACGACGATGGTGAACAACAGGGCGATTAGGGTGAGCGGGCTGATCTTGGGAATGAACCTTTCGTGATACCACTGCTTACCCTTGGCGCGGATGAGGGTGAAGCGGGTGATCACCCCGGCGATGAACGGGATACCCAGGTAGATGAAGACGCTGCGTGCGATCTCGGCGATGGTGATATCGACCGCCACGCCCTTGAGGCCGAACCAGGTCGGCAGCACCGTGATAAAGATATAGGCATACACCGAGAAGAAGAGCACCTGGAAGATGGAGTTGAAGGCCACCAGGCCGGCACAGTATTCACAATCGCCCTGGGCCAGATCGTTCCAGACGATGACCATGGCGATGCAGCGCGCCAGCCCGATCATGATCAAGCCCACCATGTACTCGGGTTTGTCGTGCAGGAAAATGACCGCCAGGGCAAACATGAGGATCGGCCCCACAATCCAATTCTGGACCAAAGAGAGGCTCAGCACCTTGACGTTCTTGAAGACCGGCCCCATTTCCTCATAGCGCACCTTGGCCAGTGGCGGGTACATCATGAGGATGAGGCCGACGGCGATGGGGATGTTGGTCGTACCCACGCTGAAACGATTCCAGAACCCCGCCACCCCTGGATACACATACCCGAGTACGACGCCGAAAGCCATGGCGAGGAATATCCACAGCGTGAGATAGCGGTCGAGAAAGGACAGACGTTTCATGATACCCGGTTGTGAAGCGCTACTCATACAATAACCTCCTATATTTTTTACAGGGCGCGATGCATCGCACTCATATATTTTGAGGGCAACCACAGGCCCCCCTTTTCGGCTTCTATTTTACTTCCTGATATATGCTGCAACCAAGCTGTGTTCATCGGCGATGTCGCATATAGCTTGATCAACGCAAGAGAAGATGGAGAGGAGGCAGGGCATCTTGTTCGCGTAATAGACGTTGAGCCCCTGTTTCCTCGCTGCAATGAGCCCAGCGTTCCTCAGCACAGCGAGGTGCCGAGACGTGATGGCACTCTTCGCTCCGAGCAGCTCCACGATCTGTGTGACCGTCTTCTCGCCTGTAGCGAGCGCTTCGAATATCCTTATGCGGTCAGGGTGGGCGAGCGCCTTGAGGATATCGGCCTTGTGCCGTGCGGTATCATGCGTCTTATCACACGGACTTGTTTTGGACTCGGCATCATTTTTTGGCATAAACACCTTCCTTACTAATTTACTAAATATTAATATAGTAGAATATACAGCGATCTAAAACCTGTCAAGCATTTTCTATAGATCATCAACCCCTCGAAATCCAATGGTTCGCCATGCCCTCAAGCGCAAGCCTGAGACTACCTTTTGCTCAAACCTTAAACTCTGGTATGGTTGAACTTAAGCCTCAACGACCGCCACTACCCTCAATAGGAACTTTATGCCGGGAGAAGATGAGTTCAACTCCGCTCACGGCCTGGATACAACCTGCTGCAGCCACTCTCTGATCTTGCTCTTGTGCGGCACGGACACCACTGACACTATCTTCTCGTCGATCATAAGGGCCGGTGCCCCGAGGATGCCATACCGGGCAATCTCACCAGCAAGCTTCAGCTCTGCCATGACCTCCCGCACATCCCTTTCCAGCTGGTCGCAGCGCACGCACCCATGGAACAGGTGACAAAGGGGGCAATGTCATGCCTGAGGAGTTCATCGATGAGCCGGCCGTAAAAATCGAACCCTCTCTGATTGATGAGCCCCTCGCCTTGCAGAAAGATCCTCGGCCAGGAAATTAAAAACCGATAGGCGTTGAGACCAAGCTCTTGCATGATGGCGACATCATCACTATAACGATGATAATCATCACACGCCACATCCCCGCTGTGCCCGAAACGGATCTTCCACTTTGTGTGTGGAAATTTGTCCCAGATGGATGGACCTTTTCCATCGGCACAACTGGCCCCATCCATCTGGTAAGCAGCCGTGGCCGACCCGAAAATGAAATGTGCTGGAAACTGCGGATAGTGCATCATATCCTCCCCGCTAAGACTGGGCTTCTTGTGACACAACAATCATTTTTTTGTTCCTATCCTTGTTTACCTTCCTCAAGAAATCATTGGCAACAAACAAACAGGATGGCGATTTTCCCCAAAAGGCAATATACCGACTCTTCTCTTGACAATCTGAGCCCTGTTCTCAGGACAAGCAGGGGATGGGCATGGCCGAGCTCATACGGAAACCTCGTATAGGTTCTTTCCATGCCGGTGAATTCATATTATAATAAATGCAAAGGGCTCAAGTAATGCGCATCCTCATCATCGAAGACGAGAAAAAGGTCGCCGAGTTCACCCGGCATGGGCTAAAGGAAGAGGGGTATGCGGTGGATGTGGCCTATGAAGGTGAAGAGGGCTTCTTCCTGGCCACGACCAATGAATACGACCTGGTCATCCTGGATATCATGCTCCCCAAGCTGGACGGCATAAGCCTCTGCAAAAAGATGCGGTCGGAAGAGATCGATATCCCCATCCTCATGCTGACCGCCAAGGATGCAGTCAAGGACAAGGTGAAGGGTCTCGATGCGGGCGCAGACGATTATCTGACCAAACCGTTTGCCTTTGAGGAGCTTCTGGCAAGGACCCGCGCCCTTCTGCGCAAGCGATACCATCACCAGAACACCCGCCTCCAGATCGACGACCTCGTCCTTGATCCTCTTATCCACAAGGTCATGCGCGACGGCAGGGAGATCTCGCTGACTGCAAAGGAATATGCCCTCTTGGAATACCTCATGCACAATGCCGGGACCGTCGTTACGCGGACGATGATCGCCGAACACGTCTGGGATATTAACTTCGAGACCTTTACGAATGTTATCGATGTGTACATCAATTATCTCCGCAACAAGATCGACCGCGATCATGCGTGCAAACTCATCCACACCGTGCGCGGCAGAGGATACATCCTGAAGAGCGGCCGTGACAAAGGCGTGCCCAACGGGATCTAAAGAGAATTGAGGAGAAAGATGTGCACCGCTTAAGGGTTACCAAAATTCTGCGATCGATACGCTTCAAATTCATTTTCTGGTACACCCTGATCCTAGCGGTCACTTTTTCCTTATTCAGCATCATCCTTTATTTCAACCTCAGCAGGAGCCTCCAGAAAAATCTCGATGATGTGCTCCTCTCCAAGGCCGAGGGTGTGGCCGCCTCTATCAATACATATTGGGAAACGGAAAAGATGGATGCCATGAGGAGGGGGGTGAGATCAAGCGTCTTCAGCAAGATCAATAACGCGAACTTCATCAAGATCGCAAACCGCTGGGTGGAAGAACGCTCGAACGACCCCGAACTCGTAAATATCATCGTCCAGATCTACAAGCACGATGGGGAAATCATCGCCTATTCCAAGAATTCCCCTTTCATGGCCAGGCTCCCTGAAAAGATCCTCGAGCGCCTCCGGAGCGGGAATAATCATTTTGAAAATCAGACGATAGAGCTCGGTGAGGATGCTTCCCTAGATGTGCGTATCCTCGATATCCCCATCAAAGAGAACCGGAAGGTCGCCTACATCGTCCAGGTGTCCAGCCCGCTCACGCCCCTGTACACCGCCTTGAATAGGCTCAAGTTCCTCCTGTTCATACTCCTGCCGCTCACAGTCATTATCACGAGTGTCCTTGCCGGGGAGTTCCTCGTGAGCATCACCTTGCGGCCGCTGAAGAACATGATCCTGACCGTACGCCAGATTACCGCAGAAAACCTGCAGCTGCGGCTTTCTCTCCCGGATACCAAGGACGAGATAAAACAGCTGGCGGAAACGTTCAATGACATGCTGGAAAAGATCAACCGGTCCTTCGTATCCCAGAAACAGTTCATCCAGGATGTATCCCATGAATTAAGGACACCACTTACGGTTCTGAAGGGGGAGCTCGAGGTGGCATTAAAAAGGGACCGCTCTGCCGATGCATACCGCTCCATCCTCCAGAGCAACCTGGAAGAGATCGATAAGATTCATAGAATCCTTGAAGATCTCCTTGTTCTTGCACGCCTCGACAGCGAAGACACCACCCTCAAGAAGGAACCTGCAGATATCGTGCAGTTCATCCGGGATATCGTGGGGGATGTCGAAATCCTCACCCAGCAGAAGGGGATCACGATCTCTTTGCACGCGGGTGAAAGCGTGATTCTGGATTTCGACCGGGAAAGGATGCGGCGTGTGTTCTTCAACATCCTCGATAATGCGATCAAATTCACCCCGGAGCACGGCAATATTACTCTCACGCTGGCGAAAGAAAACCATATCATTGTCATCAGGGTGAGCGATACGGGAGTCGGTATTCCACAAGAGGATCTGCCATTTATCTTTGATAGGTTCTACCGGGCGGACAAGTCGCGCAGTAGCGAAGGCTTCGGCCTGGGCCTAAGTATAACCAAGTCCATAATCCAGGCGCATAAAGGTGCCATTGCTTGCAATAGCGAGCCTGGAAGAGGAACAACCTTTACCATCTCCTTACCCTTCGGGGACCTCGAGGGGCATAGTTGAACCATCAGTTGATTCATCATTAGAAAATTTTAATCGAGATCTAATGCTTTCCTAATCAGCAATGCAGTATAGCTGCAAAAAAAACATAGGAGGAATGTGGTATGAAGAAGACAATGATAAGCGTATTGGCTTTGTTGTTCGCTCTGTGCTTTGCAACAGCGGGTTTTACCGCAGAAAAAGCAGCCGCAGCCAAGCCTGCCGCCGAGAAGGCAACCGTGGAAAAAGCGGCCCCTGAGAAAGCAGCAACTCCTGAGGCTGCGAAAACCGAGGCCTTCACCGGCAAGATCGCCTCGATCGACGCGACCAAAAATGAGATCGTCGTGAAAGACGAGAAGGCCAAAGTCGAAAAGACCATTGCTGTGGATGCGAAGGAGATCGGCAAGCTGAAGGTTGGAGAAACCGTGAAGGTCGTACTGAAAGTCGGGACCAACACCGCTGAGAAGATCACCGTCGTCAAGGCCAAGGCAGCAAAGTAAGG
>Ga0315289_10008260_pt1 | contig 15073 bp, 12 predicted proteins | sample YL17G11_40_MG_FD_203452 | JGI IMG/M metagenome (GOLD analysis project Ga0315289, IMG submission 203452) | Sediment microbial communities from Yellowstone Lake, YNP, Wyoming, USA - YL17G11_40 | ecosystem: Environmental > Aquatic > Freshwater > Lake > Sediment | place: USA: Wyoming | collected...
GGCGGAAAATCTACCGATGGCATCGAACGGTACTTCATTCGCCTGAACAATAATGCTGTGATGCGGCGCGCTCTGCACGTGAACCCGTCCGATCTGTTGCTGCTCGTGCCTCACTGTATCCAGAAATGGGACTGCCCGAACAGGCTTACCGCTACCGTGTACAACTGCAAACGGTGCGGCAAGTGCGTGGTTGATGCGCTCATCGGGCTGGGAGAAAAGTACGGCGTTGCTATCGAGGTAGCGACCGGCGGCGGGAGAGCTCTCCGTACTGTCACTGAACACATGCCCAAAGCGGTCGTCGCGGTAGCGTGCGAACACGAAATGGTTGACGGCATTCGGGAGGCGTTGCCACGTCACGTACTGGGCATCTTGAACGAGCGACCGGAAGGACCGTGCAAAAACACTGTGGTGGATACAGCGCACGTGGAATCAGCGATACGATGGTTTCTCAACGGGAAATCGTAGCTGTTGACCCGATTCGAGAGGCAGCGTTTCACTCGTTACGCCGCGTTAGCGAGAACGCCGCGTATGCCAACATCGTGGTTGACGCCACGCTGGAACGGCATGACTGGACGGCACGAGACAGGAAACTATACACCTCGCTCGTGTACGGCACGGTGCGTCACCGCGGGTTGATTGATTGGGTTCTCGGTAACACAATAGGCAAGAAGTTCCGGCGCGGGATTCATCCCGCCATACTGGCGATACTCCGGATGGGTGCGTACCAGATCCTGTTCTTGAGCGGGGTGCCAAAACACGCTGCGGTCAACGAATCCGTGAAGCTTGCTAAGAAGTATGGACATGAGGGAACTGCCGGTCTTGTGAACGCCGTGTTGCGCGCGACGAAACGTGATGTCAGCTCGGTTGAGCTGCCTGACAAAGCTGGGAATCCGGCACTGTACCTCGCGACAAGGTATTCGCACCCGCTCTGGCTCGTGGAGCGATGGTTGACCGCGTGGGGATTGGAAAAGGCCGAGACCGTATGCGCGGCAAATAACGAGGTTGCACCTCTCACGGTTCGTGCAAACACGCTGAAAGCCGGCGTCGAGGTACTCGAACAACGGCTGCGCGACGAACAGGTGTCCGTGCAGAAAAACACCGAGGTGCCCGAAGAACTTGAGATCGTCACGAGCCCGCGTTCTGTTCGTGAGCTCCAATCGTTTCGCGACGGGCTGTTTCAGGTGCAGGACGCCAGTTCGATCTGTGCCGGGCACCTGCTAGCTCCGAGTCCAGGTGACGTCGTGATTGACCTGTGTGCGGGACCGGGAGGGAAAACCACGCACCTGGCGCAGTTGATGGGCAACTCCGGCGCAATTTATGCCATTGACCCAAAATCGCACCGGTTGTCGTTGATCCGCGACAATTGCCGCATGTTGGGAGTCACAATAGTGCGGTGCATAGAAGGCGATGCTCGTCAGATCTCTGAACTCGGCGCACCGCTCGCTGACAGGGCTCTCGTGGACGCGCCGTGCATGGGTACCGGGACGTTCCGCCGCCGGGTGGATCTCAAGTGGCGGCTTACCAAGGACAACATCGAGCAGCTTGTCAGCGTCCAGAAAGAGCTTATCGCAGCGGGAGCATCCGTGCTGAAACCCGGCGGTGTACTCGTGTATAGTGTGTGCAGCGTTGATCCGGCAGAGACCGAGGAGTTGGTTCGGGATGAATTCATCCGGTCAATCGGGGTGATGGTGGACAGTACTTGCCCGCCGTGGATGGAGCAATTCAGGACCTCTCACGGACACGTTATGATCATGCCGGGTCAGATGCAGATGGACGGTTTTTTCATGGCAAGGTTCGTTAAGACAGGCTAAGCACGCATGACCGTGAAACGTTTGCTTGGGTTGCTACTCAGGATCGGACTGATCGTCGGTTCGTTTACCGCTGCCGCTTTACTGAGCTCGTATCTGGTCATGTTCATTATGCTGCGCGGCGGAGAAGTGGTCGAGGTGCCCAACGTCGTGAACGACAGTGCGCTGACTGCACTGGAAAAGTTCGACAAAGCCGGGCTTCAGATGAAGAGCGAAGGGAGCGAATACCATCCCATTGTGCCAAAGGATTGCATCATATCGCAGAGACCCGTTCCCGGTTCCAAAGTCAAACGGGGCAAAGTTGTGCTCGTGACCATCAGCATGGGCAGCGAGATACTCGGCGTTCCCGATGTGACAGGCGACGAATCGCGCACGGCGGAGATGAAGCTGAAGGCTACCCGTCTCGACGTCGGACACGTTGCAGAGATTCACTTTGCCACCCGGAAAGGTATCGTGATCGCACAGAACCCGCAACCTAAAGACCCGATTCAGAGCAGTGGCAAAGTTGACTTGCTCGTGAGCGCAGGACCTCGATTGACCAAATACGTCGTCCCAAACGTTGTCGGAATGCGGCTCGACGAGGCGTTCCAGTTGTTGTCGGGGCTCGGGCTTGAGGTCCAGACACAGCCGGTAGTCCGCCCGCAGGTCGTGCCGGGCACCGTCGTCGCTCAGGATCCCGCGCCGAACGCGACCCTGAACGAGGGTGGGTTGGTTCTGCTCACCGTGAGCGCACCCAGCAAGGCTAAGCGATGGGAAAACCTCCGGTACGTTGTGGTAACGTTTGCGGTGCCATCGGGGTTTTGGCAGAAACTCGTGCGCATCGAGATGACAGACCCGCTCGGAACGGAAACGGTTCTCAAGCGGCGGTTCGCTCCTTACGATGTGCTCGTCGTTCCTATATCATACAGGGACCGGGTCACAGTGAAGGTGTTTGTTGACGATGTGCTCATGCAACAAGTGGAAGCGGACGCCGCAAGCGAACGAACGGGCATGTTCACGCAGTCATGGAGAAACACGCTATGAAACTGAAAGTTTCGCCATCGCTTCTGTCGGCGGATTTCGGCAGCCTCGGCGAAGAGATACAGAAGGTCGTTAAGGCTGGCGCCGACATGATTCACGTTGATGTGATGGACGGCCATTTTGTGCCAAACATAACGATCGGACCGCCCGTCGTTGCGAGCCTCAAACATTATGCCGAAGTCCCTCTTGAAGTGCATCTTATGATCGAGAAGCCTGAAGAGTATGTGGACGCCTTCGCAGATTCTGGCAGCGACATACTGATAATCCACGCCGAAAGCACGTACCAGCCGTATCGGACGATTGAACAGATCCACGCACGCGGCGTGACACCGGGAATAGCGTTGAACCCGGGGACGCCGGTGGAAATGATCGAGCCGGTGGTGAACCTGGTGGGCTTCGTTCTCGTGATGACGGTGAACCCGGGGTTTGGCGGACAGGAGTTCATACCGGAGATGGTCGAAAAGATCCGCCTGGTTCGCGATTTTGTGGGTCCTGACATGGATATCGGTGTTGACGGGGGCATTGACCGGCGTACAGCGCCTCTTGTGGCGGAAGCTGGCGCAAATGTCCTGATCTCCGGCTCATACATTTTTGGTTCGGACAACTACGCTTCTGCTATCGAGTCCCTCAGAAACTCGTGCGGACCGTCCCGTTCACCGCACAACCGCAACGGACGTCAGCACGCGCGGTGAATGTAGATCGCTTTTCGCGGCTCAGGCGGGCAGTATCGAGTCCCTCAAAGACAGGTTGCGCGATGACCTGATCGGTATTTCGTACGCGGGACTCTATAACAGATCTGGATGAACGCTCAGATGGTTTCCCGCAGAAACACGGTCGTGCTCGTGAACACGAACCGGATGCGACCGGTTGTCGCCCCGATTGGCCTCGATTATCTTGGCACCTCCCTTCGCGAACATGGCTATCGTGTGGCATTGCTCGACCTCGCGGTGGAGGACGACGCCTCAGGAAGCGTCGAAGACCGCGTGAGAGAGACCGATCCGCTTGCCGTAGGCGTCACGATCAGGAACACGGACGATTGCTATTTTGCAAGCCGGGATTTCTTCCTGCCCGAGATCAAGCGCATCGTGGATTCCGTCAAGAGGTCATCGAATGTCCCTATAGTTCTCGGCGGGTGCGCCTTTTCCATCATGCCTGTTCCCGTACTTGAGTATTGCAGGTGTGAGCTGGGTGTTCGCGGCGACGGTGAAATCGCATTTGTCCGACTCCTCGACGCGCTTCGCCAAGGTGCGGACTTTACGCGGGTGCCGGGACTTATCTATCGAACCAAAGAAGGATGGCACATAAACCCTCATGCGTACGCACCTGTTGATCGACTTCCGCTTCAGAAGCGCGCTACCGTAAACAGTGCACGCTATTTCACCGAAGGCGGGATGGGCAACATCGAAACCAAACGCGGGTGCGACAGGAGGTGCATCTATTGTGCCGACCCTGTGGCGAAAGGGCGCGTCGTACGAACGCGGATCCCGCAATCTGTCGCCGAAGAGATCGAACGGTTGCTCGATGACGGTGTGGACGTCCTTCATACGTGCGACAGCGAGTTCAATCTGCCTATCGATCATGCAACAGCCGTCTGCGATGAGATCATAAGACGCAAGCTTGGGAGCAAAGTCCGGTGGTACGCCTACATGGCACCGAAACCGTTCACAGAGCCGTTTGTGTCGCTGCTGAAACGTGCGGGGTGCGCCGGCATAAACTTCGGCGTTGACAGCGGGAACGACACGATGCTGCAGGTGCTTGGAAGGGATTTCACCGTGCAGGATGTCGTTGACGCGGCGAGATTGTGTCGTGCTTATAACATAACCTTCATGTTCGATCTGCTCATAGGCGGTCCGGGAGAAACAGAACGCACCGCTGCCGATACCATAAACCTCATGCGACGGGTAGAGCCGGACAGGGTCGGCACGGCAATTGGCATCAGGGTATATCCGGAGACAGCGCTTGCTCGGATTGTGCAGAGCGAAGGGTCGCACGATCAGAACAGGAATTTGCACGGTGCCGTCTCAGACAACCCGCACTTTTTGAAACCGATATTTTATCTTTCAGCGGACCTGGGAGAAGATCCCATCCGACTCGTGAGCGAGCTCGTCGGGAACGACGAACGGTTCTTCATACCTGTTCCCGATACAGGTCAGACGAACTATAACTACAACGATAACGAGATTCTCGTTGAGGCAATCAAAAACGGGTATCGAGGCGCGTTCTGGGACATTCTGCGACGGTTGCCGCGAGCTTAATCAGCGGCACACCACGCTCGATGCTGCGGTGGCACTGTGAACGGAAGAGAGCTTACTCGGAATCTGCCGGATCTCGCTCCTGGAACAGTTTTCCGGCGAGGTTCTTGTGTGTGCTGTATCGCGGATCGAACTCTTTCGCGTCAAGCCCTTCCCACAACTGCCTGAACTTCATGGATATCGAAGAGACCGATACGCCGTACTTTTCGGCAAGTGATTTCTGGGTTACCCGAAGGTCCCGGTCCAGTTTCGATATGGTGTACTCAACAGCCGCCGCCCACGACCGGGGACTGGACATGCTAAGTTCGACGTTACGGGCATAATCGCGCCACAACTGGATCGCGCTATCCACCTGTTCCGAATGGAACCCTTCATCCGGCATCTGCTGGCGCAGCAACTCTTCCACAATGCCATGTTGCTTGGCGAACCGGGCAGGGAACAGGGTCTTCCGCTCGCGCGATTGACCCCTGAATCTCATAGCGACCGCAAGCATCTCTGCGAGCCTCTTCTCTTCCGGATGCTCTTTAACCGCCCGCGTCAGAATCTCAACAGCTTCGCTGAACCGCCTCTGCTCTATAAGAGCCGCGCTCAGGTCTCCGACAGCGCCCACGTTTTGTGGATCGAGGCTCACCGCCTGTCGCAACATCTTCTCCCCAGATCTGAGGTCGCCCGAACAGAGCACCGCCCACCCGAGCGCTCTTACATAGTTTGAGTTGTTCGGCGCCAGGATATGGGCTTTGCGCGCAAACTCGCGCGCTTTCTTCCAGTTCGCCGTGCTCGCATAGAGACAGCTCAGCAGGAACAGGTAGTGCGGACATGTCGGTTTGAGCTTGAGCGCTTCAAGCAGGTGAACCTTTGCCTGCTGGGTCTCGCCCATCGCAAGGAGTATCTCCCCTATCCTCGCGTGAGCGTCAGCGAATGCCCCCCGGTCGTCTCGTCCTATCTGAAGTATTCTGTCGTAATACCACAGCCCTTGACCCACATCGCCCGTCGAGAGCTTCCCCTCCGCTGTCTCTTTGAGCCAAGGTAGGATTTTTACAATCATCGTACTAACCGATCGTGATGACCTTCACTTCCGCACACTGCTTCTGAGCCTATCTCTTATCTGGAATGATATCACCCTGTATGATCGTGAGTCAAGTTCGGACAATCCTGAGTTGCCGATTTCTGGTCAGATATGCTATGGTATCAAAGACACGGTCATAGGCAAGGGCATTTATTAGAAAGGTTGAGGGGCTGAATCTAATAAATGGCGGCTAATCTCACTCCAGAATACCTTGAAGCGGAACGGTTCTATAGGGAGGCAAAAGATCCCGAAGAGAAGCTCCGGTGCCTCCAGGAGATGTTGCGCACAATTCCCAAGCATAAGGGGACAGACCATATGCAGGGGGACTTGAAACGGCGCATCTCCCAACTCAAAGCGCGCATAGAATCCGGGCGTGGAGCGCCAAAACGTAAACGCGCGACGCACATCATTCGGAAAGAGGGAGCAGGACAGGTTGCGCTCGTTGGGCCGCCGAACGTCGGCAAATCGCAACTGCTTGCAGCGTTGACCGAGGCGCAACCCGAGGTTGCACCGTACCCGTTCACTACGTTGAAACCGATGCCGGGGATGATGCGCTGTGAGAACGTCTATGTTCAGCTCATAGATCTGCCTGCGATCTCTGAAGACCATGTCGAGAAATGGGCGTTCGAATGTATTCGAACTGCGGACGCGCTGTTACTCGTGATTGACCTGGCTGCGCCCGACCCGGACTTGCAGATAGAACGCACTCTCAAATCCCTTCACGAGGCGCGCATCATACTCTACGATGGAGAGATGACAAGCGCCTCGGCGAGCTTCCTGTACAAAGAGAGCCGCGCGCGCATCGTTGCTAACAAGCTCGATGAGGAAGGCGCTCGCGACGCGCTCGAACTGCTTCCGCAATTGGTGGAGACGGACCTGCCCATTATGGGGGTGTCAGCCAAAACGGGACTTGGTCTTGACGAGCTGCGTCGAGCGTCGTTTGAACTGCTGAACGTGATGAGGATATACACGAAACCGGTCGGGAAACGAGTTGACTTGGGAACGCCGTACACGATCAAGGTTGGCACGACGGTGCTCGAGTTTGCGGGGATCGTTCACAAGGATTTTGCTCACAATCTCAGGTTCGCGCGCGTCTGGGGAAGCGCCAAGTTTGGCGGACAGATCGTGAGCGCCGACTATGCGCTTCACGACAAGGATATCGTTGAGCTGCATGCGTGACCGAATCGGAGGATCAGATTCTTCGCTACGCTCAGAATGACAATGCTATGGGCGGTTCGCCGGTGTTAGTAGGGCGACCCGCCGAGGCTGTCTCAAAAGTCGCGGTGCGCGGCCGTCGGACAGAGGGAGATTGCCACGCTCCCTTTGGTCGCTCGCAATGACGGGAGTAAGGTAACGAGCTGGCGCCATCGGTCTTGAGCGCGAAACGCGCTAGTCTCGTCAGTGCGAGAAGCGCAGCGACGCGGCAATCTCGATTTGCCCGCAGAGGGATTTTGGGACACCTCCGCTGGATCGCCCGTACAAGGACGTGCAGGGTTGGTGCACATCGAGAACGCTGTTTGACTCGGCACCATTCTCCATGCTAGCGTATTTGCCAGTCGGGAATGAGCGCTAATCATCTGAAAATGTACGGGTGTGCGTGAAGGGGAAAGGCTCTATCTGAATGCAATGACACAATCGGGCAGTGCCTTGAGCGCTGTCGGATCAGGTTCCCGGTAGCGGACCGGCTCAAGGAGGCTCATAAGGCACTGTCATAAGATGTTGTGCGAGGTAGCGCTCGCTGTCATGTGGCGGAAGTGCTCGGGGCGGCGGTCTGGGGGAGGATACCATCATGCCGATAACAGGATATCGAGCGGGCGAGCGGTGTACGCGATGCACGAAGGACCGGACAGAGTGCGGCAATTGCAGGCATCTCGAGTTCGACCGGCGACAGCGGGACAGACGCAAGGGACGTGCAAGCGGAGAGAACAACTTCGCATCCCGGGATGAACGGTACGGGGAGGAGGTATCTCTCGATAGAGACAATGGCACATCCCGCGAGTCTTCCGGAACGGTCGAGTCCGCACAGGTGGTGTTCTAACGTTCGGTCAAATACGAAACGCGAGTTGCCAGTCAATGAAGAGACAGGTGTGTCTCTTTTTGTTTGCGAAACGCCGCTCGGCGCGGTCTGGTGAGGGGATACGATGATACTTGTTGGCGAGATCATAAACACGACGAAAAAATCTATTCAGGCTGCTGTTAAGAACAGAGATGCGAAGTTCATCCGCGACACCGCTCGCGCACAGGTTGACGCGGGAGCGAACTGCATTGATTTGAACGCGGGAACGCTCGGAGAGGAAGAGTCTGACAGCCTCGTCTGGCTCGTTGAGACGGTACAATCCGAACTGGACACGCCTCTGTGTCTCGATAGCCCTAACCCGGCAGCGCTCGAGGCTGCGTTGCCAGTGTGCAAATCCAGGCCGCTTCTGAACTCGATAACCGCTGAAAAGGACCGGTTCGAACAGGTCGTTCGACTCGTTACGAAATACGGGACGCAGGTGGTCGCTCTGTGCATGGACGAACGAGGCATACCGGATACTGCTGCGCAACGTGTTGAGGTTGCGACTGAGATATGCAGACGGCTCGTCGCGCACGGTATCAGCCGGAGCGACATTTTCATTGACCCTCTTGTCAAACCGGTTGGGGTATCGGGGAACGCCGCTCTTGAGGTGATCGACGCGGTGCGCGCAATCAGGGCGCAGGATAGCGAGGTCCATTTCATTTCCGGAGTGAGCAACGTATCGTTTGGGTTGCCTGCTCGGAAGCTCCTGAACAGGGCGTTTCTCGTGATGATGATGGCTACCGGACTTGACGCGGCATTGGTTGACCCGCTCGACGGGGATCTCATGTCGCTCATCGCTGCATCGGAGGCGTTACTTAACCGGGATGAGTTCTGTGCGAGGTATCTTGCTGCGTTCAGGGCCGGAAAACTCAATGCATAGAGTTGCGCGGAAGGCGCAGGTTCGGGAGACTGCTTCATAGAGTAAATCGGGGGAGAGAATCATGGGCGTATTTGGTCCGATTGACGCTGCTGTAGTCGCAGCGTATTTAGTGCTCATGGCGTGTCTCGGGATTTATCAGGCGGTACGGATCAAAAGCACAGGCGATTTCTTTGCAGGCGGGCGCCGGTTCAGCAAGTTCTTCATGGTGATGCACTCGCTTGGTACCGGCACTCATGCGGACGATCCCGTAGGCGTCACAGGAGCGTGCTATGAACACGGTATATCGGGCATCTGGTACACGTATGCGTACCTGTTTTGCACGCCGTTCTATTGGCTCATGGCTCCGTTTTTCCGTCGGTCACGGTTCATCACGACCGCGGATTTTTTCGAGACCCGGTATGGGAAGAGTCTTGGTGTCCTGTATAGCATCATGGGAGTGCTGAACTTTGCTGTGATGACGGGTACTCTCCTCAAGGGGACGGGCATGATCGCCTATGCGGTGACTGAAGGCAGGATATCTGAAACCACAGCGATACTGGTTATGACGGTCGTGTTCCTGGCGTATGGTCTGGCGGGCGGACTTGTGGCGACTATTGTCAACGAGTCAATCCAAGGGTTGCTCATCGTGGTGATGTCGCTGTTGCTGATCCCCTTCGGATTGAAAATGCTCGGCGGGTTTGCCGGACTTCACCAGCTTGTTTCTGCTGACAAGTTCAGTTTGGCTGCTCCTGTAGAGATCACGCCGCTCTGGATCGTCGTCTCCTCCATCATGATGCTGATCGGGATTGCCGGACAGCCCCATATCATGGAGGTCTGTTCTGCCGGGAAAACGGAGTTCGAAGGACGTGTCGGATTTACGTACGGCAACTTCATAAAACGGTTCTGCGCGATGGGATGGGCGTTCGCCGGCATCATAGTTATCGCGCTCGTTGCCACCGGTCATATACCTGCGCTCGAACGACGAGAGGATGCGTTTGGCGTGGCGATTCGCGTGCTCTTGCCGACCGGTATGACCGGCTTGATGTTTGCAGCGATCCTCGCTGCGCAGATGTCCACGCTGAGCTCGTTCATGGTTGACGGCTCTGCATTGCTTTCGCGCAACATTTATGCGAAACATTTTGCCCGCGAAGCGACCGATCAGCATGTCCTTCGCATCGGCAGACTCTTTGGTCTTGTGGTTGTTGGATTCGGCATGCTTGTCGCGTTTACCGTAAGCGGTGTAGCGCAGGGGCTCACTATCTTTTGGGCGATAAGCAGTCTGATGGGCGTATTCATGTGGTCGGGAGTGCTCTGGCGCAGGACGAATGCGACAGGCGTCTGGGCATCCTTCATTATCATGTTCATCCCATGGTTTCTGCTTGGAAAGTTCGGAGAGCTTGTTCTGAAAGGGATACCTTTGTTTAGGAACGTGAGTTGGATCGGGCTGTACTCGCACCAGAAAGATTTTCCGCAACTCGTCTTCTGTTATCTGCCGGCAGGGCTTGTAGCGCTCGTGCTCGGTAGCTTGCTCGGCAGACCTCGTGACGCAAAAACGCTCAACAATTTCTATATGCTTCTTAGAACGCCCGTCGGACAAGAACAGAAGCTGATAGACGCCGGCGTGAACGTCGTCTATGCCGGTTCAACCGTAGCCCATCCGTGGGAGACCAAACATCCTGCTCTCGTTAACTGGGCCGGTTTTGTGGTAGCGCTCGCCTTTTCGACAGCCATCCTGTTCATCCTCGTCGGTCTCACCCGAATCGGGACGTGACATCTCGGGTCTGTACGGGCGGCCCGGCGGGTCGCCCCTACCAATAGGCCCCTGGGAAAAGCGTACTGGTCCAGATGTTCATTGACACCGCATTGCTCGCGATGGTATACTGTCGCAGCACGACGTCAACTAACTTTAAGCGGGGCAAAAGGTTAGGAAGAAGCTCTCTCTGTAACTGGTTTCTGGAAGGCAACTGTGAAGTATGGCATTGACATCTCGCCCTTGACTCCCGGAAGGACCGGCGTCGGGAACTACGTTTTCTATTTACTCAAGAACATGCTCGCTCTGAACGCGTCAGACCAGTTCGTTGGGTTCGCGGTAACCCGGTCGCGGCTCGCGCTAGACGGATTGGGTGAACGGTTGCAGGTGCGGCATGTCAAGGTGCCAACGCGCCTTCTCTATGCGGTCTGGCGTGCGAGTGGTCATATTCTGCCGATAGAGACGTTCACGGGCTCTCTCGACCTGTTTCACGCGACGAACTACTTCCTGCCACCTGCACGAAACGCGAAGCGAGTCGTCACAATCCACGATTTATCGTTTCTGGTTGTGCCTCAGTACAGTTCGCCGCGAATTGTCCGCCCGTTTTCCCTTGGTATACGGCGGTTCGCCCACGATTCTGACATGATCATAGCATATTCGGAATCAACGAAACGGGACGTCATCTCGATTCTTGGCGTGCCGGAATCCAAGATTGCCGTCATTTACATGGCGGTTGACGATGAGTTCGGGCAATCTACGCACGACGCTGCGTGGTTAGAACGGACGTATAATGTTTCTCGACCATACGTACTGCACGTCGGAACGCTGGAACCGCGCAAGAACGTTCCGGCGATACTCAAAGCGTTTAACGCGGTCAAGACCGAGTTTCCTCATCGTCTTGTGCTTGTAGGTGCGCACGGGTGGATGTATGAGGAGATTTTCCGGCTGTGCGACGAACTGAACCTCAGGGACCGCGTCCAGTTCATCGGCTTTGTCGGACATGACACGCTGGCGACGTTTTACCGGCACGCTGACCTGTTTGTATTCCCGTCGTTCTATGAAGGGTTTGGGCTGCCGGTTCTCGAGGCGATGAAATGCGGGTGTCCGGTCATCGCGGCGAGAAACTCGTCGCTTGTGGAAGTTGCAGGCGGCGCCGCGCTCCTGGTTGAAGCACAGGAGTGGGAAGCGCTGGCAGAATTGGTGAGGACAACATTGAGCGACGGCTTATTGCGCGAAGAGATGTCACGCAAAGGACGCGATCAGGCAGCGAAGTTTTCGTGGAAACAGTCTGCTGCACAGACGCTTGAGCTGTATAGAGACCTTGTCGGGAACAAACGATGAGAGTAGGAATAGACGCCCTATCAGTCGGGAACCGGAGCGGTTCGGGAGTTTACACGAGAAAGCTCGTGGAGAATCTTCTCGCAATTGATCGCAGGAACGAGTACATAGTTCTGTGGCCGGCAGGACTCGAGGAGATACCGGCGCCGCATGCGTCAAACGCGAAACTGATAACCGTTCAAACATGGAATCCCATCGGTCGTTCCATCCGGAGCAGGCTCGCATTTTCCGGTGCTCAGACCGGTGGAGTCAAGGTGGATGTGTTCCATTTCCCAGCTTCAGTCGGTCCTTTCTTGGGTCCGTTCGAGGCGTTTGCGGTCGCTCTTGGAGCTAGCGTTGCGGGTCGTGTTCGGACGGTAGTTACGGTACACGACCTATCGTTTGTGCGTCATCCCGAATGTTTCGGTCTTGCCAAGAGGCAATATTACCGCACGGCAATAGGTCGAGGGGCGCGCCTTGCTCATACAGTGATAGCGGACTCCGTGTCAGCTCGGTCCGACTTGGTGGAACTTGCCGGGGTATCTCCGGAGAAGATATGCGTCATCCCGCTCGGAGTTGAGCCGGAACTTCGTCCCGTCCGCGACGATCGGGTGCTCCAGATCGTTCGAAAGAAGTACTCGTTGCCCGATCGGTTTATCCTTTTTCTCGGAACCATCGAGCCGAGAAAGAACATTGTCCGGATAGTCGAAGCGTTTGCGTCGCTGAGAGAACGGTTGCCACATCACCTTGTGATCGCGGGACGGAAAGGCTGGAAGTACCAGGATGTCTTTCGTGCCGTGAACCGGTTACGGCTCGAATCAAACGTCCATTTTCCGGGGAGAATTGCGGAACAGGATGTCGCTGCGCTCTATTCTCTGGCTGATATTTTCGTATGGCCGTCGTTGTACGAGGGGTTCGGGCTGCCGGTTCTCGAAGCCATGGCGTGTGGCGTTCCCGTGGTGACTTCGAACACCTCATCGTTGCCCGAAGTTGCTGGGAGCGCTGCGATCATGGTTGATCCGCTTTCGACGGAGGAGATCGCTGGTGCGATCATGCGGCTCGTTGAGGACGCGCCGTTACGGGGGCAACTGATCGCAAAAGGGTTCGTCCGGGCGAGCGAACTGACGTGGAGACGAACCGCAGCGTCAACGTTGCTCGTGTACGAGCAGCTTGCGGTGCCATGAAGCCGTCGGTTGCCATGTTCTCACGATAGATCGTAGGGGCATGGCATGCCGTGCCCCTACGTGCGATTTCGGTTAACGCCGGCCGTGAGAAGGCATTGAGAGCTGACCCAAAATGCGCATTCTTCACCTATACAAAGATTACTATCCGCCGATAGTCGGCGGCATGGAAATGCATATGGCGCTTCTCTGTCGCGAGATGAAGAGTCGCGCAGAGGTTGAGGCGCTCGTTTGTTCGAGATCGTTTCGATCGCGCGTGCGCGTGGTGGACGGCGTACGCGTGACGGAGGTGGGCGAACTTGGCAGAGCGCTCTCTGCTCCCTTGGCGCCGTTGTTCCCGTTGTTTCTCCGGCGTGGTCGGTACGACATCCTTCATTTTCACCTGCCGAACCCGACGGCGGAGGTGTCCTACTTGACAACGCGCCCTCCCGGGGCAGTCGTGGTTCAGTACCAGAGCGACATCGTCCGCCAGGCGTTTGCGCTCAAAGTGTACGGTCCCTTTCTCAGGAAATTTCTTGATCGGGCTGATGCGATCATCGTTTCGTCACCCAATTACCTGGAAACGTCCGAGCATTTGCGCACCTTCAAGGAGAAATGTCATGTCATCCCGCTCGGAATAGATCTCGAAGAGCTTGAGTTGCGAGCGGGCGAAGAGTTGGCTGTGAAAGAGTTGCGCGACCGGTATAGTGGGCGGTTTTTGCTGTTTGTCGGTGTGTTGCGCTACTACAAAGGGGTTGATTATCTGCTCGAAGCGATGCAGCAGGTGGAATACCCGCTCGTCATCGTCGGAAACGGACCAGAACGGCACCGGCTTAAACGCAAGACCGAAGAGCTAGGTCTCGAAAGTAAGGTTCATTTCACGGGCGCGATCGGGCAGCGAGCCCTCGTTCACTATTTGCATGCGTGCGAGCTGTTCGTGTTTCCAGCAAGTCATCGGAGTGAAGCGTACGGGCTCTCTCTCGTGCAGGCGCTTGCGTGCGGGAAACCTGCTATCAGCACCGAACTGGGTACCGGCACGAGTTTTGTCAACCGCGATGGCGAGACGGGACTGGTTGTCGAACCGCGCAACCCGCGCGCTTTAGCCGACGCGATGAACAGGTTGATGACCGATGGTTCGTTGGGTCAGCGGTTTGGGGAAAAAGCGAAGGAACGGGCGCGTGAACTGTTCTCAAAGGACAAGATGGTGGAAGAAATCTGGTCCTTATACCAGCGGTTGGTTGCGGCGAAACGGAGAGCCTAGCGGGATCCCGACCGACACGGTCTGATGGAGAGATAGGCGTCTATCGTGTGTTAGGGCACACCGCCGTGCGCCCCCCACGCGCTTGCGGAGAATCGCGCCGTGTGATAGCATACGTTACAGTTTCAGGTAACAGAAAGGTGAGGAGAGAACGATGCAATGGTGGCTAGTTTACGCGTATGTGTTCGTCATGTCGTTAGTAGTGTCAGCCGTGTTGACTCCTGTTGCGCGGACGGTTTCCGTAAAGCTGAAGATCCTTGATCACCCGGGTGAACGCAAGCTTCAGGACAAACCGATGCCGCTCCTCGGTGGAGCAGCGATGCTTGCGACATTCATCATCGTAACCGGTGTCAACCTGCTTCTCTTGGCTATTTTGAAGGGCGCGAATTTAGCGCCCGAATGGGCACAGAAGCAGGTACTGGGTTTTCTCGGCGGGTCGGTCTATATGAAACTTCTCGGGCTGTTCGCAGGGGCAGTCGTTATTTTCCTCGTGGGTCTGGTAGACGATATCAGACATCTGGACC
>Ga0315289_10008262_pt1 | contig 15071 bp, 10 predicted proteins | sample YL17G11_40_MG_FD_203452 | JGI IMG/M metagenome (GOLD analysis project Ga0315289, IMG submission 203452) | Sediment microbial communities from Yellowstone Lake, YNP, Wyoming, USA - YL17G11_40 | ecosystem: Environmental > Aquatic > Freshwater > Lake > Sediment | place: USA: Wyoming | collected...
CCGACGAAATCAGCAACGCGATCCCGGCGGCCTGAAGATGCGGAGCGAGCATAAACCTACCTCCTTATTCCTTTCATGGCGGGCCTTTTCAGCCCGCGCTCAGAACATGATGCGTATCCGGGCCCAGATATTCCGGCTGGGGAAGCGCTGTGCCGCGCGATCGCTGCCCATCAGCGAAGCCGTGCTGCCGAAAGCCGCCTGGCCCACGGTGAGCTCGGCTGAGCTCGAGGGATTGTTCCAGTTCGGGTGGTTGAGCAGGTTCTCTGAGGAAAGGCTGAACCACACTTCTTTGTTCTCCAGGAAGCGGAACCTCTTGGTGAGGCTGAGGCTCAGATGCCAGAATCCGGGTCCCAGGACGACGTTTCTGCCTGAGTTGCCCAGGACGGTCGCCGCCGGATTGCTGAATGCGGACGTGTCGAACCACTTGACCGAAGCACCTCCGGTCTGTTTCGGCCCGTTGTTGCCGTCCCCGATGCGGTCCGGCCGGGCCACCTGGCCGCAGGTAGCACCGGTCAGCGGGTTCGTGCCGGACCGGCAGGGAGTGAAGTATTGCCCGCTCCCGGAAAAAAGCTCCGGGGAGAGTTCCCAGCCGCTCACGGCATGGCCGGCCCACGCCGGCAGGCCACTCCCTAACTTCTGGCCGCGGCCGAACGGCAGGATCCACAAACCCATGGCGCTGAAGGAGTGCCGCCGCTGGTAACCCACCTGGCCGCGGTCCAGAGAGCGATTGAAAGCGTTGGAGCTCGTCCCATTGGCGTCGTTCTCGCTTTCCACAATGTCGGAAATGTTCTTGGCTAACGCATAGCCGGCCTGGAACATGAACCCGTTCTGAAACCGCCGGCGGGCGTCGAGGATCAGGCCGTGGTAGATCTGGTTGCCCCCATTGTCCAGGTAAGCCACTGTGCCGCCGTAACCGTAGGCGGAGTAAGGCCTCGAGCGGTTGGTGGTGTCGGCCGGCGTTACCCGCTGGTTAATGTCCCGGCTGTAGATGAGGTTCGTACTCTTGGTGCCCATATAGGAAGCCCGGAACGCGGTCTCCCAGAGCGACTTCTCCAGCGTCAGGTTCCACTGCTGGACGTACGGGTTCGCCATCCGTGGATTGAAGCCGTTCGCCGTCAGACTGGGGGGGGCCGCCTCCCCGGTCACCACGGCCGGGAACGGGTAGGGAAACCGAAAGGCCGTGGAGGCCGCGGAGGCGGGAACGTTGTCATATCGCGGGGTTCCCCGGTTGAGCAAGCCGCCGCCGGCCTGCGTCGCCGCGACGCCCTGGCCGATGATGTCGGTGAACTTCCCCCAGGCGCCGCGTACGACGAAGCTGGAGGAGCCGCGCGGGCGCCAGGCGAAGCCGATCCGCGGGGCCAGGTTGTTGGTGTCCGCGAAACTGAGCGTACGCTCGGGCAGTCCCACCTGGGCCGCTTCCAGTATCCTCACGTTCGGATAGTTGCCGGCGAAGGCGCTGTTGACGGGCGTGTTCTGCGCCGCCTTGATCATCCCGCCGCTGGCCGGGTCGAAATTGTAGAGGGCGTTGTTCTTGTTGTAGATCGGTACCTGGTAGTCCCAGCGGAGGCCCAGGTTCAGGGTGAGATCGCGCCGGACCTTGTAATCATCCTGGAAGAACAGCCCGTAGTTGGTGCTCCTCATGTACTGGTTCGGATTGATCCCGGTCGCCGTCACGTAGGTCGGGATGCCCAGCAGGAAATCCGCGTAGGCCACTCCTGTGTAGGTAGTCTGAAAGAAGAAGTTGCCGAAGGCGCCCTGGGGGATCTGCCGGTAATTGGGCTGTTCGAGATAAACGTTGAGGCCGCCTTTGAAGGTGTGGCGGCCGTGGATCCAGGACACCGTATCGGTCAACTGGTAGCTGGGCGAGATGTTCGTCGTCGTGTTCTGTTGTGCGAGCGCCGTCAGCCCGGTGATATTGATCACCGGGAAGCCCCGCACATCGGGCGCCGGCAGGTTGGAAGGAAACTGGATGCCCAGCTCGCGCAGCACCTCCAGGCCGTTACGCGCGCCGCCGGCTGGGCTGTTGTCGCGCATGAATCCGACCCGGAATTCATTGAGCAGGTTGGCGCTCAGGTTGTAGGTGTAGGACACGGCGCCGCGATAAAGCTTCCGGGTGCTGGCCCGGAAGCCCATGGTGGGGAGATTGCTGTCGTAGGCCCGGTTGTTGAACTGGCTGCCGCCCACGGACCCGTAAAACCAGTGCCGGTCGCCAACCCGGTGATCGAGCCGAAGGTCGAGGGCCTCCTCGCGCGTAGTCCCGCTGGGCCCGATGGTCTCATGATTACGGGTGATCGCGTTGGGATCCGGCGTATTCGGTTCCGGGTAGTAAGTGGTTTGGATCTTCCCGGACACCGGACTGATCCGGCTGGCCGGGATGGTGTTGTCCGAGAATGGCGTACGGTTGGTGTCGGCATCCCGAACCACCACCGAAAATACGCCCTTGCGCATGGCCAGGGTGGGAACATCCGCAGTGTAGAGTTGGGTGCCGCCTTGACGCTTGGATTGCCAGCTCAGGCTGTAGAACGTCCTGTCGCGACCGTTGTAGAGCTTGGGCAGGCGGATCGGCCCGTTCACGTTTCCGCCGAACTGGTGAAAGATCAAGGAAGGTTTCCCGGTGGTGGAAGTCGCCACGCGCGCGTTCAGCCCCGGCGCGTTGTAGTAGTAGTAGACGTCGCCGTGCAGAGCATTGCCCCCGCTCTTGGAAATCTGCTGGTACACGGCGGGCGAAGCGTACTCGGCCGAGTTGTTTCCGCCCAGCACGCGGACTTCCTGGACTCCCTCGGCGCTCATCAGGGTCGAAGCCGATGGCGAGCCCGAACCTATCGGGGAGGTGATGCCATCGACCTGGAACTCCGACTGGCTGGGGTAGGCGCCGCCGATGCTGAAGCGGGTCCCGCTGGCGGTGTTCTGCACCAGCGGGTTCAGGCGCATGAGCGTCCATGGGCGCTGCGAGTCGGTGGTGGGGCTGAGGAAATGCACCTCGCCGCCGGCGATCGAGGCCCCAAGGGAGGAGGTATCGGTTTCGAGCAGGCCGGGTGTGGATGTGACCGTAACGGTTTCGGTGAGCGCCCCCAATTGCATGGCTGCGTCTAGGCGCACGGTCTGGCGGGAGCCCAGGGCGATATCTGCTTTCACGAAGGCTTTGAACCCCTCGCGGTTCACCTGGAGCCGGTAAGTTCCCGCCACCAGGCTTGGGAACTCGTACAGCCCCGCCTCGTTGGCGGTGGCCTGACGGGCGATGTTGGTCTCCTGGTGAGTCAGCGTTACCTGGGCACCGGGCATGACCGCACCGTTCGGGTCGGTGACGGTGCCGAGAATGGTTCCGAAGGTGGATTGCGCCCACAGTGGGCTGCCGGCCCAAGCGGCCAGCAACAACACACCCAGGGCGAGCACCTTCAAGCAAGAGTGCTTACGCATGGCTGGACTCCTCCTCCTGCTCGAACGATACCCGAGACCAGCGGCAGCGACAAGTTTCCTGTGACCGGTTAACCGTAGGCTTAACGTTACAGGCGGCCTCGCGCCGGCCACAGGCCCGGCATCAGCGTCCCGGCCGCCGGCCCACAAAGCGCACCCAGCCGAACCACTCCGGGCTGTGGAACGAACGCTCCGGCGGGGCGATCGGCGACCAGGTGCTGCCCTGGCGGCCGGTGATGCCGCCGGTCCGGTTCAGGTTCAGGCGCCACTGATCACCCGTGCGAGGAGGGGTGTGGGCCGCGTCCCGGCTGAAGTTGCGGAAAGGGATGGCCAGCTCGACGACCCAGTGGTCATCGCCCGGCGACTCGTCCTTGCGGAGCAGGCCATGAAAGGTGGTCCGGTAGCGCACGCCTTCGGGCTCCCAGGTAGGAGGCCCCATCCACCAGTCCGTCCGACACCGGTTCAGCATGGTCCCGATGGCGTTGATTTCGAAGGTGTAGTAGTTGCTGACCTTGGCGGGATTCGGGCTTAGGAAGATCTCCACACAGTCGTCCTGCGAGACCGGCCCGTGGCGCTCGGTCACGTAGGCGGAAATGTGCCGGTCGTGGCAGAAGTAGCCCACATATAGGTTCGCGTCATCCCAAAGCATCCGGACCTCCGTCTGCTCCACCGGGCCCGGTTTCCACCAGGTGACGTGGAAGGTGCCGGCAGGCGGGGTGATGCGCCAGGCACGCTCGTTCAGCTTGCCGTCAATAACCACCGATGAGGAGGCGCGCAGGATGTCGTAGCGGGGCAGCGGTTGGGCCGCCGCAAGGGTGAGCAACACGGCAGGCCCGAAGATGAGCCCGCGCTTCATCGCGGTCCGGGGTTCTCGCTCTGGCCGGGGCCGAATTCCCTGACCAGCCGCAGGAATTCCCGGGGATGGATGATCTTGGAGCCTCCGTCCCCGATGTAGGCCGACTGGAGCAGGAGCTGGAACATTTGCTCGCCGTTCAGCTCGGGCCGCACCTGCCAACCCAGAGCCAGAACCCCAGCCACGTAAGGGATGGCCCAACTGAGGCCGCCGCGTAAACCGTACTGGTATCCGAAATCGCCCCGGTCGTATTCCTCGGCCTGGGCCCGGGGGCCCGTGGGGGCTGCCAGGTGGTCCGGGGGTACTATTGAGACGGGCCCGTCGGGGGCGCCGGGCACGCAGTTCGCCGGATCCTCGGGGTCGCCTCCGCCGAACCAGCACCGGGAGATGCGGCCCCGGTGCTGCGTGCAGTCGAGCACGAGCACGCCCTCCGCTTCGGCGGCTCCCATGGCCTCGTCCCACCTCGCGGTGTTCTTCACGAACGGAGAACCCGGGCCGGAGGGCGCCGCGGAAACGGAGACCACGCGAATCTTGCTCTCCGGCGGAAGCTTGCGATTCTCTTCCAGGATCCACTGCAGGGCCACGGCGTAGTATTCGGCGTCCGCCAGCCAGGAGGGCGCCGCCGCGAAGTGGACGATAGCACCAGGGGCCGTACCAGTGTTAGTCCCCACCAGCAGGCTGGTCACGGCCGGCCCGTGCATGCTGCTTTGCTCGGGTCCGCAACCCGTATCCAGGTAGGCGGCGATCTTGCCCTCGAACTCCGGGTGGTCTAGGTACATGGGCTGGTCGATAATGGCCACCCGAACGCCCTGACCCGTGATGCCTTGCTCGTGCAGTTCGCGCACGCCGAGACCCGGGTTGATGGCGGCCTTCAGCCGGTCGTCCGGCCTGACGTCGGCAGGCATCCGTGACGCGTCGGGCCAGGGCGTCTTCTGATTGAACTTCAGAGTGGGCAGCAGGTACCCCATTGCGGAGAGATTCATCTGGCTGACGTCTTTGGCCCCCGGGGCGGGCCTACCCCTAATCCAGCGCACGTCATCGTAGGGCTGGAGGGTGGGGGTCTGGCCCGCGGCAATCGCGCACAGGACCAGCACCGCGGTACACAGCAGGCACGCCCGAGTCCTTGGCACCAGGTGAGGTCTCCTTCGCACAAGTCTGAGCTTCACGGGATCAGGGCACAAGTGTCCTCTCGGGGAAAACCGTTAGTGCAACGTTACCGGCGGGCCGGCAGCCCATGCCGCTCACTTCTGCCCTAAGCCAACCCTTGCCAACAGGCCGGCGAAGCGCACATCCGGGCGCAGGCTGTCGAAGATAGGGTCCACTTTCAGCCATGCCAGCCAGCCGTCATGCTCCTGGTAGGCCCGCTCCAGCCATTGGAAAGCCTCATCCTTCCGCCCGAGGCCGATGTAAACGAAGACCCTGCTGACCGGGGAGACAAAGCCGTGCGCGGACCTCTGTTCCAGTTCCTTCAGGATCTCCTGGGCCTCCCCCTTGCGGCCCGCTACCCCGTAACAGTACCCCAAGCCGCCCAGGATGAGGGGATTGCCACCGGGGAGGCTCCTGGCCTTGAGGAAGGCCGCCAGGGCCTCGGCGGGCGCGGACTTTGCCAGGTAGGCCATGCCCAGATGCAGGTGACCGGACGGGAAGTCGGGCTCGAATTCCAGCGCCTTTCGGTACTCCTGAATGGCCTCCTCATAGCGCCGCATCGAGTAGAGGGTGCGGGCCAGGTCGCGGTGGATGGCGCGGGATAATGGATCCAGGGCTTGAGCCCGACGGATCTCCGCGAGGGCTTCTTCCAGCCGTCCCACTGCGCGGAGATAACCGGCGTGCCAGTGGCGGGCGGTGACAGAGTTGGGGTCGAGTTCGAGTGCCCGGCGGTAGTCTTGCCCGGCGCCGGACCAGTCCCAGTCGTAAAACGACTTCACAAAGCCCAGCGCAGCCCAAGCCTGGGCCAGGGTTCTGTCGGCCTCCAGAGCGCGCTCGGCCGCCGCTTTGGCCTTGGGCATCACGTCGCGCGACGCAGCGACTCCGTAGGAGGCCAGTAACCCGTAGGATTCGGCCAGCCCGGCATAAGCGGGCGCGTAACTGGCATCTTCCGCCAGCGCCTGGTGGTAGTGCTCGATGGACTTCCGCAAACCGTCTTCGGTACGCTTGCTCCACTGGTAGCGTGCCCGGAGATACGCCTCGTGGGCCTTGGGGCTGACGATCCGGGCAGCAGACCGCGATAGCGGAGCACTGGCCTCCCGGACCCTGCTGACCAGCAAGTAAGTGAGCAACCCCGCCGCTGCCAACGCCGCGGCCAGCGCCATCGGCTTTGAGCGGCGCAGCCAGGCCAGCCGAGGCGCAGGCCGCCGCGGAGAGAACACCGGAGCGTAGCTTCCCTTGGCCAGCTCGATGAGCACCGGGTCCGCGCGTCCCTCGGTTTCATAGTATTTCCTGAGCCGGGAGCGCAGCCGGTGCGCTTCCACGCGGACGACCGTGTCGATGCGCGGATCGAAGGACTGACCTCGGTCGAAGACCTCCGCTCCCAGCACCTGTTCCTTGAGCTGATCGCCGCGGCCCGCCAGGGCCTCCTGGGTGACGAACTTCAGGAAGCGGCTGAGGCGTTCGGCGTGAGCGAAGCCTTTGCTGGCCAGGATCTTCTCGAGCTGCGCCTCGACCGCCTCACGCGCGACCTGGGACTCGCCTCCTCGCGGCATCCGACACTCCACCTTCATCCACTATACTCGCCGGGTGCGCTCACTCGTCCCGCGAATAGAGGTTGGCGGCTCCGCAGCCCGGGCATGCGTACAACGGGAAAAGAAACCACCGGCCGCGAACCGCGCCGATCTGCTCCAGCCACTCCGATGGGTGGGCCTGCCCGCAGCGTAAACACACGTTGGTCCAAGGCTGAACGCTGACTGGTTCAGGCACGTTTCCGAAATACATCGCCCAGCCATAGACGCTCATTCTCGTGCCGAATACCCGATCGGCAAACCGTACGATTCCGGACAGCAGCAGCAGGGGCAGTTCCCAACGCCAGCAGAACAGTGAAAACCTTGCCGGGGCCCTGGGGCGCAGATTTCGCCGGTTGAGGAAGCAGAACGACGTGTGCAAGGTCTTGGTCGCAACATGCGGCAGGCCGGAGTACCACGCCAGCATGCGGGCCAGCTCGCCCGGGTTCGCAAACAGGTTCACGTGACCGCCTCCCTTCGCCAGCCAGCGGTAGAGCCGGTCCTGAAACGTCCAGGCGTCCGGCACCGACACGAACAGGGCGCCGCCGCGCTTGAGCACCCGGCCGATCTCCTGCAAGGTCGGCTTCAAGTCTTTGAAGTGCTCCAGGCCGTGGTTGCAGATGACGGCGTCGAACGTCCTGGCGCGGAATGGCAGTTTCGACGCATCCGCTTGCGCGAACATCGCGACGCCAGCCGCGCCCGGCGCCTTCAGATCCACGTGAACGGTGAGGAAAGGAAACGCGGAGGCGTCGAAGCTGCCGCCGCCGCAGCCCAGATCCAGCACAAGTGCCTCCGCCGGCAGGTGGTCCAAGATCTCGTGCATGGCTAGATCGTAGCGCAAGCTGGGGAAAGGAGCTGTGAAAAAATCGGCGGACAGGCGAAACCGCCTGTCCCACGGTGGGCTAGGTGCTCTGCTAGCGCGGTGGGACAGGCAGTTTTGCCTGTCTCCTCGAGCTGTGTCCCGATTTTTTCACAGCTTCTACAGCGTGCTGTGGTTTGGCACGGCGGCCTCGGTTCGGCGGGCAACAGCCTTGCCGTCCCCCAGTTTCTAGTTCGGCACAGTGGAATAGGCATTCTTGCCTGTTGGTGCGACCTGGACCGCACAGGCCAGGAGGCCTATTCCACAAGGGTGGCCGCCAAAACTGGGGGATGGCAAGGGGCAACAGCGGCCTGAGGCGGGGTTGACACCCCCGCCCATACAGTAGTAGACTAAGCATAGTTGATAGTCGTTGACTGAGATCCCGAGGGCTTGGCATGGACATTAGCCGCTTCACCGAGAAGGCTCAGGAGGCCCTGCGCTCCGCCCAATCCCTGGCCGGCCGCTACGGCCAGCAGCAACTGGATGTCGAGCACTTGCTGGCGGCGCTTCTGGCGGACGCGGACGGCCTCGCCGCCTCCATCCTGCTCAGAGCCGAGGTCACTCCTGAGCGCCTGCACCGCAGGGTAGTCCAGGAACTTGAACGTTTGCCCAAGGTTTCCGGCCCCGGCGCGGGCCTGGACCAGATCTACATGACGGCTCGCCTGAGCCGGCTGCTTTCCCAGGCCGAGGAGGAGGCCCGCCGGCTGAAGGACGAGTATCTCTCCGTTGAGCACCTGCTGCTGGCCATGACCGACGACGGAGGTGCAACTGGCCGCATTCTCAAGGAGTTCGGGGTGAGCCGGGAGCGGATCATGCGGGCTCTTCAGGAGGTCCGCGGCGCCCAGCGGGTGACCTCGCCCACCCCCGAGGCCACCTACCAGGCCCTGGAACGCTATGGGCGCGACCTCACCCGGCTGGCCAGCCAGGGCAAGCTCGACCCGGTCATAGGCCGCGACGAGGAGATCCGCCGCGTCATTCAGGTCCTCTCCCGGCGCACGAAGAACAACCCGGTGCTGATCGGCGAGCCGGGGGTGGGCAAGACGGCCATCGTCGAGGGCCTGGCCCAGCGAATCGTTCGCGGCGACGTGCCTGACGGCCTCAAGAACAAGCGGGTCGTGGTGCTGGACATGGGCGCGCTGATCGCTGGCGCGAAGTATCGCGGGGAGTTCGAGGAGCGCCTCAAGGCCGTGCTCAAGGAGGTGCAATCCTCGGGCGGCGAGATCGTCATGTTCATCGACGAGCTTCATACGGTGGTGGGGGCGGGGAAGGCCGAAGGCGCCATGGACGCGGGCAACCTGCTCAAGCCCATGCTGGCGCGCGGCGAGCTGCACTGCATCGGGGCGACCACCCTGGACGAATACCGCAAGCACGTCGAAAAGGACGCCGCCCTGGAGCGCCGCTTCCAGCCCGTGCTGGTGGACCAGCCCTCGGTCGAGGACACCATCTCAATTCTGCGCGGCTTGCGCGAGCGCTACGAGGTCCACCACGGCGTGCGCATCAAGGACGCGGCCCTGGTCTCGGCGGCGGTGCTCTCGAACCGCTACATCAGCGACCGCTTTCTGCCGGACAAGGCCATCGACCTGATGGATGAGGCCGCCGCCAAGCTCCGCACCGAGATGGACTCGATGCCCACCGAGCTGGACGAGCGCCTGCGGCGGATCATGCAACTCGAGATCGAGCGCGAGGCGCTGCGCAAGGAGACCGACGCCGCCTCCCGGGAACGCCTCGAGAAGATCGAAAAGGAACTGGCGAACCTGAAGGCCGAGGCCGACGCCCTCCGCGCCCGCTGGCAGGCCGAGAAGGAAGCGGTGGCCCGCCTGCGCGCGCTGCGCGAGCAGATCGAGCAGGTCAAGGTCGCCGTCGAGCAGGCCGAGCGCCAGTACGACCTCAACCGCGCCGCCGAGCTGAAGTACGGCAAGTTGATCGGCCTGGAGCGCGAGCTGAAAGCCGAGGAAGAGAAGCTGACGCAGCAGCAGGGCGCCTCGCGGCTCATCAAAGAAGAAGTCGATGAGGAGGACATCGCCGAGGTGGTGGCGCGCTGGACCCGGATCCCGGTGGCGCGGCTGCTTGAAGGTGAGATCGAGAAGCTGCTACACCTGGACCAGGAGCTGCACCGGCGCGTGGTCGGCCAGGATGAAGCGGTCGAGGCGGTCTCCGAGGCGGTGATCCGCGCGCGCTCAGGTTTGAAGGATCCCAACCGGCCCATCGGCAGCTTCATCTTCCTGGGTCCGACCGGGGTAGGGAAGACCGAGCTGGCGCGGGCGCTGGCCGAGTCTCTGTTCGACGACGAGCGGGCCATGGTGCGCGTTGACATGTCGGAATACCAGGAGCGCCACACGGTGGCCCGGCTCATCGGCGCGCCGCCCGGCTACGTGGGTTTCGAGGAAGGTGGGCAGCTCACCGAGGCCGTGCGCCGGCGGCCCTACTCGGTGATCCTGTTCGACGAGATCGAGAAAGCGCACCAGGACGCCTTCAACGTGATGTTGCAGATCCTCGACGACGGCCGGCTCACCGACGGCCAGGGCCGCACCGTGGACTTCAAGAACGCCATCGTCATCATGACCTCGAACGTCGGCAGCCCCCGCATTCTGGACTACCGGGGAGCGTTCGGGGGCCACGACTACGAGCGCATGAAGGAGGCGGTGCTTGAGGAGATGCGGCGGCACTTCCGGCCCGAGTTCCTGAACCGGGTGGACGAGGTGATCGTTTTCCACGCCCTGTCGGAGGAGCACCTGGGGAAGATCCTCGAGATTCAGCTCGCGCGGCTTCAGGCGCGCCTCCAGGACCGGCACATCGGCATCGAGCTGGACGACGCCGCGCGCAAGTTTCTGGCCCGGGCAGGCTACGACCCGGCCTACGGCGCGCGGCCGCTGAAGCGGGCCATCCAGCGGGAGATCGAGACGCCGCTGGCGCGCCTGGTGCTCGAAGGCCAGGTGCGCGACGGCCAGCAGGTCGCGGTCAGCCTGGACGATACGAAGGGCAAGCTGGCGTTCCGGACCAGCCCGTAGGACAGGCCCATGGCCTATCACTGGTGTTCTTACACTTCACGGGCAGGAAGGAGCATGCACTGTTCGGGTGGGGCAGCACTTTTGTGCTGCGGCCGGGCTTCGGCCCGGCTGGCTGGATCACCGCCGCAGGCCCGCAGGGAATCCATGAGAATCCTGGTTCGCAGCTCCCACCACATCCACGATGGGACATTATGAGCGCCGCTTGCCCCATTGGGAAGTGATCGGACAGCCTTTGTTTGTCACCTTCCGCTTACACGGGAGCCTTCCCGCCCCGCGGGTCTTTCCGCCCGCCCGGATGACCTCCGGCCAAGCTTTCGCGGCCCTGGACCGCCTTCTGGACCACTTCACTGGCGGCCCAGCTTTTCTCCAGCGGCCTGAAATCGCCCGCTTGGTGGTCCAGGCCCTGCACGACGGCCAATTCCGGTTCCATCGCTATCAACTGCACGCCTTTGTGGTGATGCCCAATCACGTCCACCTACTTGTAAGTCCGGGCGTGACCAGCCGGCAGTGGCTGGGGCCGCTGAAGGGCTTCACTGGGCAACAGGCCAACCGGATTCTCGGACGGCGGGGTCCGTTCTGGCAGGACGAGAGCTATGATCATCTGATCCGCGATGACCGGGAGTTCCGGAGGGTTCAGCGCTACATCGAACACAACCCGGTCCGGGCGGGGCTGGTGGCGCAGCCTGAGGAATTTCCTTGGTCGAGCGCGACCGCGGCGCCGGGCGAAAGCCCGGCCGCAGCACAAAAGTGCTGCCCCACCCGAACGGTGCACACTCCCTCCTGCCCCTGAAATGTGGAGACTCCAGGGACAAGCCCGTGGCTTGTCAAGCCTCTCGGTAGCCCGCGCCGGCCTTCAGCCCGGCGTCACTCCCGCTTCTCAGCCCTGTGCGCGACGGCCAGCAGGTCGCGGTCAGCCTGGACGATACGAAGGGCAAGCTGGCGTTCCGGACCACCCCCTAAGCCTCCCGTCATATGATGAAAGAGGAAGCCTGGCTGCCGGAAGGCAGGCTGCGAAGAGGAGGCGTCGTGCCCGAGAAGCCGAAGCAATTGCCGGTGGTTTTGTTCGCCCGGTCGCACGCCGGTGAAGCCACCTGCTGGCGTCCCTCCGTGGACATCTACCGCACGCGCACCGGCTGGCTGCTGAAGTTCGACCTGGCCGGGGTCCGGCTGGAGGACGTGGATGTGGAGATCGAGGGTTGTCGCGTCACCGTACGCGGCCTGAGGCGCGACTGGCTGCTGGAGGAGGGCTACAGCCACTACTCGATGGAGATCGCCTACAACCGCTTCGAGCGCACCATCGAGCTGCCCTGCAAGCTGGCGCACCCGCGGCTGCACCTGGATTACGAGCACGGCATCTTGATGATTCGTCTGGACACCGAAGAGGAACATCGATGAAAGAGACAGAGAGCGTATCCGTACTTCCGGTGCTGCCGTTGAAGAACAGCGTCCTGTTCCCGCATCTGCTGATGCCGCTGGCGGTGGGCCGTCCCACTTCGGTGGCCGCAGTCGAGGCGGCGCTGGCAACCGAGGGCAAGGAGATTGTGATCGTGGCGCAGCGGGAAGCCTCGACCGATGTCCCGGGCCTGGATGACCTTTACGGGGTGGGCACACGGGCGGTGATCAAGAAGATGGCGCGGCCCAACGAGAGCCAGATGGAGCTGATCGTGCTGGGGGTGGAGCGCGTGGTGCTGCTGAAGCTGGAGCAGGCCCAGCCCTACATACGCGTGCGGGTGAGGGCCTGGCCGCTCCCGGATGAGCAAAGCACGGAGGTCGAGGCGCTTCACCGGGCCGTGGTGGAAATGGCGGGCAAAGCGCTGACCCTGGCGCAACCGCAGGCTCCGCCCGAACTGGGGCAGTTCCTGGCCGCCAGCGATGATCCACTTCGCCTGGTCTACCTGCTGGCCGGCATGCTGAGCCTGGAGCTGGCCAAGGAACAGTCGTTGCTGGAGGCCCAGAGCCGCAGCGAAGCTCTCCGCCTCATGCATACCTACCTGACCCACGAGGTGCAGGTGCTGGAGCTGCGCACCAAGATCGCCAGCGAGACCCAGAGCGAAATTAGCCGCCAGCAGCGCGAGTACGTGCTGCGCCAGCAGATGCGCGCCATCCAGCAGGAGCTGGGCGAGAAGGACCCCAACCAGGCCGAAGTGGACCTGCTGCGCGAGCGGCTGGCCAAGCTCGAGCTCCCCGAGGAGGTGCGCAAGGAAGCCGAGCGCGAGCTGGGGCGCCTGGAGCGGTTGCCCCCCGGAGCGCCCGACCACCAGGTGATCCGCACCTACCTGGACTACGTGGTCGAGCTGCCCTGGAACGTTCACACCGAGGATCAACTGGAGATCGGCCGCGCGCGGCAGATCCTGGACGAAGATCACTTCGATCTGAAGGACGTCAAAGAGCGCATCCTGGAGCACCTGGGTGTCCTGAAGCTCAATCCCGGGGCCAAGGCGCCCATTCTGTGCTTCTTCGGCCCGCCGGGCGTGGGGAAGACGTCGCTGGGGCAGTCAATCGCACGCGCCCTGGGACGCAAGTTCGAGCGCCAGAGCCTGGGCGGATTGCACGACGAAGCCGAGCTGCGCGGCCACCGGCGCACTTACATCGGGGCCATGCCCGGGCGCATCGTGCAGGCCATCCGCCGGGCGGGCTCCAACAACCCGCTGATCATGCTCGACGAGGTGGACAAGCTCGGGCGCGACTACCGGGGCGACCCGGCGGCGGCGCTGCTGGAGATCCTCGACCCGGAGCAGAACCGCAACTTCCGGGACAACTACCTGGACCTGCCCTTCGATCTCTCCAAGGTCTTCTTCATCACCACCGCCAATGCCCTGGATACGGTCCCCAGGCCGCTGCTGGATCGCATGGAGATGCTGCGACTGCCGGGCTACAGCGAGGAGGAGAAGATCGAGATCGCCCGGCGGTACCTGGTGCCGCGCCAGCTCCAGCAGGCGGGCCTGACTGCCGAGCAGTGCGCTTTTCCTGACGAAGCGATCAAGGCGATCATCTCCGGATACACGCGGGAAGCCGGCCTGCGGCAACTGGAGCGCGGCATCGGCAGGGTGGCTCGCAAGATCGCCCTGCGTCACGCCGAGGGTGATACGACGGCGCTCACCATCCGGCCCGAGGACCTCCTCGAGCTTCTGGGCCCGCCCGCGCCCTCCCCGGAGGAGTTGCGCAAAGAGCTGCCGCCCGGGGTGGCCACCGGCCTGGCCTGGACCGAGACCGGCGGCGAGGTGCTCTACGTCGAGGCCACGCTGCTGCCCGGTGGGCACGACCTGATCATCACCGGCCAGGTGGGCGAGGTCATGCAGGAGTCCGCAAAGGCGGCCCGCAGCTATGTCTGGTCCCATGCCCAGCAGTTGGGCATCGACCCGGCGGTGTTCAAGGATTCAGGCATTCACGTGCACGTGCCCGCCGGCGCCATTCCCAAAGACGGCCCCTCGGCCGGGGTGACGATGGCCGCAGCCTTGGCTTCGCTTTTAACGAGGGTGCCCGCCCGCCGCGACACCGCCATGACCGGCGAGGTCACCCTCACCGGCTTGGTGCTGCCCGTCGGCGGGATCAAGGAGAAGATGCTGGCGGCCCGTCGCGCCGGCGTCCGCCGGGTTGTTCTCCCTAGGGGCAACGAAAAAGACCTCTGGGGCCTGCCCGACAAAGTGCGCACGGAGATGGAGTTTGTCTTCGTCGAGCGCATCGAGGAGGCCCTGGCGGCCACGCTCCCGGTGGGTGGGGGCGACGAAAAACCGTCAGCGGGCTAAAGTGTGGCACAGGCATTGTTGCCTGTGTTTTCACGCTTGTATCTCTTCGGACAGCGCAGTCAGGCTGGCGCGGTAGGCCGCCGCGGGATCTGCCGCCTCCAGTTGCTCCCAGTAGGCGGCGGCTGCCTTTAGGCGCTGCCGCAGGCGCTCGACGGGGATGTCCAGCTCGGAGGAAAGCACCTCGATGGCCTCACCCCGCCGCAGGCGGCGGTAGAGTTCCAGGGCCAACGGTTCCGAGAACTGCCGCATCACGCTGTTGGCAGGGCACGTTCCTTGCCAAACTCAGCCGGGCCTGCTCACTTGTCCGTAAGTGCCGCTACGCCCGGCAGCACCAGACCGGACAGGAACTCCAGCGATGCCCCGCCGCCGGTGGAGATGTGCGAGATCTTGTCGGCCACCCCGGCGGCTTTGACCGCCTTCTCCGAGTCCCCGCCGCCTACCACCGACAGCGCCCCCGAGGCGGCCACTGCCTGGGCC
>Ga0315289_10008263_pt1 | contig 15071 bp, 9 predicted proteins | sample YL17G11_40_MG_FD_203452 | JGI IMG/M metagenome (GOLD analysis project Ga0315289, IMG submission 203452) | Sediment microbial communities from Yellowstone Lake, YNP, Wyoming, USA - YL17G11_40 | ecosystem: Environmental > Aquatic > Freshwater > Lake > Sediment | place: USA: Wyoming | collected...
AAAAGTCGCAGAGATAAAAATAGAGGCAGGAAAAATAAAATTAGGCGATAGGATCATGATACAAGGGCCTACAACAGGGGTTTACGAACAAAAAGCAGAATCAATGGAAATAAACCACAAAAAAATAGGTTCTGCTGAAAAAGGGATGACAATAGCATTAAAGATGGGCATTTATGCACGGAAAAATGACAAGGTTTTTGTCATAAAAACCTGATTTTCCGACGAATTATTGTGCTCTAAAATAAAAACATTTATATATAAGTTTCATTTTCTCGTATACAGACATTCTAAGTCTAAAAATGAGGGGTGTAAAAAATGGCACAAAAAGTTGAAAAAGTAGGAGTAAAGAAACAAGTAGGATTTCTATATTTTATTGACAAGAAAGGTAACGTAGCAAAAGCAAAGATGGCTAGAGGAAAGAAGAAAGGAAAAGCTAAGATAGAAGTTGTAGCAAAGACAGGAATTAAGAAACAAAAAGGCTTCCTTTATTTCATCGACAAGCAGGGAGATATTTCTTGCGCAAAGATGGTAAGAGGCGGTAAGAAGAAGAGGAGATAAATCTCCTTTTTTAATTTTATTTTTTTAAATAAGAATTCTAAACCCTTGAAAGAGGAAATATTTTTATCTCTTCAAAAAGCATTATAGCTTGTTCTGTCAGATCTCTCTCAGTTTTCTCTATCTTTTCTTCAACGTCCATAACGCTTTTGCTGAAATCTTTTATATCCTCATCGCTTAGAGTATGGGTTTTTGATTCTGTATCCCTTATCATTTTTTCAATCCTTGAAATCAGGATTATAGACTGCAGGTTTATCTTTTTGATATTAATCAGCTGGTTTCTGCTCTTATCCAAGATATCCTCCACAGTATTCGCATCTAAATGTTGAATTGCTTTTCCTGTGCTTTCTATTTCTTTTCCCAAAGAAAATATCTTGTTTGATAGATGCCTGGCTGTCGTCTTATTCTCGCCAGCAAAAAAAACCTTATCTTCCTCTGATTTGAAAGCCTCATAGACTTTTCTCGCAATAGTTTTCATTTCTTCTTTTAACTCGTTAATTTGAAAAACTATCTTGTAATACCCTTCTTTGCTGGCTCCTCGATTCTTTAGTTTAGCTTCAAATTCATCAATAGCATTGTTTTCTTTATACAATATTGCATTAGCTTTGTAGAGTATTTTTTTGATATGGTTTAATGCCCTATCTAATCGTATCATCAGCTGTTTTAATTCCTTTTTTATAACAGCCAGTTTTTTTCTCATCCCCTCCCTTTTAGGGATAGTTGCCTTTTCAATAGACTCGCTGCTCTTGATTTTTTTCCCGGTGTGGAACCTCATCTTTGACAGCTCAATCCTCATTTTCCTGATATCTTCAAAGGATTCTTTTGCCCATCCGCAAATATGTTCAGCTTCTTCCATAAGTTCTCCTAGCTTGAAAGATTCTGATTCTATAGATTTAGCAAGAACTTCTGTCGAATGGAAATTCCATTTGTAAAACTTTAGCAACCTAGCACCTCTTTTGAAATATCTAGCATATTTTAATTTATAAAATTATGTATTTATCAATGGCTTATTTATGTCGCTTTGTCCAGTGATTGCGCTGCCTATTCCTTTCCCAACCAAAAATGAGTTGTCTGAAAAAACTCCGCTAAGCACATCAAAAAACGATTTTGGGGTAGAGTATTCAATAAAATCTACCTCTGTTATATTCAATTTTTGTTTTATAGCCTCTTTTGCTGTTTCAGAATCCCCTAATTCATCTACCAATCCTAATTCCAAAGCCTCTGAGCCCAAGTAAAATTCTCCTGTAGACAATTCTTCAGCTTTTTCAAAACTCATATTCCTGTTTTTTGCTACAATGCCAATAAAATAATTGTGTATCTTGTCAATCTTTTTCTGGAGTATATCTCTTTCTTCGTCGCTCAATTTCCTTAAGGGATCTCCAATATCCTTGTACTCTCCGCCGACCATCCTTTGATAAGTCATATTATACTTCTTCAGCAAGCCTTCAAACTCGATATACGATGATATGACTCCGATAGACCCTGTTATCGACAAGTCATTTGCTATTATATAATCTGTTGAAGAAGCTATCCAATAAGCTCCTGAAGCCCCTATTTCATGAATAAGGGAAAAAGTCGGTTTTTTTGCTCTTTTGATAGCATCTCCTATCTCCTTTGAGCCCACGGGCGAGCCTCCCGGAGAATTAATATCAAAAAGTATAGCCTTTATGTTCGGAGACTCTTCTGCTTTTTCTATTAATTTGATTACCTCTATTGATGATGTTGTCGTTCTGCTAAAAGAGTCCTCCTTGTCTGTTGATATAACCCCTCTTATTTTTATCAGGGCAACATTGCCTGAAATTTCTTCAGAGCCGTAAATAAAAAAGGATATCACAGAACTTATTAAAAAAAATATTATGAGGGTCGTTATAACAAATCTTAATTTGCTTTCTTTTTGCATATTTTTTTCCATTTTAATAGACCTCATGCCTTTCAACTACTTTGATATGGGAAATCTTTTCCATAAACCTTTGATTATTTTTAGAAAATATTATCCATAAGGGGTCTAATATCCATAATATCACAAAAGGAAAAGTTGGGATGAATGTCAAATTGCTTAAAAGATAGTCAAAGAATCCCAGCTGCTTTTTTCCATCCGGAATAATATGCAAGTTCATCAGCATCTTTCCCGGGGTTTGGTTTGTTTTAAATTCAAAATAAGTAAAATATAGGACAATTATTGCTCCGACAATCATTGAGTAAAATAAAAGCATTTTTGTAAAAAGAGGGTTAGATTGTATATAGCTGTACACTCCCTCAAATCCTTTTTCAGAGGGGATAATCTTATTTATTGAATTGTTTATAGGATATAATATAACATTTAATATGAGGAAGTCTAAGATATAAGAAGCAAACCTCTTCAATACAGAAGCAGGCAGCACAACCTCTCTTTTTTTTGGAAGATTAAGATTTAATCTCTGCATAATATAATTCTATAAGCTATTGTTATATAAAAGTTGCGGAATTCCGTAATCCTTTTAAATACATATCTAATCCCAATATAGTTATGGGCAGCAGAAAAAAGGAAGAAGAAGCAAGGATAGCTGAGATACAGGAGCAGATCTCAAGAATTAAGCTTCCTAGGGGCAATCAAACTTTTGGAATTATAGAGCAAAGATTAGGCGGCAGCAGGATGAAAGTAAGGTGCCTTGATGGAAAAACAAGGATATGCAGGATTCCAGGAAGATTGAAAAGGTCCTTGTGGGTTAGGGAAGGAGATGTTGGGATAATAGAGCCATGGGAATTCGGCGGAGACGACAAAGGAGACATAGTTTATAAATATTCGAAGGCGCAGGTGCAATATATCCAGAAAAAAGGCTATCTGTCTAAGATGGAAGAGTTTGATGAGTTCTGATTTTATTACTCCAGAATAATAATATTTAAATAGGGGTAGTTTATTTGTCTTCTATATGTCAGGGGGCGACAAATCAAGTTGGTATTTTGTAGCAGTATTCTTATTCACGCTAATTTTAATACTAACTTTAATTCCATTAATCTTTAATTTAAGCTCCGCACTGTTTATTGTAGAGTTTTTAATTTTAGTGTTATACCTATTAGTGTCTATAACTCTGCTTTCAGGATTTTATCTTTGCAAAAAATGGGTCTGGCCAGCATTTTTGGTTTTATTGTCTGCAAGCCTTTTGAACATGTTTGTTTTATATCTTATGTTGGGTTTTAGCAAGATCATAGTTCCTTCTTTTATCAGTTGTTTAGGATTAGTTTTATCTTTAATTAAATCTTCGTCTAAAGAAGAAACCAGCGCAAACATTTGCACTATTCCAAGTAAAGAAATTGATATGCCCTACAAACCCAAAGATCCTGAAACTTCATTAAAAGCTGAAGCTTCAAAAAAACCCGCAAAAAAGCGAGGTAAGAAAAAATCAGTTAAAAAACGAACTTCTAAAAAAAGATAAACTCAATAATTATTTTGCTGGCTTTCTTTTGCTATCTTTTCTATATTTGCCAGCCTTTGGTTTATATTATCCAAAGAAGCTTTTAACACATCCAATTTTGCTGAAATCAGCTCCACCTCTTTATTATACAATTGGCTGTAAGGCTGTGCTAATTGGCTTTGCTGCTGTGGAAAAAACTGGTTGCTAGGTTGCTGCATGCCCTGTGTCTCAAAAGCCTGTGCTGCCCTCACATTCCTTTCTCTTGTGAAAAGAGGTGTTGATTCCGGACTTTCAATGCCTATTCCTAAATCACGTTCCCCTGCTAAACCGAGATTATCCTTGCCTATTCCTAAATCTGCTCCTTTTAAGTCTAGGCCTTTTTCAAAATCAATGTCTTTCTTTCTCCAAAAAAATAGCTTGTCTATTATTCCCATTTTATAAGATTAATTTTTCAAACCATTCCACAGGCATCACGCTTATGAAATCAAACAATATTGTCTGGGGATATATAATGATATTTCCTTTCTTGAACTCAGTCAAAAGATAAAACAACCCATTATTTTTTGATATATTTCCTACAGCATTTAAAAACAATAAGCCCTTAAATTCTGCGTCAGTGCTTATCTTTAGGTTGCTCAATAAAGCGTCTTTATACGCATTTCTTTGATTTTCAGAAGAATCCTTTCCCATCATTATGACAACAAAGTCATCTATGGGTTTTTCAGATGAAATTAATGATAAAAGCTGCTCCTTTGTTATAGAAATATCTTCTCCTATCCTTATTGTTTCTAAAGAATCAAAGCTAGCAAGCTTTATTATAAAAAGTTTGTAATTGTTTCCTATAATTGCTCCTAAATCATTATTTTTGAATTTTGGCTGGTATAATATGATTTGGTCCCTGCTTATAGGATGTATCTTATTAGCGTCAGCTCCTAGAACCCCGTAAAATCCTGCAGCAACATTTCCCATAGGATATTCCATAATATACAAGCTCTGCTTTGTTGGATATTGGCTGTTAAAACTCTGGATGTCTGCAAAAATAATAACTCCTGCTATCATTATCATTATAATGCATAAGGAGAATGTAGCTATTATAACCTTCAAGATAGTTTTAACAAATTTTATTATTGCAATCAAACACACAACAAAAATGATTCCTAGTACAATATACAGCCAGTCCATGCAGGCACCTCTTTTATTTCAAATTATCTATAAAGTATATAAAGTTTTTTAATTTCTAAAATAGTGATTTTATTATATCATAGTAGATACAAATATTTATATACCCAATAAAGAGAACAAGTCTTTATAAGGAGGTATTGAATGTTAAAAAGAGGGTTTAACCTATTTAGGCTGCTTTTGATATTGGTTTCTATCTCATTTAGTATAACTCCTTTGGATTCTAAGTGTATATATTCTAAAAATAATCTAATCATATCCAATCTTAATAAACAAGGCAGAAAACTAACATAATTCAAAAGTAAATCAAAAATGAGTATAGTAAAAAAAGAGACGTTAGTGAAAGTAGCACCAATCTTGTTAGCTCTAATTATCATATCCTTAGGAATACTATTTGTAAAAAATATTTATTTAACAGGAATGCCTATCTTAAGCTTTAATGATGTTTCAACTTTGTCTATAAACAATTCAGTCTCATTAGAGAATGGAGGGACAATATACCTGGATTTAAACAATGATAACTTTGTTTCATCCTTATTCAAGATAAATGGAAATGCAGCAAATGTTAAAGTTGATATTCTAAATGACGGAACTTATGAATTTGAATCAGAAAATCTTGGAGAAGCGACAATATTCGGATTTGAGAGACAGATTAACGATTACTTGTCAAATTGCGGTTCATATCCGTGCAATGTTCCTATTGCTGTATCTGGAGAAGGAGATATTGTTTTATCTGACCTGAGCTTAGAATACACTTCTGAAGGGACAAATGACGGAAGCAAGGCATCTGACGGAACAATTGAAATCCAAGCAGGACCTTTCGCTATCACAAGCCCTGCTTTTGCAAACGGCTCATATATTCCCCCTAATTTTGCAGGAAATGACGGAGGATTTTGGGGCGGGCAGTGCACAGGCGGAAATGCAAATCCTCCTCTAAATATATCCGGAGTCCCAGCACCAACACAAAGCCTTGCATTGATTGTTGATGACTATGATTCTCCTGGTTTTAATCATTGGTTAATGTATATCAATGTAAACCATGGTATTTTCATACAACCTAACTCTACACCTCCTGGCTCAGTAGAAGGCGAAAATGGATTTGGATATAATGGTTATTTTGGGCCATGCCCTCCTTCAGGAACTCATCATTATTTCTTTAGGATACATGCTCTTAACAATACTTTGAACCTGCCTGCTGGATTTAACAGGTCTGATTTTGAAACTGAAATAAGCACAAAGATTATTGGGCAGACCGAGATTTTAGGTTTGTATAATTTTTCAGGAGGTTTAGGTGGAGAAAATAATACAATAACTTCCTGTAATTTTACTAATTGGCAGCCAAATACTAATTACAATCTTGCAAATGATGTCAACAGCGATGGAACTTGTTTTACAATAAACGCAAGCAATATAACTCTTGACTGTAATGGCAAATGGATAAATTTCTCTCGCATAAATGGAGGATCGGGTGTGGACATCACTAATGTGAATTACACCACTGTAAAGAACTGCTTGTTTGCTCATGCAAACACCAGCAATTACAACAATCTTTACTGTATTCATCTTTCTGGAAGCAGGTATTCTAATATTTACAATAACACAGTTAAATCTGAATGGTCCGGCAATACTTGGGGCATCTGGATGTTGAACAGCCACAATAACACTTTCGTAGATAATACAATCAATGTAGGCACTGGCTACCATAGCATGAAAATTCAATCCTGCGATGACAATAGATTCTATGGCACAAATGTTACTGAGAATGATATGATTGTGAAAGATTCCAAACGAAATACTTTTGCCAATGGACACATAAGCGACCTAGAATTGCAGGAGGGTTCAAACTACAACATTGTATTTAACAATACTGGCAAAGATTACAGTACACCTAATCAGGTAGTCTGGATATATCAATCGACTAATAACCGCATAGAGCAGAATAACTTTACAGCGACTGGCAGCGGTAATGCTGCTGTTAAGATTTATTCAAATTCAAACCATAATATTGTCTTCAATAATACTCTCACTTCCACAAACTCAGGTTCAGGTGTTGTGATAGCAGATGCAGATTCAACCAACAATACGATTGAAAAAAATAGGATATATGCTCGTAATGGCGTCGGTATACAAGGTAAAAACAACTTTTTCAGGCACAATCTGCTTGAATCGATAGACCCAAATGGTGCATCAATCAGCTTAGATGGAAATTCTTTTAACAACACTTTTGAGCATAACATATTGTTTATATCAGCAGCAGGGCCGAATAATAATTATATAAAAGATAATTATATCCCTCTCCCAGATATTAATAACACAATCCTCAATACTACCTTTAAGGCAAATAATAATGGCACAATCTTATTCCCTCAGTTGATAATTATTCCTGATGGGGTAGAAGTCAAACGAAGCAACCTATTAGTTTCTGGAAGCAATGTCTTCCTTAACAGTTCAGACACAAATGTTTCCTTCCTGAACCAGTCTGCAGAGATAACTCTTTACAACATCACATATTCATCTCCCAAGATAATGGTCGACTACGAAGATGATGGAAGCTATGTTGAATGCAACGCTCCTGATTGTTATAACATAAGTTATGCAAATAATATTTTTGTTTTCAATGTTTCGCATTTTACGAGTTATAAAGTTCAAGAAGGTACCTCTGGAGATATTACTTCTCCTATAGTTTACCTAACAACCCCCCAAAATAATTTTATATTTAACACAACAAATAATGTAACGCTGAATGTTACTGCAACAGATAATATTGGATTAAAGAACTGCACATTATACTCAAACATTTCAGGAGCATGGCAGCCAAACCAGACAAAAACATTTACAGGAACATTTGACAGTAAACTGTGGAATTTGTACAACTTAAACAATGGAGCATATAAATGGAATGCATATTGCTGCGACAATTCAAGCAACTGCGCATGGAATGCAACTAATTATACATTTAGCGTGGCTTATAGTCCGCCAGCAGATACTGCTATATATATTTCAACATGTACAGACTTAAATCAGCCAAACAAAATATATAAGTTAACAGCAAATATCACTGATTATTGGAATTGGGACAGCCCAAATTACCGTTGTATGAATATCACTGCAAATAATGTAATTTTGGACTGCCAAGGACATGCTATTGACGGAGCATATCCGGATTCAGTAAGCTATGGAATATCAATACAGAGATTATCAGAGGAATCAACTAATGTTACAGTAAGAAATTGCACAATATCTGAGTTCTATTATAATCTTTGGGTCTATAATGCATGGGACAACACATTCCAAGATTTAATAGTATATAATGGTACTTGGGGCATATATTTTACCTACTGTATCTCTAACACCCTGATTAATAGCAAGTCTTATGAAAGTTTTAACAACGATCTTTATGTATATGGTGCAACATGGGATGATTACTGCAACAACAGAATAGAAAATCTGACTGGCTCTAACAATCTTCCTATAAAATATTTTAATTCGTCTGTTAATCTTGCAAATGAGCAGCTTTCAGAGCTTGTTTTGTGCAATGCAGATTATTCTAGTATAGAAAATATTACGATAAATGCTTCACAAATAAAGCAGAATAATGGGATTTATCTTGTAAGAACAAATTATGCAAACATAACAAACAGCATTTCTTCTGACAATAATTATGGGGTTAATTTGTATGAGAGCAGCAATAACAGAATTATAAACTTCACAGCAAATTCAAACACAGCATCAGGTTTGAATCTAAATTATGCCTCTTTTAATACAATAATAAATTCAACTGCAAATTCAAACAATTATGGTTTTTATATAGGTGCTGTTTCAGGCTCTAACACTTTGGACAATATAGCTGCAAATTCAAATAATTATGGGATCAGGTTATCTACTAATTCCAATAATGTATCAAACTCTAATATAAACTCCAATGTAAATTATGGCTTTTATCTGGACGGCTCTTCAAACAGATTATTTAACAATAAGATAAGCACAATTTCTAGTTCTTATATATACACATCTGGTTCAGGCAATAACATGACTAATACCACATTTGTTGCAAATAACGGAACTTTAAGATATCCTCGAACAATAGCACTGAGCGGCGATATTACTCTGCAGAAGCTTAATCTATCATATAATAAGGTGTTCTTGAACACAGCATCTCTTTCGTTCCTCAACAATTCTGCTGAGATAACTTTGTATGGGATAAATTACATAAATCCTCAACCAATAGTTGATTTAGAGAATGACGGAACTTATGCTATATGCTTAGACTGTGATGAAGTCAGCTATAATAATATAACAAAAGTATATGTCTATAATGTAAGCCACTTTACATATTATTCTTCAAATGAGACTATTATCCAAGACACAACACCACCTAATGCAGTAACTAACCTGCAAAATGTTTCAGCTACAAATACAACAATAGATTGGACATGGACAAATCCAGGAGACTCAGACTTCAACTCAACAATAATCTACATAAATGGAGATAACCTTGCAAACTTAACTAAGCCTGCAAATGCATATACTGCAGAAAACCTGCAGCCAGACACATCATACACAATAACAGTTCATACAAAAGATCATCTAGGCAATGTAAATGCAACAAATATAAACAACACAGCAAAGACTATTCCAAATCCACCTCCTCCAGGAGACACAACACCCCCTCACTCAATCATTAACCTGACATCTCCATCAAAAACGCAGACATCGATATACTGGACATGGACAAATCCGGGAGATCCAGACTTTAACTCAACAATAATTAGAATAGACGGCATTCCTCCCGTCAATTTATCTAAGCCAATCAGCAGTTTTAACGCAACAGGATTTGATTGCAACACAATCCATCAAATTTCAATAATGACAAAAGACCACATAGGAAATATTAACTTCTCGTCTATGAATTCAACAGTAACAACATCAGTATGTACAGAAAATATAACAAGAGACAGCTATGAGCCAGATGATAATAAAACATTTGCAAACCCAATAATATCAAATAATATCTATCAGCCACATACATTTAATCCAGTAAATGATTCTGACTGGCTGAAATTCAATGCATCTGCTGACAAAAAGTATACTATAGAAACATCAAATCTTACAGGAGGCGCAGATACTGTTATATTCTTATATGAATCAAATGGAACAAGTTATATAGCTTATTCTGATGACAAAAACTTAACAGATTTCAGCTCAATGCTGACATTTAATAATAAACATAACAGGACATATTATATTGAAGTCTCAGATTATTACAGCACAGGAAATAATTATAATAATGTAACTTATCTGGTAAAGGTTAATTTAACTCCTATACCAAATCCGCAGAATTACGATCCTTATGAATATGATGATTTATACTGGCAGGCAAATATTATTGCAGCAAATAACCAGTATCAGCACCATAGCATATATCCTGCAGGAGACAATGATTTTGCAAAAATATACATGTATAATGGAGTTAATTATATCCTAGAAACAGATAATTTGTCTAGCAATGCAGATACTTACATGTTCTTATATGGCCCTAGCTTAAGCCTTTATGCTGAGAATGATGATATTGTAACGGGTGTTATAAGAAGATCTAAGATATCTTGGACTGCTAATGAAACAGGCTGGCATTATATCAAGATCAGGGACTGGGATCCATCAACTTCTGGAGAAACTTATGATTTAATTGCATCAACTGATTTAATCTCCGCAATAGAATGCTATAACAGCACTGCATGGACCTCCTGCAGCAATGTCTTATATAATTCAAATTTAGCAAAAGTAAGGGCAAACTGCAGCTATGTAAACAACAATATAACTAATGTCACATTTACTTTGCATAATATTGACGATGATAATTATTTCTACACAGATATGCCTTATACAAACAATTCCGGAAACTTGTATGAATATAACCAGAATGATACTACAATTGCAGACTCAGGATATTGGGAGTTAGTTGTCAGATGTTATGCGTCAGATGGAACTTTCAGCCAAGATATCTCTGAATGGCTTGTTCCATGGGGTAAATTAAGCCCTTATCTAGTTCAGCCATCAGGCAATATACCTTTACCTAAGAATACTTTATTAAACATAACAACAGGATTTGTCTGCAGTGGAGGAGAGTGCAGCAATGTTGCTGCAATGCTAGACCCTAAAAAAGCAGGCTCATTAGATACGCAGATTAAGGAAGGAAAAACACCTGAAAAACAAACTGATCAGCAAAATAAAGACCAGGATAAAATTTCTGTTGAAGAATTATTAGACAAGCAGGAAGAAGTTCCTGTAATAATTGTTTTGAAAGAAGACTCCGCATCTCAAACCAAAACAAAGAGCAAGATAGGCGTTCAATCTTACAGCAAAAATCAAAAACTGGATTTGAGGAAACACAATATAAAATTAAAACAAGACAGCGTTTTATCAAGGTTGCAGCTGCAAGACAAGCAGGTAAAATCCTCTTTAGGAATAACTAGCATCCAAAAAGCAGAGTTTAGTCTAAAACATAAATACAGTACAGTAAATGCATTATCTGGAAAAATAACAAAACAAGGCTATGAAAAGCTAAAGGCTAATCCAAATATAGCGGCAATATTATATGATGATGTGAAGACAATACAATTGGATGTAAGCGTTCCATTGATAAATGCAAATGATGTCTGGCAAATGCAGTTAAACAGCCATAATATATCTGGATTAGGGGAGACAGTATGCGTTATTGACACAGGAATTGATTATAATCATTCTGCTTTAGGCAGCGGATGGGGTAATAAGGTTATTGGAGGATATGATTTTGTAAACAATGACAATAATCCGATGGATGACCATAATCATGGAACGCATTGCGCAGGAATAATCTCTAGCACAGACAGCACATACAAAGGAGTTGCTCCTGGCTCTAAACTGATTGCTATAAAATCATGTAATGCAGCAGGAGATTGCTTAGATTCTGCAGTCCTTGCAGGCATTGATTGGTGTGTAAATAATGCAACTAAATTCAATATCTCAGTTATTAGCATGAGTCTAGGAGGCGGAAAATTCTCAGATTATTGTGACAAAGATAATCCTGGATTTGCAGGCGCGATTGATACAGCAGTAAGCCAGGGAATATTTGTTTCAGTTGCTTCTGGAAATAACGGGTATCATGATGGAATATCTGCTCCTGCTTGCATAAAAAATGCAACTGCAGTCGGAGCTACAAATGATGCAGATGCTATAGCAGGATTCACAAATATAGGAATACCTTTAGATGTTTATGCTCCAGGTGTAGCCATACACTCAACAATAAGGAATAATGCATTTGGTGATGATTCAGGAACATCAATGGCTACTCCACATGTAGCTGGCGCAGCAGCATTGATACATCAATATTACAAAGAACAGAATAATAATATAACTCCACAAAAAATTGAAGAGCTATTAAAATCAACAGGAAAGGATATTTATGATTCAACAAGCGGAATAACAAGAAAAAGGATAGATGTTTTAGAAGCAGTGGATGACAAAGGAGATGTTTCAACAATTCCAGGCACAATGCCTTTCTACTCTTTGACTGCTAATCCATCGCAGGCAGCTTGCTTGAATAACCTAAAATCAGGCCAGTCCTGCAATCAGACATGGACAATAAATGCGACAGGAGATGTAAACACAACATGGACATTCTATACTAAATACTATCAATCTCTAAATAACGAATTAAATATAACTCCTAAATTTAACATTACTATTACGGGCGCAGGATGCGCAACAAACTGGACAAATACAACTACAGGATGGCAGAGCCTCAACTGCGTAGGCAGCCAGAGAAATCAGACTAAGAGTACAACCCAGTATGATTACAATGGCTGCAATACAACCAACACAACCTATGTAGAGTATAGGTTAGTAGGTCCAACTTATGCAAACACTTCATTCACTTCATGGTATAATATCAGCGAATGTGTGAATGGCCAGGTGAATCAGTCAAAGAACGCAACACAATATGACATTTATGGCTGCGCATCAAACACTACAGTCTATCAGTTCCAGAATGTATCCTGCGTAGTAAGCGGCACAATACCTCTTTCATCTTGCCAAGCCCTTAATCAGCCAAATACAGTTTATACTCTTATAGGTGATGTCATCAGCAATGGAACTTGTTTTACCATACAGGCTAACGGCACTACTCTAGATTGCGGCGGCCATACAATCAATTACGCACAAAATCTCAGCGGAGAATCTGGTTACGCTATTAATGCTACATGGGTTTACAATAATGTCACTATCAAGAATTGTAAGATAAAACAAGTTGGCTCTGCAGCTGGTAACTATGGAATTTTCTTCAAATACATTACAAATGGGTTAATATATAATAATACAATCAACACAAATGGTACTGCTAGTGATAACAAAGGCGTCATGCTCTGGAATTGTAACTATATCACAGTTGATTCAAACAATATCTCAACTTATAGTACTAGATACAGCGATGGCATTTGGAGCTACAGTTCCAACTCAAATACAATTACCAACAACATTGTTCTTGCCAATGGCAGTCAAACGGATAATATTGGCATAAGGCTTCAGTCGTCTTCAAATAACATTATCAGAAACAACAATGTCACAACAGATGGTCCTGGAATGACGAGCTATAATCATGGTATTTCAGTATATGATGGTGATAATAATAACACTATTGCAGGCAATATAGTCCGCACTAATGGATACAGCTTAACTTATGGTATCTTAATAAAAGGTTCATATAATACAATCGCTAACAATACAATTATTAGCAGAGTAAGCGTTTATGATGGTCATGCGATTGCTCTCATGAATAATGCTGACTATAATGTTATAGCACAAAATACACTTAGCACAATAACTAGCGGCAAGGGATTCTACTTTTATGGTGCCTCAGGATCATACCCTGAATATAATAATTTGACCAATAACACTCTGCTTAATATAGCTGGTTATCAATTATTTTTTGATGCTGCAGGGATCAACTATACCTATTTGATTGACCAGGATATAGGAAGCTATTATTTCGCTTCAAATGGCAGTCTTGTGTATTTCAAGAACTCTAAATTCGGTGAAATAAGATTTACCAAAACAATTCAGAGTTTGGGAACAAATCTCAGCAACGATGTAAGAATCAAAAATAATTCAGCGACTGTTCTAACTACCAGCAACGCTTTCTTGAACAGTTCTGCAGAGATCACATTTAACGGATTGAACCTAATAACTCCTCAAATCATAATGGACCCCGAAGATGACGGCTCGTTCATAGCCTGCCCTCCAGAAATCTGCATGAATTTGAGCTACAACGGATCGACATTTATTTTCAATGTCACTCACTTCACAACATATGCAGTGCAGGAAAAAGACACAACCCCCCCTCATTCAATAAATAACTTGACATCTCCATCAAAAGGCCAGACATGGGTATTATGGGCATGGCAAAATCCAGGAGATCCAGACTTCAACTCAACAATACTTAGTATAGACGGCACTCCTCCTTTCAACTTATCTAAACCAATAAATACTTTCAACGCAACAGGATTTGATTGCAACACAACCCATCAAATCTCAATAATGACAAAAGACCACAAGGGAAATATTAACTTCTCGTCTGTAAACTCAACAAAAACTACATCAGCTTGCGCAGCAAATGACACAACCCCTCCTGACCCAGTAACAAACCTAACATATTTATCAAAAGGCCAGACATGGATATTCTGGATATGGAATAATCCAGGAGATTCAGACTTAAATTCATCTATAATCTATATAGACGGAGACAATCTAGTTAATTTATCAAAGCCAACAAGCAGCTATAATGCAACAGGATTTGCATGCAACACACAGCATACAATAACAGTAAATACAAAAGACCACAATGGAAATGTAAACAATGCAACTGTAAGCTCGACAACAACAACACAGGCATGCGCAGACACAATCCCTCCT
>Ga0315289_10008264_pt1 | contig 15068 bp, 20 predicted proteins | sample YL17G11_40_MG_FD_203452 | JGI IMG/M metagenome (GOLD analysis project Ga0315289, IMG submission 203452) | Sediment microbial communities from Yellowstone Lake, YNP, Wyoming, USA - YL17G11_40 | ecosystem: Environmental > Aquatic > Freshwater > Lake > Sediment | place: USA: Wyoming | collected...
GGGTAGCCCGTGGACAGGCTGGGCGGATCGGTGACCACCACCGGTGCACCTTCCATGCTCTGCACCACAAAGCAGGACTGTCCCACCCAGGTGACGCGGACGGCCGGGACCTGGGCCACGGCGCAGGCCGCCAGTACCAGCAAAGCAGTCGTCAACCGGAGCAACATCGCGTTTGATCCCCGGTATCTAAGGTTCCAGATCCGGCTGGAGAAGTCAATACGCGAAGGCGGGAGGGGCAACGCGAGGCCGCACCATGACCCACTCGCCGGTCGCCGTCCTGGACTCCTCGGCGCTGCTGGCCTACCTGCGCCGGGAGCTGAAGCTGGGCGTGAAGGTCCAGGTGATCCGGTGAAGGCGGCGTCCGGTCGGAGAGGCCCGCTCACGCCGCCGGGGTGAACACTTCCGCCTGCTTGGCCAGCTCCCAGCATCACAGCGCGTCCGGCGGAAACCATCTGGAAGGGGTGAACACTTCCGCCTGCTTGGCCAGCTCCCAGCCCAGGTGGTTGATGTAGAGCAGCAGGGCCGGCTTGGGGTGCTGGCCGCGGAACTTCTCCCACACCTGCTGCTGCCAGCCAGCGGTCAGGTAGGCCGAGGCGTCCAGGTTCTTCTCGAAGAAGCCGTTCTGGTTGGGGATTCCCAGGAAACCCAGCACCGCCAGGATCATCTCGAGGTGGGAGACCAGCACCGCCTGGGCCAACTCCTTGGCCAGCTCCACCTCGCCGCCGCCCAGCCGGGCCCACAGGCGCGGCGCGGCCTGGCGGAGGGTCGCGGTGTTGAGCTTGGGCAGACGGGCGCGGGTCTTCAGGCCCTCGTAGAGTTGATAGGTTCGTAGCTTGCCGAGCGAGATGCGGCGCAAGAGTTGCTGAAACTGCTCCTCGCCCAGCGCCAGAAAGGCCTCTGCAAGCTGCATCATGGTCAGAGTAACACAGCGCCTGGGCTACAATGGCTCTTGGTCAACTCATGAGCAACCTGATTGTGCTCGGCGCGCAGTGGGGCGACGAAGGCAAAGGCAAAATCGCCGATCTGTTCTCTGAGCATTTCGACATCGTGGCCCGCTATCAGGGCGGCCATAACGCCGGGCACACGGTGCGCATCGGCAGCCGCAAGATCATCCTGAAGCTGGTGCCCACGGGGATCCTGCGGCCCCGCAAGCAGGCCGTCATCGGCAACGGCGTGGTCATCGACCCGGCGGCCTTGCTCCAGGAAATCGAGGCCCTGGAAGCGGCCGGCGTGAAGACCGCCGGGCGGCTCTTCGTGAGCGACCGGGCCCACGTGATCTTTCCCTTTCACCGCCTGATGGAGGGCATCTCCGAGGGCCGGCCCGGGCGGGTGGCCATCGGGACGACCTCGCGCGGCATCGGCCCCTGCTACGAGGACAAGATGGCGCGGCGGGGCATCCGCATGGCGGACCTGCTGGACCGGGATCACTTCCGCAGCCTCTGGGGGAACCTGGCCGAGGATAAGGAAACCCTGCGGGTGGCCTTCTCTCTGGGCGAGCCGGTCGAGATCGAGAAGGCCGGTCGGCAGTACGAGGCTTACGCCGAGCGGCTCCGTCCCATGGTGACCGACACGGCGCGGCTGCTCAACGAGGCTATCGCCGCCGGCAAGCGGGTGCTGTTCGAGGGCGCGCAGGGCACCATGCTGGACATCGATCACGGCACCTACCCGTTCGTGACCTCTTCGAACGCCTCCGCCGGCGGCGCCGCCACCGGCACCGGCGTTCCGCCCAGCCGGATCGGCGGAGTGGTGGGGGTTTCCAAGGCGTACATCACGCGGGTGGGCGGCGGACCCTTCCCCACCGAGGCGCACGACGAGCCGGGCCAAAGGCTGCGCGACCTCGGCGCCGAGTACGGAGCGGTCACCGGGCGCCCGCGGCGCTGCGGCTGGTTCGACGCGCCCCTGCTGCGCTACACCGCCATGGTCAACGGCTTCGATACCCTGGTGATCACCAAGCTGGACGTGCTGGACCACTTCCAGGAGATCCCGGTGTGCGTGGGCTACAAGATCTCCGGACAGCCGGTCGAGGGAATGCCCGCCACCACCCGGGCCCTGAACCAGGTCGAGACGGTCTACGAGAACCTGCCCGGCTGGCAGAAGCCCACTTCCGGAGTCACCTCCTACCGCGCCCTGCCCGCGCGCGCCAAGGACTACCTGCGGTTCCTCGCCGAGCAGGCGGGGGTGGAAGTCGGCGCCGTCTCGACCGGGGCCGAGCGCAAGCAGACCATCCTGGTGCGGGGCTCGAAGCTGGAAAAGCTGCTGGGCGGCTAGGGCGCGGGCGGCGGGGTGGGCGCCGGATTCGCCGGCGGAGTGGCCGGCGGGTTCTCGGGCGCCGTCTCCCGCACGGCGTAGATCTGCCGGATGGCGTCGATGTCCTCCTGGGTCAGGCTGCTGGCGCGGCGGGCGCGCATCGAGAAGAAACTGGCCCAACGGCATCTGGCGGAAGGCGCCGTGGTGCTCTATGCGGTTGGTGGCCTGCTTCAATCCGCTGCTGTCGGAGGAACGCCGCCGGAAACGCGAAGACCTGCTGCGGGCCACGGAAATGGAACTCGACAGGATCGCCAAGGAAGTGACCCGCCGGAAGCGGACTCCGCTACTGGAAGCCGAGATTGCGCTGAAGGCGGGCAAGGCGCTGGCGCCACTGTTTCCAGCGACGCATCCCAGACGGGCTTGAGGTGCACAGCTTCAGAACGCTACTCCAGGTCTTAGGAACTCGATGCCGGAACCTCTGCCAGATTCCATCAGACCCGCATGGCGTGACCTTTCAGCAACTGACCGAACTCACCCCCATCCAGGCGCGCGCCTTTCAGCTTCTGGGGTTGTAGCCAGAAAGCGGAAGTCAGTCCTAGCCCCATCTCACGCCGAATCAGCAAGATACTCTACACTGTCGAAAGGAACTTCAGGCTAGGGCGCGGGCTTAACGCTTGCGGCGGGTGACGACCACCGTGCGCCAGCCCAGGTTGCCCGCGGCATCCCGCGCGCGCACCGTCAGGGTGTTGGCGCCTTCGCGCAGCGGCAGCTCGGCGGTGGCCCAGTTCGTGGTCCCTTGAGCCAGGCCCGAAACTCCGGTGGAGTCCGACCACCTGACCTCGACGACCCTCACATTGTCCGTAGCGGCGCCGCGCAGCGCGATGGTGGCGGCGTAGGTGAGCACGTTGTTCGAAGCGGGCGAGGTAATCACCAGCGCCGGGGCCACGGTGTCGGAGCTTCGTGGGGTGTCCGGCGGTTTCGAGCGCGGAGTCTCCGGCGGCTTGGGCGCCGGCGGCTGCGGCGGAGTGGGCGCGGGATTCGCCGGCGGAGTGGGCGCGGGATTCGCCGGCGGGGTGGGCGCGGGATTCGCCGGCGGGGTGGGCGGCGGGTTCTCGGGCGCCGTCTCCCGCACGGCGTAGATCTGCCGGATGGCGTCGATGTCCTCCTGGGTCAGGCTGCTGGCGCGGCGGTAGTAGGGATACATCACCGCGCCGGGCCGGTCGGAGTGGCCCAGCCCGAGCGAGTGCCCCAGCTCGTGCAGCACCACGGTGAACACGTCGGTGTTCTCGCCGATGCCCCAGTTCTCGTCCTCGTCCAGGTGCAGGTCGCCGGCGATCGTCTCGGGGTTGGGCGGCGCCGGGTAGAAGGTGTGCGCCAGGACTTTGCCGCGCCCGTCGAAGGGGTACTGGTCGCCATGCGGCCCGCGAGCGAAGAGAATATCGATCGAGCGCGGCGCGGCCTCGCGGGTGGCCGGGGTGAAGCTAACTTTGACGTACCTGGCCCACACGTCGAGCGCCCGCTGGATCTCCGCGCGGACCTGCGCCTCCGGCAGCTTGCCGGTGAGCCGCTGTAGGAAGTAGCTCAATTCCGTGGCGTTGCGTCCGGGACCGTCCCAGCCCTCGCCCACGCGCGCCACGTAGTCGCCGATCAGACCGAAGGGCGTCTCCGGCCCCCCGCAGGCATAGACCTCACGGCCCTCGGCCAAGTCTCGGGAGGCGGGGTAGATGTAGGCCACCTCCTCCCACTCGGCCAGCCGCAGCACGCGGTCGGGCGCGCCTTCCACCAGCAGGTGCTGGGGCAACAGCCCGGGGTGCGGCCGGGTCTCCAGCAGGTGTTCCCCCACCAGGGCGCGAGCCTCGGCCGGATCCACGTCCGGGTGGAACTCGACCACGAAGGTTTCGGGCTTCTCTTGATCGAAGGCCAGTTCCGCCACCAGCGGGCTCACCTTGTCGAAGAAGCGCAAGCGGCCGGCCGAGCGCAGATCCAGGCCCTCCAGGCGCGGGTAGTCCTCGGAGGCCACCAGGAAACCGGAGTCGGGGACGTAGCGCAGGACGGTCACGCCGCGGCGGCGCAGCTCCTCGAACCGCTCCCCGCCGGGCGGCGTGCGGAATTGCAGGACGAAGTGGGCGCGGGAGGCGGCCCGGCGCTTGGGCGGCGCGGCCAGGTAGTCGTAGGGGTCCGCGAGGGTCTCGACCGCGCGCGCCTTCAGGTGCAGACGGTCTTCGGCCGCTGCCAGCCAGACCGGCAGAAGCAGCATCCAGCCGACCTGGCGGCAGCGACTTCCCACACAGGCGCTTATCGAATTGCGCGAGAGCTTCTTGACCGGAAGACCACCTATTGACTGGAAGAACTGCATGCTACCGGAGTCCGCGCACACACGTGCACTGATCCTGCTCCTTTCGGGTGTACTGGGCGGCGCCAGCTTGCTGGCGGCTCCCAGGATCAAGCTCGCGGACGGAGTGCTGGTGCTGGGCTCGGAACGCTTTGTCGTCCGCGGCCTGGTCTACTCGAATGCGGCCATCGGAGAACTTGCCGGCTCCAGAATGGCCGCTTCACCCTGTCGGTACGCACGCGACCTGCCACTGGTGGCGGCGCTGGGCGCCAACACCGTCCGGACCCCGGCCCTGCTGCCGGAAGACGACAAGTCCTTTGTCTGGTTGCTGGAATCGGCGGGACTCTACTGGCTGGCCGGTTTCCCGCTGGAGCCGTACTACGATGCGGCGCAGACGATCATGGCGCGCCAGCGACAGATTCTTGACGCTTTTCGCGAGTACGCGCGCCGGTTTCGCGGCCAGCGGCGGTTGATCGGCTACGTGTTCGGCGCCGAGGTAGCCAGCGAGTACGCCCGCAAGTTCGCGGGGTCCTCGTCAGACTTCTATGCCCTGCTGGCCGAGGCCGCGGCCGTGCTGCGCGAACTCGAGCCGGAAGAGACCCCTCTGCTGGCCACCGCGGTGAGCGACCCCGCCGAGCTGGCGCAGAGTCCGGCGGGGCTTTCCTTCTGGTGCTGGAACGCTTCTCCCGGCCGCACCTTCGGCGGGCGGCTGGAGGAAGTGCGGCGCAAGGCGGCCAAGCCGGTGCTGATTTCCGAGTTTGGCGTGGACGCTTTCGACCAGCGCGCCGGGGCCGAGGACGAGCAGGGGCAGGCGGAAGCGGCGGTCACGCTGGCAGGCGAGATCGAGTCTGCGGGCTGGCTGCTCGGTGGCGTCTACCACGGCTTCCTGGACGAGTGGTGGCGGGGAGGGCCGGAGGCCAGCCGGCACGCGGCCGGCGGCTCGCCGCACTCCGGGTTCCCGGACGGGTTCCGCAACGACGGCTGGTTCGGGATCTTCCGAGCTACGGCCACCGAGCGGCCTGGACTGGACAGCCTGCGGCCGCGCGCGGTCTTCCGGGTCCTGGCCGGGCGGTGGGGAAGCAGCGCGGCGCCGATGGCCGACCGCACCCCGCGGTTGGCCAGGCTCGAGAACGCGGCCTCCGGGGCCGAGCTGGCCGCTCCGGGCGCCCTGGTGCGCCTCTCCGGAGAGGGTTTCTCCGCCGCGACCAAAACCGCTGAGAGCTGGCCGCTCCATCTCGACCAGACCTGCCTCTGCCTGGGCACGGCGCCGGCGCGCCTGGGGATGCTCGCCCCCGGGGAGCTGACGGCGCAGGTCCCGCCAGAAGTGGCGCCGGCAGAAACGACGGCGGTGGTGTACCGCGCGGGCGCGGCCAGCAACTTCCTGCCCGCCCGCCTGCGCCGGTATGCGCCGGGCATCTTCCCGCGCGGCGTCCTGTGGGCCGGATCGAACTGCGTAGCCGGCGGGCTGAACGGAATGCGCCCGGGCGATGCGCTGGAGATCTACGGCACCGGGCTGGGCCCGGCCCCGCGCGCCGAGGAGGTGGAAGCCTTCCTGGGCGGCGTTCCCGCACGAGTGCTCTATGCCGGGCTCCTGGACGGGTTGGTAGGAGTCAACCAGGTGAACGTTCAGGCGCCGCCTGAGCTGTCCCCGGCCTCGAGCGCTGCCCTGGAACTGCGCGCCGGCGGGACAGCCAGCAATCTCTATCCGCTCAGCGTCGCGGGCCCGGGCGAGAGGCCGGGCATCGCGCTCCGCAGCGAGCTGACGAACCTGCTGCTGCAAGCCGGCGGAGACGCGCGCACCCTGCGAGTAGACGTCGAGGGCGTCAGCGGGTTCTGCGGGGCGGTGCGGTTCCAGGCGGCCCAGCGGCCGGAAGGCGTTTCCTTCGAGATCCCCATAGCGTTCCCGGGACAGACCGTTCCGCTGGCGGTGCGGGCCGCGCCGGGCACGCCGGCATTCCAGGACGGGGCCTTTGTCCTGACCGGCTACAGCGGCGGCGCCTCCGGAAGCTTGACGCTGAGCCTGACGGTCCTGCCCAACCAGGGAGACGTAGTGGTTCGGGTGGTCTCGGGCGGCTTCCAGGCCGGCTCTCTGGCGCGCTTCGAATGGAACAACCGCACGGTGTTTTCCACCACGGGCGGAGGCCCGGGGCGTGGCGTGAGCGTTCTGAGCGTGAACTCGCTGACGGGCGTGTTCTCGGCCTCACGCACCTTCGATACCTGGGCGGACGAGCAGGCTTCCAACGCCCTGGTGACGCACCTGGCCGGCCTGCCGGACGGAACCATCGTGCTGCTGGCGGTGGCCGACGAAGCTTCCTACCGGCTTTCCGAGACCGCCCGCGCGGCCCTGGCCACCTGGTTCGGCAGCCAGTACATCCGCACGCTGGGCTATCAGCACTCCTGGGCCCTGATCGGTCGCAAGCACGCTTCGAAGCCCCTCGCCGAGGGCGCCTCCGCCGACCGGCAGGTAATCCTCGAGCAGGTCTTGACCCTACCCCAGCCCTGAGATCCGGCCCGGCGTGTGGGGTGAATTGCCGGGCTTGCTTGCGCCCGGCGAGGGCGTTTATACTGGCGTATTCTTGAAGCCTTCGGGATGAAGGTGGTTTCGATGGCCGCCAGGCGCCAGCACGAGGCCGACGCTCCCCAGCGGGAAGCGGCGATGTTCTATGGTTTGTTTCTGCGCGGCCACTCGGTGGAGAGCTTGCGCCAGGATATCGACATTCCCCGCGCCATGCTTCAGAAGTGGGTGAGGTCGCCGTTGTTCGAGGGTCCCTTCCGCGACACCCTGCGGCGCCTGTACCACTACCGCAAGCAGGTTCTGGCGATCTTCGACCAACTGGTCTGCAACGAAAGCAACCGGCTGCGGTTGCAGTAGATCGCCTGCGAACAGCGGGGTCCCGGCTTGTTGGGCGGCCGGCCTTGCTCCCCTCACCGCGCTGCGGCACGAGCAGCATCCGGCGCTCCACTACACTGGGAGCATGGCCGGGATTCCGCTGTACCAGATCGACGCTTTCACCGGACGGCTGTTCGCCGGGAACCCCGCGGCGGTGTGCCCGCTCGAGGAGTGGCTGTCCGACGCCCAGATGCAGGCCATCGCCGCGGAGAACAACCTCTCGGAGACGGCCTTTTTCGTGCACCGCGGGGAGGCATACGACCTGCGCTGGTTCACGCCCACCGTGGAAGTGGACCTGTGCGGGCACGCCACGCTGGCCTCCGCCTTCGTGGTGTTCCAGTACCTCGAGCCGGAGCGCGGCGAGGTGCGGTTCGAGACGCGCAGCGGCCCCCTCATCGTGCGCCGCGAAGGCGAGCTGCTGGTGATGGATTTCCCGGCGCGGCCGCCGCAGCCCTGCAGCGTGCCCTATGCGCTGGAGGAGGCGCTGGGGGCGGCCCCGGTCGAGCTGTGGGAATCGCGCGACTACATGGCGGTCTTCGACACCGAGGAGCAGGTGCGCGGGCTGGCGCCGGACATGGACGCGCTGGTTCGGGTCGGCCACTTCGCGGTGATCGTCACGGCGCCGGGCCGCGAGGTGGATTTCGTGTCCCGCTTCTTCGCCCCGGCCAGCGGCGTGGCCGAGGACCCGGTGACCGGCTCGGCGCACTGCACGCTGGCGCCGTACTGGGCGCGGCGGGTGGGCAAGACCCGGCTGCACGCCCGCCAGGTCTCAGCGCGCGGGGGAGAACTGTTCTGCGAGCACCGCGGGGAGCGCGTCACCATCGCCGGCCGCGCCGTTCGCTACCTGGAGGGAACCATCTTCCTGTGAGCGCCCCCGGCCGCCCGAGGTTGCGGACCGCCGGCCGATGTGATATCCATAGACATAAGTTTCCTCTTACCGCCCGGCTCTTGTGCGCGAGCCGCGCGAGAGAGCACGGCTAAGGATTCGCGATCGAAGGAGTGCCATGATGGACGCCGGCAACCGCAGAGTGTTCCGCCCGCCCCTGGCCGAACCCAAGGAGCAAGGCAACCTCCAGCGGCGCAACAACGACAGCCTGCACAAGAGCAAGAGGAGCATTCCGCAGGATCAGACCAACGCCGAGAACTTTTACTACGTCAAGCAGATGCAGGCCCGCACACCCATGGTGTTCGTGCTCCACGACGGCGAGACCATCGAGGGGATTATCGAGTGGTACGACCGGGGAAGCCTGAAGATCCACCGCGAAGGCCAGCCCAACCTGCTGGTCTACAAGGCCGCCATCAAGTACATGTACAAGGCCGCGGGCTGAGAGCGGAGGGGCGGCTCAGCCGCGGGCGCGCTGCTTGAGCTCGAGGCGTCCGGCCCGCCGGCGGCCGGCCTCCTGGTAGCGCCGTTTCTCTTCTTCCGTTTCCGGGACCACCGGCGGCGCCGGAATGGGACAGCCCCCTTCCTCGATGGCCACGAAGGTGAGGTAGGCCGAGGACGTGTGCTTGAGTTCCCCGGTCAGCAGATCCTCGACGAACACCTTGACCCCCACTTCCATGGAAGTGCGAAAGACCCGGTTCACCGAGGAGCGCACGATCACGAGCTGCCCGATGTGGACGGGGTGCAGGAAGCTCATGTGGTCCACCGAAACCGTGACCACCGGGCGGCGGGCGTGGCGCATGGCGGCCATGGCCCCGGCCAGGTCCACCAGGTGCATCACCTTGCCGCCCAGCAGGAAGCCCAAGGTGTTGGCGTCGTTGGGGAGGGCCAGCTCGGAGTACTCGGAGACGGAGTCGCGCACCGGGCGCGGGTTCAGGGGCTGGTCGGATGGCGGGCCGCAGGGCGAACGGCGCGGGATGAACTTCGGCGTGCCCATCTGAGGCCTCAGCGGCGGTGCGGGTGGCGGGCCAGGCTCTGCGGCTCGGTCTTGCGCCGCAGGTAGCTCTCGAGGTAGGCCTGCGCCTGCCGGCGCAGCAGCTCGTTCGCGTGGCTGACCAGGAAACGCCCCTCCCCGAGAGAGTACTCCAGCGGCCCGTGCTCCAGCGCCGCGTGGTTCTTCTCGAGGACGTATTGCAGCTTGAGGGCCTCGTCCTCGTCGCCGGCCACCATGAAGCGCACGGCGTCGGCAGCCGCGTCCTTGGGGAAGCGCGGGCAGTTCCCGCGGGCATAGCCCAGGTTGCAGTACTGGCGCAGGGTCTCCAGGTCCGGCCGCGTTTCGCGCGTGGGATTCACGCAGCACATGCCGTGATAGGGATCGCCCAGCGGCAGGCGCGGCGGGGTGGGCCACTCGCGATCCTGAAACCGCTCGACCGGGTAGAAATAGGGGCACGCCATCGCCCGTATGGTAGCATAGTGGCCGCATGAGGGACCGCTTGGCGACCCTCCGGAAGCTGGTCGCGGAGAACCCGGGCAACCTCCTGGCGCAGTACGGGCTGGCCATGGCCTGCGCCGGAGCCGGGCACTTCGAGGAGGCGCTGGCCGGGTTCCGGCAGGTGCTGGCGATGGATCCCGACTACGCGGTGGCCTACTTCCAGACGGGACAGGCGCAGGAGAAGCTGGGACGGCTGGAGGAGGCGCGCCAGACCTACCAGCGCGGCATCGAGGTCACCACGCGCCTGGGGCAGCACCACGCGCGCCAGCAACTGGAGAGCGCCCTGGAGCTGCTGGGTTGACGTTCCCCTACCAGCCACAGGCTACCCGCTACAGGCCAACTCAGAAGGGCACGTCGTCTTCAGTGATGGCCTGCGAGAAAGGCTCTTCGGGCGGAGCCGCCGGCGCACGCTGCGGGCGCGGCTGCCCGGGCGCGTGGGCTGGCGCCTCTTCGGTGCGCTCGGGGGCTTCGGCGCCGCGGCCGCCCAGCAGGAGCACATCCTGGGCCACCACCTCGGTGGCGTAGACCTTCTTGCCCTCTTTATCTTCGTAGCTGCGGGTTTGCAGGCGGCCTTCGACGTAGACCTGGCGGCCCTTGGTCAGGTAGTTGGCCAGGTTCTCCTGGCGCCACAGCACGATGTTGTGCCAGTCAGTTTCGTCCCGCCACTCCCCGGTCTGGGGGTCCTTGGAACGCCAACTGGTGGCAACCGAGAACGTCGTCTTGGCCACACCAGTGGCGGTGAACTTGGTTTCGGCGTCCCTACCCAGGTTGCCGATAAGAATGACTTTGTTGACGCTTCGGGAGGCCATATGTCTTTGCACTGTAGCACAAGCCTGCCAGGGATGGCGGGAGGGTGGCGGGCGGTCACGCGCCTGGGCGAAGTCTGGTGGCGGCCGCAAGTCACGGCGGAGCCGCTGCTTAGCCGGCTGGGCGGGAGACGCGGGGCTTGTGCGCGCACGCAGTCGATATAGAATAGTAGGGACACCAGAAGGGGAGTGCGCACGGATGAAGGCGGCCGGCTCGAAGCATCGCGGCATCGCCCGCAAGCTGTGGCTGGCCGGCCTGGTGCTGAGCGCTGGGCTGGGGGCCCAGGCGCCGCTGGTGGGCTCGGGGCCGGGCGGGGCGGTGCGCATCCTGGGCACGGACCTGGCCGTCCTCGAGGTCCAGGAGCCGCGCAAAGATCTTCCCTGCACGGTGACCTCTGCCAAGCCGGTGCTGGGCTTCGACCTGCGCTTCCATGCCGGCTATGAGGTGAGCGTGCCGCTGCGGGAGCTGGCCGGCCTGGAGAACCTGCTCATCATGATCTTCCGGGTGACCCCGGAGGACCAGCAGGAGAGCACGCACTACTTCGTGCAGCGCATCAAGGTGCCGCCCCTCGAGGAAGAGGCCCGGGGCGATGCCTACCTGCAGGGGTCCTTCGACCTGGGCGAGGGACGCTACCACATCGACTGGCTGATGCGCGACCGCGCCGAGCGCGTGTGCTCCTTCTACTGGGACGCGGAGGCCACGCTGAACCCCCGTGACAAGCAGATGGCCGTGGTGCTGGGCCCGGGCACGGTCCAGGCCTCCGAAACGGAGCCTTTCAAGGAGGAGCCGCCGGTGGCCCGGGCCATGGAAGGGCAGTTGAACGTCAAGGTCCTGCTCAACTTCGCGCCACAGAACGCGCACGCGGCGGCGCTGCTGCCCCAGGACACCACCGCGCTGGTCTCGATCCTGCGGAGCATCTCGCGCGAGCCGCGCTTCGGGCGCTTCTCCCTGGTGGCCTTCAACTTCCAGGAGCAGCGCATTCTCTACCGCCAGGACAACGCCGACCGCATCGACTTCCCCAAGCTGGGCGAGGCGCTGGAGTCGCTGAAGCTGGGCACCGTGGACCTCAAGCGGCTGGCCAACAAGCACAGCGACACCGAGTTCCTCACCGAGCTGATCCAGCGGGAGATGAACGATCCCAGCCCCCCCGACGCGCTGATCTTCGCCGGCCCCAAGGTCATGCTCGAGGAGAACCTCCCGGTGGACTCGCTGAAAGAGGCCGGCGAGGTCGAGTACCCGGTCTTCTACATGAACTACAACCTCGAGCCGCAGAGCAATCCCTGGCGGGACGCCATCGGAAGGGCGGTGAAGTTTTTCCGGGGCTACGAGTTCACCATCAGCCGGCCCCGGGACCTGTGGGCCGCGGTCAGCGAGATGGTCACGCGGATCGCGAGTTTCAAGACCTCCCGGCGCACCACCGGGACCCAGTAAGCCTATGTCGTTCACGCTGGCCCGTGTTCTGTCTCCGCTGGCGGTCGCGCTGGCGGCCCTGGCGCAGCTTCCGGAAGCCGAGCGGCTGGCGCCCTACGTGCCCTCCCCACAGCCGGTGGTGGAGAGGATGCTCGAAGCCGCCGGGGTCAAACCGGGCGAGACGGTCTACGACCTGGGTTGCGGCGACGGCCGCATCCTGATCACCGCGGCCGAGAGATTCCGAGCCAAGGGCGTGGGTATCGAGCTATCGCCGCGGCTGGTCAAACAGGCCCAGGAGATGGTGCGCAAGCGCGGCCTCCAGAACTGGATCACCATCCTGGAGGGCGACCTGCTGGAGGCGGACGTCAGCGGCGCCGACGTGGTGACGCTGTACCTGCTGACCAGCTCGAACGCCCGGCTCCAGCGCAAGCTCGAGCACGCGCTCAAGCCCGGGGCGCGCGTGGTCTCGCACGATTTCGCCATGCGGGGCTGGAAGCCGGCCCGCGTCGAGAAGGTCGCGGTAAGCAACCGCACCCACACCATATACGTGTACGCGAGGCCGAAGCGCCAACCGTAGGGGGGCCTGCGGGGCGGCCGAGGGCCGCGGCTGGCCGGGCACAGTAGTGGGATGAGCGGTCGGATGTGGCTGGGCGCCTGCGTGTGCCTGGGGGTTCTGCCACTGCTCGCGGCGGAGCGGCCGGGGCGGAAGTGGACCACCCTCCAGCGGATAGAGACCCCGCACCTCGAAGCGGTGCGCGAAGCGCGCTTGAGATTGGCGCGCGACCGCGCCGGTGTGGACGCGCGGGGAGTGTACGAGGAGTTCCGCGCTGCACGTGCACGCCGAGGACGCGGGCCACACCGGGGGCACGCTGGCCGAGGGGCACGCCCACGTGGCGCACGAGTGGCTGTGCGGTCCCACCGGATTCGCCTTCGTGGCGTCGAACTACTTCGGGGTGTTCGAAATGGGCGATCCGGCGCCGCTGGCCGGGACCACGCGCCTGGCAGCGCAAGCGCCGCGGCCGGCCCGGTGGAAGCTGATCCGCCGCGGGCGGGTGCTTCAGGAGAGCACCGGCGCGCGGCTGAAGCACCCGGCCGCCGAGCCGGGGGTATACCGCGTGGAAGCCTGGCTGGAGGTGGACGGCGAGCTGCGACCGTGGATCCACTCCAACCCCATCTACCTGCCGCGGCCTTCGGCCGAAGCGCTGCGCCTGCCGCCGGCGGAGTTGTCCCCGGGGGTCTACGTTCACGACGCCCTTGACATGCTACGTCGCCTGTTCCTGGAATATCTCCAGAAAGCCGGCTCTGCGCCAGAATTCGTGGGGAGCCGCATTCCAGGCGGCTTTCCTGAGAACCACGAATTCGGTGTTGGTCACCGCGATGCGCTGGGCCTTCAGCAGCAGATAGCGAAGGTTCTGGCAGCCGCGACGGCGTCGTAAGAGGCTCTTGATGTTGCCGTTCACGGCCTCCAGCACCCCCAGCGGCGCCTTCGTCCGGCAGTAGTTCAGGATGCCAACCAGATGATGGAGCAGCATCAGGGCCAGCTTCCGCAGCGGCTCCAGCCGCTGCCAGCGAAGCTGATCGATCCAGTTCTGCAGGTAGCGCAGCATGGCCCCTTCGTAGTGGTAGCTCACTGGTCCAACGTCTCCTTCTTCCGCTCCCGTCCGAACCATAGCGGCTCACCCGTCTCCAGATTGCACACCGCCGTCAGGAACCTCTGCTGCTTGCCCAAATGAATCTCGTCCACGCCCACCTGCCGCGCCGCGGCACTCTGGCAGGCCAGCCCCACAGCGTCCTCCAACCGCTTGGGAAACGGCGCCTTCGTCGGCAACTGCAGCACCTTCTCCCGCTTGACGCCACATTGCGGGCACTTCACCCGGTAGATCTCAATGAACACGGTCGCCTGGAACTGCCCCCACGGCCGGTCGCGCGGCTGATGCGCCCCAGTCGTTAGACTTTGACAGCGGGAAACGGGCAGGTTGCGCGGAACCCTCGCAGCGATGAGATGCCTGTCGTGAAATCCCCTTGGCACTCGGAGTCCTCAGCGGCCGCTTAAGTTAGCGCCTCTGCGTGCCTGGAAGGTGTGAAAAAACCCGGGAACACTCCTGTGCTCATCCGCAGGTGACTGGGTAGACGCAGCCAGCCCGGAGTGGACGCGGATTTTTTCTACCGCGCTCTCATGGCCGCCAACTGGCCCTGGCGGGCGTAGTCGATGGCCTCGGCCAAGATGCGCGCGGCCTCCTGGGGGGCGTGGAAGCCGGTCGAGTTCCCGGCGTTGATGAAGTCCACGCGGAACTGGGCCCGGCGCTGGAGCTTCAGCGCGGCGGCGGTGGCGGGCCCGCACTTGGTTAACATCGCGTTCCGCGAGCAGCGCCGCGCGCGCCTGGCCGAGGACGGCAGCAGGGCGCTGTAGGGCCGGTTGGGGCGGGTCGCGGGGGTCAGGGCCGGGCGAGGAGGGACCAGCGGCGCTCGGGGGGGAAGACTGAGCGGGAGGAATTGGGTCTGTTCTGCCAATTTTAATGTTCGCGGGCGCAGCGTCGTCCTCGGTGGGGGAATCGGGGTTGGCCGCGGCGGTGCGGCGGGACTGGACGAGTTTGAGCTCGTGGAGGGCCTCATAGAAGGCACGGCGCGTCGAGGTCTCGTAGCGGAGGAGCTTCACGAAGGTATCGCCGGAGCAGTTGCGCCAGAAGACGCGTCCGAGGAGGCGGGAGTCCTGGTGGTACTGCTGATCGGCCTCGGAGTCGGCGGGGTCGGAATCAGGGGCGTCGAGTTCGAGGTCCTCGCGCAGATCGTCGAGGCGGTCGGAGAGGAGGCCGGTTTCGAGGCGGGCGATGCGGCGGAGGCGCCAGTCGGCGGCGGCCAATTCAAAGACGAGGAAGCGCTCGAGGGGTCCCTGGGGCTGGTATTCGGAGCGGAAGGCGTCCACGAGTTCCTCGAACTCCTGGCGGTTCTCTTCGGGCAAGACCACGGTGCGCGAGGAGGCGAGGCCGTGGCGGGTGGCGTTGCGGCT
>Ga0315289_10008265_pt1 | contig 15067 bp, 6 predicted proteins | sample YL17G11_40_MG_FD_203452 | JGI IMG/M metagenome (GOLD analysis project Ga0315289, IMG submission 203452) | Sediment microbial communities from Yellowstone Lake, YNP, Wyoming, USA - YL17G11_40 | ecosystem: Environmental > Aquatic > Freshwater > Lake > Sediment | place: USA: Wyoming | collected...
TCGGACTGGGGCGTGGTGCACGTGGCCGACCACCGCATCGTGTCCGGCAGGAAGATCTTTACCTGGGGCGCTGCCGACAGCGGCAACATCTGGATCGAAAAGCTGACCGACAACGACGGGCAGTACATGGAGTTCCAGATCGGCCGGCTTGAGACGCAGGGGGACCGCCAGTTCATCGCGCCGCACTACGTGGACCACTTCACCCACTACTGGTTCCCGGTAAACCGGCTGGGCGGCCTCAGCGAGGCCAATACGGAGGGGGCACTGCGCGTGGCACTGGGGAAGGGCGGCGTGCGGATCGCGGCGAACGTGAACGCCCGCCAGGATGACGCTACCCTGGCGGTCGAGGCCGGGGGGCGGCAGATCCACAGCCGCCGGGTGAGCCTTTCGCCGGCCGAGCCGTTCGCCGCGGAGGTCGCGCTGCCCCCCGAGGCGGCGGGCAAGCCCGTTACGGTACGGATCACGGCCCGGGACGGCCGCGAGCTGATCCGGTATGCCACCGATACCCCGATCGACGGCAACCCCGAGTTCAAGCCGGCCACACGCCCCGCCACGGATCCGCCGGTTTCGACCAGCGCCGAGCAGGCCTACCTCGAGGGTCTCGACGCCGAGATGAGAGGCGGCACGCTGGCGGCACGGGCGGCCTGCCAGAAGGCGCTCGAGCGCGATCCGGGCTTCTCGCCGGCGCACGTGTCGCTGGGGCTTTCCTACTACCGCACCGGCGACTACGACCAGGCCGCCGGGCACCTGGAGGCGGCGCTGGTTCGGAATCCCGCCTCCGGCGACGCGCACTATTATCTGGGACTGGTCCGGCGGGCGCAGGGCCGCGATTTCGAGGCGGCGCAGCAACTGCTGTGGGCCGTGCGCGCGGGCTACCGCGAATCCGCCGCCCGATACTTGCTCGGCGAGATGACGCTGGCGGCGGGCCGCACGGGCGAAGCGCTCGAGCACCTCAGGCAATCGGTGCTACTGGAACCACGCGACCTGAAGGGGCGCACCGTCCTGGCAATGGCCGAACGGCTCGCCAAGCGGCTGGATGGCGCCCAGTCCCGTATCGACGCGGTGGTGCGCGAGATGCCGATCGATTACCTCGCGCTGAGCGAGCAATATCAAATCAACCGCGCGCGCGGGCGCGAGCCGGAGGCGACCCGCGTTCATGCCGAGCTGTGGCGGCTGCTGGCCCGGGAGCCGGATTCGGTGCTGGAACTGGCCTTCGACTACCTGGCTTGCGGGCGCACCACCGAGGCGTCCGACGTGCTGGACGAGGGACTGAAGCGCAAGCCCTACCCGATGTTCGCCTACACGCTCGGGTATCTGTACGGCCTCCGCGGCGATCGGGCCCGCGCCGCGGCGCTGTACGAGCAAGGCTCCAAAGGCGATCCGGGGTTCGTATTCCCGCACCGACTGGAGGAGATCGCGGTGTTGCGCGCGGCGCGGAAGGCGAATCCGCAAGATGGCCGCGCCGCCTATTATCTGGGCAACGCGCTCGCCTCTAAGCACCGTGCCGAAGAGGCTGTCGCCGCCTGGCGCGACGCCGTGCGGCTGGATGCGTCCAACGCGGTGGCGCACCGCAATCTGGGTCTGGCGCTAGCCGAGCGGCCGGCCGCGCGCGCCGAGGCGGTCGCCGCCTACGAGCGCGCCATCCGCCTGGCGCCGGACGATTACCACCTCTACCTCGAACTGGACCGGCTCTTCGCGACGATGAAGGCCCACGAGCGCCGCGTTCGCCTGCTCGAAGCGGCGCCGGCGGGCGCGCGTTCGCGCCCGGTGGTGATTCAGGCGCTGGCGGCCGCCTACGCGGACGTGGGGCGCTTCGCCGAAGCCGTTCGGCTGCTGGAAGTCCCGCGGTTCAACGCCCGGGAAGGCGATATGTCGGCCCTGATGATTTACCGCCAGGCGCAGTGGGGCCTGGCCCGCAATCACCAGAAAGCGGGCCGGCACGAGCAGGCCGCCGCCGCCATCCTCAAGGCGGCGGAGTACCCGCGGAACCTGGACGTGGGCCGGCCGCCCATCGACGCCACGGTGCGGGAGTGGGTCGAGGCGGCGCGCGAGCTGGAAGCGGCGGGAAAACCCGCCGAGGCCGAACCGCTGTGGCGCAAGGCGGCCGACGCGGTGCTGGAGTTGCCGACCGTGGAATCGGCCGAGCAAGCGGCGCGATATCCTGAGGCCTGGGCCGAGGGGCGGAAATACAAGGCGATCGCACTGGAGCGCATGGGGCGGGCCAAAGAGGCGGAAAAATACAAGACGGCGCCATGAGGCCGCCTTCCCGCTTGGAACAGTAGAATCAGGGTAACCGTGCAGGTCGGGCATGTCTACAGTCGCTCAGCGGAATGCCCGAGGAAGGAGTACGAATCGTGAACCGTAGAAAATGGATGATGCTGTCCGGGGCGCCGTTCGCGATGCGCCGGGGATCCGCTCAAGCTCCGCAGGTCCGGCCGGCTGCGGGGCCGAGCGCTTCCCAGACTGCGCAGGACAACCCGGACACGATCCGGCTCAAGGATTACCGTCCCAGGTCCATCTACAAAGTGCCTAAGACTGAGATCAAGCGGGCCAGGTATCCGATCATCGATGTGCATTGCCACACGGCCCGCTCTCCTGAGCAACTTGACGAGATGGTCAAAATCATGGATGCCGCCGGTGTGCAAAAGACGGTTATCTTCACTGGCGCAACGACCGCCCAGCGGTTCGCCGAGGTCCGCCAGCTCTACGCCAAGTATTCGGGCCGCTTTGACCTGTGGTGCGGCTTCGACCTCACTGGCAACGACCAGTCGGGATTTGGGCCGAACGCGGTCAAAACACTGGAAGAATGCCATCGCCTGGGCGCCCGCGGGGTGGGGGAAATCAGCGACAAAGGCCGGGGCATCGGAGTGGGCGTTGAGACTGGGCGACGTTACCGGGGCCGGCCGAGCGCTGCCGCGACCGAGCCCCGCCCTCCCGCCGGGCCGCACGCGGACGATCCCCGTATGGACGCACTGTGGGAGAAGTGCGCGCGGCTGGGGATGCCGGTCAACCTCCACGTCTCGGATCCGATCTGGGCGTACGAACCGATGGACAGGACCAACGACGGGCTCATGAATTGCTACACCTGGCGGCTGGACGATAAACCGGACCTCATGGGGCACGACGGGCTGATCCAGAGTCTGGAGCGCGCAGCGCTAAAGCACCCGAAGACGGTATTCATCGCCTGCCACCTCGCCAATCTGGATTACGACCTGACGCGTCTGGGCCAGATGTTCGAGCGCAATCCCAATCTCTACGCGGACATCTCGGCCCGGTTCGCGGAGACCGCCCCGATCCCAAGATTCGTGGCCCGGTTCTTCCAGAAATACCCGGACCGGGTGCTGTACGGGACGGACATGCCCTACGATCAGCGGATGTTCAGCACCACCTTTCGGATCCTGGAGACGCTCGACGAGCACTTTTACGAGAAGGACATCAACTTCAACTTCGACTATCACTGGCCGCTCAATGGATTCGGCCTGCCGGACGCCGTGCTGAGGAAGGTGTACCGCGAGAACGCGCTGGCCGCATTCCGGCGAGCACAGAATAGCGCCACCGGCTGAGCATCCCCGGGGTCCCCAAAGCGCGCGCCGCTGGCCGGCCCGCCAGCCGTCGGGCTAACGGTAGAAGGGGTACACGACCTTGCCGCGGCCCACCCTTCCCAGATTGGTGCGGCGCAGCCTGCTGGTGTCAACAAGCTGAAGGAATACTCCGTAGATGTCGCTTCCGATCTTCGGAATGATGTGCAGGCGGACGTAGACGCTGGCGGTCCTGGAGTCATTGTTCCACTGCGTGAAGACCTGAAGATTCGCTCGATTGCTGAACGCATATACGACGCGTGAGGCGACCTCATGAGCTGTAAACGAGTCATTCTGATAGCGAGCGCGATTCACAGCGTAACTGCCGCCGACGCTGAAGTGGTTGGTGAATCTAAGATTACCGCTGAGGTTGATCGTTTTTATTTCTCCGTTGTAATAACGCCCCCAACTGAACTGTCCCTTGTCGAGGTACCAGCGGCGTTTGGAGGAGGTCTCCACGCTAAGCTCGTAGGCGTTCCACCAGTACCTGCCCTGGGGAATGACGACGTCCTTGAAGATCTTGAATTCCCTGTCCAGCCGGTCGAAGTTGCGGGTGATATTAAACTCGACGGAATCGCCGCTCTGAAAGGTGGCGCCCAGCGGCCGGAACTCCTGCTTGAGGGATTCCAGTTCGCGGGTGGGAAGAGTATTGTAGAGATCCAGCTCCAGCGGCTTGATGTACAACTGGCGAATCCATTTGTTCCAGGGGGCGGGAGGACGGGGCTGGAAGCGCCATTTGGCGGAGTATTGCTCCACGGAGTCGCGGCCGAGAAAGCCCATCTCGGGGTTGAAATTTTTCTGGACGAAACTGTAGTTGAACCAGGCTTCGAGCCAGTCGTTTGGAAACAGGACCCCAAGGGAGCCGGCAGCGCGGTCTCCCTTGAGGCCCTGGGTCGAGGTCTGAGCGATGGAGGACGAGACGGAGAGGTTTTGTCCGAAGAAGCTGGAGAAAGAGAATATGCCGTCGAGTCCGAGAGCCTGGTTGCGGTTTCCGTCTCGGGCGTTGTAGACGTTTGTGAAAATGGCGCCTACGTACGATTTTTTGAAGATGCCGTACTTGGGGCGGAGGGTGGTGTAGTTGGCGGCGGGTGTGGCGCCTTGGGCGCGGGTTTGGATGTTGAGGAACCCCAGGTCGAACGGGCCCAGCTTGCCCGTCAGCCTGCCCCCGAAGGCGATGGGGATGGGTTCGCCGTTTTCAGAGAGGCCGATGCGGCGGCTGAAAAAGACGCGGTTGCGGCCGGGCGAGAGGAAATCGAAGAAGCCGGCGTTCTCCAGGAAGAAGTCTCTCTTCTCGGGGAACAGGACGGGAAAGCGAGTGAGATTGACCACGGCCTGGTCCACTTCGGCCTCTGCGAAGTCCGTGTTTACGGTGAGATCCGCGACGAGGTTTTCCGCCAGCTTGATCTTGCCGTCGGCGCCGACCTTCACGGGGTGTGTGCGCAGCATGTTGGAGGGCTGCGCAGCCGCGGGCGGCGGAGTCTCGGTTACGGCGGCGGAAAGGTAGGGGCGAAGCTCATAACGATGGGCCTGCTGGAATTTGGGCACACCAGCCAAGAGCCCGCTCTCGGAGATCCTGAATATGCCGGCGTTGCGGCGATAGGCCTGCCAGAGCGCCTCCTCGCTCTTGCGGCGTATCATTCTGCGGAAGTTGATTCCCCAGAGTGGTTGGTTGGCTGCAAAGCGAAGCGTGTCCAAGGGAATCATCACCTCCGCCTGCCAGCCCTTGTCTGTGATGACGGCTTTCACGTCCCAGACCGCATTCCAGTCGGCGTTGAGGTTTTCGAAGGAGGGCGTCCCGCCCTTAGGTGAAAGTTGGACGCCCTCATCGACAATGAGCGCGTCCCTCCTGGCGCCGTTGGGGTTGAAGGCAAAATAGAAGGCATTTCGGTGATCGAGATAGGTGTCCAGAATGACTGTAATGCTGTCGTCCGCCTCCACGGCGCCGTCGCGCCTCATTTCCTTTGCCACAATGAGGCCAGGGTTTGAATCCCAGGCAACGACTCCGATGTACAGGGTCTTCTGGTAGAGCACGACACGGATCTCGGTCCTCTCCGTAGCGGGTTCCCCCTCGCGCGGATCACGCTGACGGAAGTCCGAAATCACCTGGGCCTGTTGCCAGCAGGGCTCTGTCAAGAGGCCGTCCAGGGAGACAGGGCCTGGCGAGTTGAACAGCATGATGCGCTGTTGAGCGCAACAATCGGACAGCAGGCAGCCGGCGACCAGGAGCGGAGCCGCCCTGACCAGTACCGCCTTGAGAAACCTCATCTTGGCACCCTGGCCGGGCAAGTGGCTAGGGAAGGAGGAGTGCGGCTGGGGCCGGTGGCGGGGAAACCGGGGATTTCCGAATCAAGCACGCGAACCGGCCTCACGTCAGCCGGGATTTCCGTTCCGGCCATTCGGGTCAGGGTCAGGCTGCTCCGAGTTGAAAAGGCAGCCGCACTCGGCGCTTTCGTGGTTGCGAGATAGAGCATTCGTCGGGACACAATTACCTTTGCTGAGACGGCCGAACAAGGCGCAGCGAGGCCAGCGTGTCTCCGGTCGGCCGTCATCTGACACGAGGGTAGCAGGCGAATCTGAAAACCCGCTGAATGCACACCACGGGCGGTCCCGCCTCAGTTGGAAATGGAGTGTTGGCAGTCAAGATAACGGAGAGAACGTCCCACAAGGCAGGCCCGCAGGCGCTGCACCCCGAGGAGCGCGCAGCGCCAGGAGTTTTGAAGAGACCCGAGGGGCGTGTGGGCGCCGCACGACATCCGCGGCCAGGGGGCGGAACGGGCCGGGTGCTGGAACCAGAAGGCCGAGATCTCCGCCCTCCGTTTCATCGGCTGGCGGGACCTGATCACCGGCCAGTTCCGAGACTGGCAGGCTGGCTTGCGGCGCCTGGCCGGCAAACTGACCCGGCCGGAGGAAACGGAAGCTGGCTCTGCTGGGAAGCAACTTCCGGCTGAACCGGGGAATTCCGGGCCAGCCGAGTCGGACCAGGACGCCAACCTGGGGATCCCGGTTTACAGCAGAGCCTGGGGCGCCTCTCGCCGGCCCACGACAAGCCCTTTGCTCCCAGGGCGGGGGCGAACCAAAACGCCCGCTCGTTGCCGGCCGTTCAGCCGTCTGACCTGAAGATGCGCAGGGGGTGAAGTGTCTTCAGGAGATTTTCAGATTCGCATGGTAACCTCAGCCTGCCATGGTTGTCAGACTGGGGTCCCCACGGCGCAGGCGGGCGTCTGTGTACCCCGCCTGGAGAGCGCAGCGAGGGGGACTGAGTTTCGGCGAGTGCCTTGGCTGGAAGCGACGATTTCGCCGCGCCGGGTTGTGTGTTCGGCCGCCCTCACGCCACCACGAAGCCAGACCGATCAGATCACCGGGTGCCCGAATCGCAGTCCAAGCGGCTGAGATTCAGACCATGCGGTCCTTGACGGAGTAGGGTCCAAAGGGCTATAAAGAGGCCTAGCCGGCCTCGGCAAGAATGCGGGAAGGAGATTGGTGCGATGCGACGAGAGGCACGAAGGGCCATAAGGCGATTGCCTGGTCTTGTTTCAAATTCTGTCGTACTTGTTTTGATGGCGGCGTTGTTGCTCGCTGGCGGGGCGACTACGGCCGTGGCTCAGACGACGGGGTCGATTTTCGGAACCGTCACGGACGAATCGGGAGCGGTCGTGTCGGGAGCCAGGGTGCAAGCCACGAATACCCTCACCAACGAAATCCGGAACACCGCCACGAACGAGGTTGGCATATACACCTTTCCGGAGCTGCCTGTGGGCGTGTACAGGGTTCTGGTGGAATGCCAGGGCTTCAAGACCGCCATTCGGGAAGGCATCGAACTCTCTTTGAACCGGAACGCCAGAGTGAACATCCAGCTCTCCGTGGGAGCGCTCGCGGAGCGGATCAGCGTAACCGGCGACGCCCCGCTGGTGGAGACTTCCAGCAATGAAATGGGAGGGCTGGTGGACCAGAAGAGGGTGGTGGATCTGCCCTTGAACGGCCGCAATACGCTGAGTCTGGTGAGCCTCATACCGGGCATGGAGAACCTCCAGACCGGCAATTTGCAGGGGTTCCAGGAGAACAAGGTCGTCGCCAACGGCCAGAGGGCCGAAGACAGCAACTGGCTGCTGGACGGCGGTGACAACACATCGCCGCTCCGCAATTACGGCAATGACGTACCAAACCCGGATGCCATCCAGGAGTTTCGGGTGATCACCAACAACTATGAGGCGCAATATGGCCGTACGGTTGGCGCGGTGGTCAACGTCATCACAAAATCAGGAACCAACGAGTTTCACGGCACGCTGTTCGAGTTCCTTCGGAACCGCTCACTCAATGCCCGGAACTTCTTCCAGCCCGATACGACTCCCCTGGTGCAGAACCAGTTCGGCGGGTCGTTCGGCGGACCGGTTATCAAGAACAAGACTTTCTTCTTCGCCAGCGTTGAGGCTTTCCGGAGGAGAACATCGGCGTTCAACAATTCCGCGCTGGTGCCGACCGCCGCTGAGCGCACCGGCGATTTTTCGGCCACCAGGGACAGAACCGGCAAGCTGATCGTGGTCAAGGACCCGGTGACCGGCCAGCCTTTTACCAACAACATTATTCCCCCGAACCGCCTGAGCCAGGTCGCCCAGAACTACTTGAAACTGACCCTGGGTTCTTTACAGGCCGTTCCATTGCCCAATGCCCCTCAGATCGGTCCCAATGCGCTCGTCCAGCGGGTCAGCGCGCCGACCGACACCAAGCGGCTTCTGTTCAAGGGCGACCACCTTTTCTCCGAGAAACACAAGCTCACGGGCGCCTATTTCTATAGCGCCATCGCCGACGGCGCGCGGTTCTTGACCAGCGTTGATTTCATCAGACGCACGATCCTGTCCGGCCAGCAGAACCTCAACGTGCAAGAATACTGGATGGTCAGTCCCACCAAGTTGAATAGCCTCGGTCTCACTTACAGCCGGAGCTCGGGGAATCGGTACGTCACTCCCGACACCGTGAGCTGGAATGACCTGGGTTCGAAGTTCGCGCCGCTGGCGGTTGGGCCCCACATGCCCCCGGAGATCGTGGTGGCCGGTTACCTTGACACACCGGGCTCTCCCACCGGCGGACCCAAGACGTCCAACAGCTATGATGCGAGGGACACCTTCAGTTGGACCAGGGGACGGCACGACCTGAAGTTCGGAGCTCAGGCTGGCTTGCGCAAATTGATGGATGTTACCGCCGGGGAGAACATGGGGGGCAAATTCAACTTCAGCGGCGTCTACACCGGCAGCTCTTTGGCTGACTTCATGGTGGGCATGAGTGACGTGCTGAGTTCAGGAGCACAGCAGTATAAAAGCAGCAATCAGTGGTATCTGTACTGGTTCGCTCAGGATAAGGTTCGTGTGACCTCCAAGCTGGCCTTGACCCTTGGGGTCAGGTACGAATTGAACACGGTGCCGGTACACCCTCTGGACCAACTGATCGCTTACCGGCCGGGGCGGCAGTCGAGCTGCGTCCCTCAGGCGCCTGGCGGGATTCTGTTTCCTTGTGACAGCGGCATTCCGCGCGGGGGAATCGATAACGATTTGAACAACTTTGCTCCGCGGTTGGGCATCGCCTACGACTTGTTCGGAAACGGCAAGACGGTCATCCGGGCGGGCTACGGGATTTCCTATGCCTTCACTATCTTGAATGCGACTCAAGATCCGCAGACTTCGACCCCCTGGGGTTTGAGTCTGAAGATCCGGGATACGACCCTGGAGAATCCTTTCGCGCCATATGGAGGTAATCCGTTCCCGTTCCTGACCGATGCGGCCGTCCTGAAGTTTCCGACAGGATCCAACTATAGCTTTGACAGTCCCGACAAGCGCACCGGCTACGCGCAGCAGTACAATTTGTCGATTCAGCGCCAGATCGGGAAGGACTGGTCGCTGGAGGCGGCCTATGTGGGCAATGTCGGTCGAAAGCTAGTGGGAGGTTCGGATATCAACTCGCCCATGCGGTCTCCGGACGCCTCGAGTAAGAACATCGATCAGCGGCGGCCCTTGTACCCAACCTTCTTGAGCATGAGTATGGGTCAAACAATGATAAATTCGTCGTATAATGCCTTGCAGGCGCGCGCGGAGAAACGATTCTCCCGCGGGTTCACTTTGCTGGCATCGTACACGGCGAGCAAGTGGATAGATACGGGAAGCTGGTACAAGGGGGCCAGTTGGGTGGACCCGAGAAACAGGTGGCTGGACAAGGGGCTGGGCGACCAGGACCGGCGCCAGATGCTGGTGCTCTCCTGGGTGTGGGAACTGCCGTTGTACGGCCAAGCGACGGGGTTGCGCCGGCAGGCGCTGGGCGGGTGGTCTCTGAATGCAATCACCACATTTTACGCCGGCCAGCCGGTGGCAGTGGTGAGCGGCAAGGATAACGATTTTGGCATTGGCAGCGACCATCCCGACGTTGTGGGCGTCTGGAAGCTCAGCCCGGATCGGTCCCGGCAAGAGGTGATCCAGAAATGGTTTAACGCGGACGCTTTCCAACAGAACCAGCCGGGCCGGCTCGGGAATTTGGGCCGCAACGTGGTTATCGGACCGGGCTCCAAGGGAGTTGATCTTGCGCTTGCGAAGGCCATCCGCATCAGCGAACGTCACCAGGTGCAGTTCCGTTGCGACGCGTTCAACATGTTCAATTGGGTGAACCTCGGGCAGCCCGACGGGAGCCTGGCGAGCGTTAACTTGGGGCGGATCCTGAGCGCGGATAGTCCGCGGATCTTCCAATTGGGGCTCAAGTACGTGTTCTAGCGGTCGGCCGTGGTCGCAAGTCTGAGTTTGGTTTGAACTAGCTTTAATACCTGAGGAGGAGGTTTCGTGAACCGAAGAAGTTTTGTGTTGAGCCCGGTTGCGGCCGCGGCGGCGGGGATTCCCCTGAAAGCGGGGGGGGCCGCGGCGCCGTTCGAGGCCGGCCCGGGTTTCCATCTCGGCGCCGTCACCTGGCTGGTGCTGAAGGACTTGGATGTGGAAGGGATCATCCGCCTGCTGGAAGGCGCCGGTTTCGAGGGCGTCGAGCTGCGGACCGGGCACAAGCATGGGGTGGAGCCGTCGATCGGGCAGGAGGAGCGCACCCGCGTGCGGCGGCTCTTCGAGCGGAGCAAGGTTCGGCTCGTCAGCTACGGCACCACTTGCAGGTTTCAATCTCCGGTGGCGGCGGAGCGCAAGGAGCAGGTTGAGATCGCCAAGGAGTTCATCGATCTGGCCCATGATACGGGCGCCATAGGGATCAAGATTCAGCCGCTGGGATTTCCAGAAGACGTGCCGCAGGAGACGTGCATTCAGAATTTCGGCCGCGGGCTCGCCGAGGTGGGCGAGTATGGAGCTGGCAAGGGCGTCGAGGTCTGGATGGAAGTCCACGGCCCAGGCGTCACCGCCAGGCCGCAGGTGGCAGCGGCGATCCTGAAGGCCGCCGGACATAAGAACGTCGGCGCATGTTGGAACTCCAATGGCGAGGACATCGTGAACGGGTCGGTAAAGCCGAGCTTCGAGCTGTTAAAGGCCTGGATCAGGAGCGTTCACATCAAGGAGCTGAGCGGAGGCCGGTACCCGTACCGTGAGTTTTTCACGCTGCTCAGAAACGCCAAGTACGACCGCTACACGTTCGCCGAAGTCGCGGAGAGCAAGGAGCCGGAGCGGTTCCTGCGGATGTATAAAGCGTTGTGGACGGAGTTGAACCGGTCCTGCACGTAGTTGCAGGAGAGGAGAAGGCCGAGGGCGGCAGGGCCGATCAGCAGTACATTACCACCATAGACCGAGCTTCGAGAGAGGAGGATTGTCATCTTGTCAACGAGTCGTCGTGACTTCGTGAAGGGAGCTGCTTGGACCACCGGAGTGGCCGCGGGGCCGGCCATACGTCCTGCGTGGGGCCAGAGCAGCCCCAATGACCGCGTCAACGTGGCCGTCATCGGCTTCCACGGGCGCGGCCAGTCCCACTACCAATCTTTGGCCAGGCTTCCCAACGTGCGTGTCGCGTACCTGTGCGACATTGACGAACGGTTGTTCCCCGACGCGGTTGCCGCGGTGGAGCGGATCGGTGGCAACAAGCCCGCGACCGAGTACGACTTCCGCAGGCTGCTGGACAAGAAGGACATTGACGCGGTCTCCATCGCCACACCCGACCACTGGCATGCCCTGCAAACCATCTGGGCTTGCCAGGCAGGAAAGGACGTCTACGTCGAGAAGCCGGTCTCCTACAGCGTAGTGGAAGGCCGCCGGATGGTGGAGGCAGCCCGGAAGTACAACCGGATCGTCCAAGCCGGGCTGAACATGCGGAGCGAGGGGCCGCTGCAGTCCGCAATACGCTTCGTGCAAAGCGGCCAGTTCGGCACGGTCTATCGGGCCAAGTCGGTCGTCTACCGGGGCCGTGCCAGTATCGGCCGCGCGGCCGAGTCGCCCATTCCGAAGGGCGTTCACTGGGACCTCTTCCTCGGACCAGCCCCTTACCGCCCCTTCACCTTGAACCGGTTCCATTACGGCTGGCACTACTTCTGGGACACCACTACCACCGAGGTTGGCTGCAACGGCGTCCACGTGATGGACGCCGTGCGATGGGGATTGGGCAAGAAGGTTCATCCGGTGAAGATTCACTGTGCCGGCGGCCGTTACCTGGATGACTCCGATCAGGACACGCCGAACGTGCAAAACGCGAGCTTCGAATACGCCGACGGCATGCTGGTGGAACTGGAGGTGACGACGCTGTTTAGTCCGCCTTTCGGGGGCGTTCAGATGATCGGTTCCTTCTTCTACACCTCCAAAGGCTACGTCTGCGGGGTTGGCTTATCGGGCAGCCGTTGGTCGACCGTTCTGACCGAGTTCACTCCGGCCAACAAGCCGGATCTGCCTTCGGGCGTGTCCCAGCGCGCCTTCAACGCCAGCTTCCCCGAGATCGCCTACAAGCCGGGGCCGGCAGTCCCGGGCCAGGAAAAGGAGGAGAAGGGGGCCCATTTCCGGAATTTTATCGACTGCGTGCGGTCGCGGAAGCGGGAGGAGCTGTATTGCGAGATTGAGGAGGGGCACATGTCCACGGCGTTGTGTCACCTGGCCAATATCTCCTACCGCACCGGGAGGAAGCTGGTCTTCGATCCCGCGACGGAGAAGTTCCCGGGTGATAAGGAGGCAAACGCCTACCTGACCCGCCAGTACCGCGCGCCGTACGTGCTGCCCGAGCGGGTCTGAGACGGGGCAGAGCGCCCCGGATAACGGCACCGGGAGCCAAACTGCGCATGCAGACCCGAAACATCATTTCAGTTCTCGCACTGGCGGCGGTCATTTCGAGCGTGGCGGCCGCCGGCGATGAGGAGGCGTTCGCCCGCGCCCGCGAAAACGGCCGCCGGTATGACCAGATGGCAGCGGCCTGCCAGCGCCTGCTGAAGGCTTGGGTGGCCTACGCGGACCCGCGCACGCTGCTGCTGCCGGACCGGCTCCCCATCTTGAACGACTTTCCCGAATGGTACACGTCCGACATGCAGAAAAAGGGCGAGCGCCCGCGGTTCCGGCTCTACACCCCGCACAACTCGGGCGCCGACCTCTATCCCTACCTCATCCTGACGGCGCACCTGACGGACCCGGACCTCTATCACGGCCGCATGATGGAGATGCTCCGCAACGAGATCCGCTTCACCACCGCGCAGGAGTCGATTCCGGCCAACCTGGACCTGGACACCGGCCAACTCGGGCCCCCGAGCCTCTTCAGCGCCGGCGAGTACGCCAAAGACGGCCTCGTCCCCGTGACCGAGCGCCTGGGCCGCACGCCCTGGTTTTACCGCATGGTCGATATGGTCAGCGATGCCATGAACCGCGCGCCCGTGCCCTCGCGCTTCGGAAACCTGCCGGCTTCCGACGGCGAGCTCAACGGTGACTACCTCCAGGCCCTGTTCCGGCTGGCCAGCATGACCGGCGAGCGGCGCTTCTTCGAGTGGCTCCACCGCATCGGCGACGCCTACATCGAGGAAGTGCTGCCGGGCAACCATGGCGTGCCCGCCTCGACGTGGGATTTCGACAAGCATGCGGCGGGCGACGGGCGACTTCGCCTGGCCGACCACGGCAACGAGACGGCGGTCGGCCTGACGCTGCTATACGCGCTTGAGCAATCCCGTCAGACTCCACGCGCGGCGCGCTACCGCCCGGCCATCGCGCGGATGCTCGACCGCATCCTCGAATCGGCCAACCCGGACGGCCTGCTTTACACCGCCGTGGACGCCGCCACGCTGAAGCCGTTCCTTGGACGAGATGGAGAGGCGCGCCTCACAGACAACTGGGGGTACCTCTATGGCGCGGTCTATGCCTTCTACCAGTGCACCGGGGAGGCGAAATACCGCGACGCCGTCCGGCGCGTGCTGAAGAACCTGCCCAAGTACCGCAACTTCGATTGGCAGAACGGTTCGTTCGACGGGTACGCCGATTCGATCGAAGGTGCGATTTACCTGGCCGCGCGCGAGCCGGTGCCGGAGGCGCTGGGCTGGATCGAATCGGAGATCCAGCTCCTGGCCGGGATGCAGAAGCCATCGGGCCTGATGGGTTATAGGGGGGTGATCGAGCACTTGTATGGCGAAGGGAATTTCAACCGCACCCTGATGCTCTACATGGATTACAAGAGCCAGGGCTGCCATCCCGAGCGGTGGAGGCCCGGCCTGCGGTTGGGGGCGGTGCGCCTGGGCGAGCGGCTCTACCTCAGCCTCGAAGCCGCGGGCGAAACGCGCGTGCACTTCGACTTCGCGCGGCACCGCCGCGTCCTCAACCTCGACAAGAACTACGTGCGGCTGAATGAATTTCCCGAATGGTACACGGTGGACGAGAACACGCTCTACACGCTGCGGCCGGTGTCGGGCACCGCACGGGTCCGGCTGGGTTCGGAACTGATCGCCGGGGTGCCGCTCGAACCGGGCAACTGGACGGTCGAGCCCGCCGGCAAGGCGCCCTATGGCCCGGCGCAAAAGAAATGAACGAGACAACGGTTTAGATCCTGCCTTGTTATGAGATCCGCTGCATGTAGCTGGCTGGCGGTGTGCTTTGCCCGTTTCAGCGCGCTGATGTGTACACCGCCCGCCTGCCCCCGGTGCCCGGCGCGGCGACAGAGCCCAGGCTCGAGCCGCGATCGGTCCCTGCACTGAACGCGGCGCCGATCCATTCTCGCGAGCCGGAGGACGTGGCGCGCCTCCGCCGGTACACGGTCAAATGCGGTACGGCTTCTCGCAGGCGATAGTGACAAAATAGTGACAATCGACTCTCACCAGCGCCAGAGGGCGTAGTGACAGCCGTTGCAAATGCTCGGGAAATCAGGTAGTTTGGAAGGGGTGAGGTGCGAGAGTGGTTGAATCGGGCGGTCTCGAAAACCGTTGAGGGGGCGACTCCTCCGTGGGTTCGAATCCCACCCTCACCGCCAGCCCGGTCGCGACGCCTCACAGGATTGCCTCTGCCGCGCTATCCCTACCCCGCCGGCTCCTGCTGCGTGAGGCAATGCAGCGTGCCAAAGCCCAGCACCAGATCCACCGC
>Ga0315289_10008267_pt1 | contig 15065 bp, 13 predicted proteins | sample YL17G11_40_MG_FD_203452 | JGI IMG/M metagenome (GOLD analysis project Ga0315289, IMG submission 203452) | Sediment microbial communities from Yellowstone Lake, YNP, Wyoming, USA - YL17G11_40 | ecosystem: Environmental > Aquatic > Freshwater > Lake > Sediment | place: USA: Wyoming | collected...
GCGGCTGGTGCGCGCTGGCAACACATCGCAAAAGTCGGTGCAGACGATCCTCGACAAAGTCCGACGAGCTAACGAAGCGTTAGAAGCACTACACTAGCAGCCCCCCAGAAGAGGAAGGGAGGCCTTGTGTTCAATGTGAGCGCAGAGCGAGAAACAAACTTGCGACGCAAGCGTGCCGACCTGTTCGGCGGCGGGCGCCTCGTCATAGCGAGCAACCGCGGCCCGCTGGAGTTCCAGACGGATGACGGCGGGGCGCTCACATGCCGGATGGGCTGCGGTGGTGTTGTCACGGCTCTCTGGCAGGCGGCACGCCTGGCTGACGTGACTTGGGTCGCCGCGGCCATGAGTGAGGCCGACCGACGGGTGGCCGCCAACGGCGGCCCGGCTCCAGAGGACAGCCGGACTGCCGGCTGCCACCCGCGCTTCGTGCTGGCTGACCAGCGAGCCTACCACCTTCACTACAACGTCTTCAGCAATCCTATTCTATGGTTCATTCACCACTCGATGCTGGACGCCCTGCACGGACGCGACCTCTGGAACGACATGGAGAAGGCCTGGGAGGAGGGCTATCTGCCGGTGAACCGCGCCTTTGGTGACGCTGTGGCCGAAGAGCTGCGGCGCCCGGGGAGCGCCGGTGTTGCTCTTCTTCAGGACTACCACCTGTGTCTCACTGGCCGCTACGTCCGGGACAGGGTGCCGGATGCCGTCCTCCAGCACTTCATGCATGTTCCCTGGCCGGAACCGAGCGCCTGGCTGGAGATGCCGTGGCACATCACTGAAGCCATGTGCGATGGGTTGCTGGCCAACGACGTCGTTCGCTTCCAGACTCAGGCATCGGCCCACAACTTCCTCCTTACTTGCCTTGACTACGCCCGGGGGGCCTTCGTCGACTTCGAGAAGGCGGTGGTGACGTACGAGGGGAGGCGGATTCGAGTGCGCAGTGGTGCCGTTTCGGTGGACCCGGAATACCTGGAGCGGGAGGTGGCGTCGCCGGAGGCGCAGGGCTACCTGGAGAAGCTGGAGCCTCTGGCTGGGGAGCGTACCATCTTGCGCGTCGACCGGCTGGACCCCAGCAAGAACGTGCTCGGCGGCTTTCAGGCCTTTGAGCTTCTCTTGCGCCAGCACCCGGAGCTGCGAGGACGCGTCAAGTTCCTGGCCTTCCTCGTGCCCTCCCGTACCAGCATTCCCGTGTACCGTCGCTACGCCGACCGGGTCTTCGGTCTCATCGACCGCATCAACGCCACTTATGGCAGCGCTTCATGGCGCCCCGTGGAGGTCTTCCACGAGCACAACTTCCGGCAGGCACTGGCCGGCATGACGCTCTACGACGTGCTGCTGGTGAACCCCCTGGCTGACGGGATGAATCTGGTGGCCAAGGAGGGCCCGGTGGTGAATCGGCGTGACGGCGTCCTGGTCCTCTCCACCAAAGCCGGCGCCTTTGAGGAGCTCGGGAAGGCTGCTGTGGCTGTCTGCCCCCAGGACGTGAAGGGCACCGCCGGGGCGCTGTGGCAGGCCCTGAAGATGCCGCTCGGGGAGCGAAGGCGGCGCGCCGGCCTCCTGCGGGCCATCATCGCTGAGCGAGACCTGCTGGCGTGGATGGTGGAGCAACTGGAGGAACTGCATGAGGTGGCGGTTGGTGCGGCGGACGAGTCGGCGCTGGTAGCCGTCGGTCGCGGCTCCTCGAGGGAGGCGGTAGCGTAAGCCCCCGACGGCAGGCCGGGCTCAGACCTGGCGATGAGGCTTTCTAGCTGTAAGCCCGCTGTCGGAGCCACCGGTCCCGCAGCGGGCTTACAGGTTCGCTCTCTTGGCCGCGGAGGCTAGGCCTAGGCCTGCATCTTCTCCACATCCACCCGGATGGCGCGGTCGACGGGCGCTGGCTGCCACTGGAGGGGCCAGTAGCGTAGGTGGCCGTAGCCCCCCGCCAGGTGCAGCCATTTCACCATCCCCGGTTCCAGGTTAGCGGCGTCCTGCCACTCCCGGAACTGGTACGGCTCCCAGCCGTTGTAGATGATGACCTGTCCCGGCCTCACAGAGGGCGATAGCTTGACAGGGATGCAACAGTAGCCCATGTCGTTGAAGACTCGGACCTCCTCGTTGTCGCTGATGTCGCGGGCGGCGGCGTCATCGTTGTTCATCACCATGTGAGGTTGGCCGCGATGCGTGTCCTGGATGATGCGGTTGACGATGTTCATGGAATGGATTGACCAGCGGTTGTGGCCGGAGGTCATCTGGAAGGGGTAGTCGCCGCCCTGGGGAGGGTTCTCCTTGTGAACTGGGAGCTCCTCTCCCGCCTCCAGGAACCAGTCGTGGTCGATGTAGAACTGGGCGCGACGGGTGAGAGTCGGATAGGGGATCTTGTTCTCAGTGTGCCAGCGGAAGGCGGCGTGCGTCTCGTCCGGCTTCAGGTCCGACGACTGGTTGAGGCTGATGGGCGAGAGTCCCCAATCGGTGAAACGTAGATACCCCTTCTGGCGCAGAGTATCCAGGGTGGTGCCCTTGGGCAGAGTGCCCACGGCTGCCGTGTCTTGCACCCACTCGTCGGCGAGCCGCTCAGGCTCCACGAACTCGCCCCCCTTTGTAAACTCATCGTAGAGGGTGCTGAGGTCGCGCGGCAGGCCGGTGTTGTCCAGATACTCGGTGACCCCGCGCTCTCGGGCCCGCTCGACGAGCTCCTGGGCCAGTCGGCGGGCGATCTCGAACTCGGACAGCGCCTCCTCCGGCGGATCGACGGCCTGGTCGGAGAAGGTGAGGTTGAGGAGGTGGGGCGTCGGGATGTGGAAGGTCACCTTCTCGTAGTGCTGGGCCGCCGGCAGGAAGAGGTCTGAGTAGAGGCCGGTGGTGTTCATCCGCCAGTCGATGGTGACGATCTTCTTGGCCTTGGGCCAGAGGTGCTTCAGCAGTTGGACCTGGCCACCGCGGGTGCGGCGCAGGGTATTGCCGCCGCACTCGATGTAGACGCGGGTGGGCGCCTGGTTCGTGGGCCGGGCTACCCCTTCCCACCAGCCTTTGCTGAGAGCTTCGTTCATGTACTCGTCGAAGGTGCGGCGCATGGAGGGGTCGTTCCACTGGCGGCGGTTCCAGTTGTCCTGGTAGCCGCACTGGTAGTACCAGAAGAAGACCGGCGGCGTCATGGACTGGTTGGCCATGGACCGCGCGGCCATCTCTATGGTGGCCATCTCCTCGGTGAGGGTGGGGTCTTCGGCCTTGAGCTGGGCGATCATCTCGGCCCGGAGGCTGAGGATGTTCTGCGTCTCCTCGAGGCCGCCGCGGCTCTTGGCCGCGAAGAGGAAGGGCCCGTCGAATGAGCATGTGGACCACTCGATGGGGCCGGTGCCTTTTCTTCCCCAGTTGCCGGTGAGGCCCATGACCAGTAGGTAGGCCCGCACCTGGAGGTCGGCGTGGTAGTACTTGAAGGAGGTGCCGCCGGAGAAGATGGCTGCCCTCTTGGTGGCCATCTTGCGAGCCAGCATTCGGATAACGTCCGGGTGCACTCCGCAGATCGCGGAGGCCTTCTCGGGCTCGTAGTCGCGGAGCTTCTCCTTCAGGATCTCGAAGGCGGGCGTCACCTCTACCTCGCTGCCGCTGGCCAGGCGCGCGCGGTAGCGGCCCTCCAGGGCTGGCTCGTTGTCACCGAGGTCAAGGGTGGCCCGGGGGGCCTCGGCGACCTGACCGGCCCGAGTGTCGAAGAAATAGAACTGATCGTCGCGGCCCTCGCCTTTCAAGTCGCTCTGGCGGAGGAACCTGCGGGTGTCCAGCCTTACCAGCAGGGCGAGGTCGGTCTGCTCCTTGACGAAGTCCGCCTTGTACAGGTTCTCGGCGATGATCACTTGGGCCATGCCTAGGCCCAGGGCGGCATCGGTGCCCGGCCGGATCGGGAAGTAGTAGTCGGCGTGGACGTGAGACGGTGAGCAGTCAGGCGCGATGAGGACCATCTCGGCGCCCTTGTAGCGGGCCTCCGCTGAGAAGTGGAACGAAGGGATCATGGTGTAGACGGGGTTGCCGTGAGTGGTGATGAGAAACTCCGTGTGAAAGATGTCGTCGTTGCTGCTGGCGGGGTTGAACTTGCCAAAGGTGAGGTAGATGCCGGGGCTGAAGTCGTTGATGACAGCGTTGACATCGGCGTGGATGCCGCCGATGTGGTTGATGATGCGGCTCAGGTGCATGGCGGACATCATGCCGCCCTGGGCAGGAGTGCCCTCCAGGACCACGGAGTGAGGCCCCACCTCCTTGATGGCGTCGAGGATGGCGTCGGCCAGCTCAGTGATGGCCTCGTCCCAGGTAATGCGGGTCCACTTGCCCTCGCCGCGCTCGCCAGCCCGCCTCAGGGGGTGGAGGACGCGTTCAGGGGAGTAGAGGAGCTGGCTCCAGCAGGCCCCCTTCTGGCAGCCCATGGGGTTCATGTCGGGGACGCCCTCCTCGATGGTGGGGAAGGTGCCGGCCGGTTCTTCCCACGTGACGATGCCGTCTTTGACATACACGTGGTAAGGGCAGTTGCCCGGGTAGCAGTCCACGCAGTGGCTGCCCCAGGCCACCTTGTCCCACTGCCACTTCTGGCGGTAGAGGTCTTCCCAAGAGCGGTAGGGCTGCTCCTTTTGAGGCGTGGCTGCTGGCTTGCGCTGCTGCTGAAGGGCGCGCAAGTCTAGAGAGGGAGTGAACATGACCCGGCCTCCTCTCGAATCTGGCCCGGCGAATGGCTCATTATGATTTGGGCGGCGAAGGATCGAGAAGGGCCATTCGGCCTGCGGCGACAGGACAACAGGCCCCTCCCCACTCAAGCGCCGGGCAGCGTCTCATCAAGCGAGGGCTCCCCAATTGGGGAGCCCTCGCCGCTCTTCAGTCGTGGGGCCTCTAGACGGTGAGGACGTGGATGGAGAGGGCCGCCGGCTCGCCGCGGACCATGCCGCCGCCGTTCTCCGTAAGTCCAACCTTGGCGCCTTCGACCTGCCGGTCACCGCACTCGCCGCGGAGCTGGCAGAAGATCTCGTAGATCTGGGCGGTGCCTGTGGCACCGATGGGGTGGCCTTTCGACAGGAGGCCGCCGCTCGTGTTGACAGGCACCTTGCCTCCCAACTCGGTGTAGCCGCTTTCGATGAGGCGGCCGCCCTCGCCTGGGCCGCAGAGTTCCAGCTCTTCGTAGATGACGACCTCGGCGGGGGCCGTGGCGTCGTGCAGCTCAATAACGTTCACGTCCTCAGGCCCAATGCCGGCCGCCTCGTAGGCCCGGCGCGCCGCCCGGGCACCGAGCGTGTGCTCACCTGGCGCCAGGTCCTTGCCGGAGCCGAGGACGGAGGCCCGCACTAGGACTGGCTTGGTGGTGTACTGGCGGGCCTTCTCGGCCGTGGTGACCACGAGGGCGGCGGCGCCGTCGCCGATCGGCGAGCACATGAGCCGGGTGAGGGGCTCCGCCACCAGCGGCGAGTCCAGGATCTCCTCCAGCGTGTAGCGCTCGCGGTACTGGGCGTGGGGGTTCAGGGAGCCGTGGTAGTGGTTCTTCACGGCTACCTTGGCGAACTGCTCCTTGGTCGTCCCGTACTTCTGCATGTGGTCGCGGGCCAGGGCAGCGTAGATGTCCATGAACATGCTGCGCGACTGGCCGGCGCCGGAGCCACCGGGGGCGCTGGCGGCGACCGGCTCCTTGGCCTTGGCGGCTGCCTGCGCCTGCATCTGGGCCAGGATCTGCTGCACCAGCTCCACGTCCACAGCGGCCCCGATGGCCGCGTAGGAGCGGCGTTTGTCCTCGTGGTACAGCTTCTCCACGCCCAGGGCCAGGGCCACGTCGTACATGCCGGAGGCGACGTAGAGCCAGGCGAGGTGAAAGGCGGTGGAAGAGCTGGCGCAGGCGTTCTCCGTGTTGATGATCGGTATGTCGCCGAAGCCCATCTCCCGCAGGATGACCTGCCCTCGCACGCACTCCTGGCCGGTGATGAGGCCCGCCGTGGCGTTGCCGACTATGGCCGCCTCAATGTGTGACTTGTCCATGCCGGCTGAGCGGAGCGCCTCGTCTACGGCCTCGCGGCCCAGGTCCTTCAGGCCGCGGTCCAGGAACTTGCCGAACTTGGTCATCCCGGCACCGATGATGGCAACCTGTCGCATGTCAGACCTCCAGATTGATTGGCAGGAACGTTAGCACCGCCGGCGTCCCTCAAGATATACCACGCCTGCCGCTTCCGCAAGCGAACGCGCCCTCTGGTGAGTGGAGGGTGGAGGGAATGCGGAGCCCGTGGCTGAACCGCGCTCTGGGCCTGTCGAAGCAATACACCGCCTTGCGCGCGCCGCGATCTTGTGTGAGAATATCTCCGAAGTCTCCTCGTCATCAGTTGCCTGCGAAGGCCACTTCGCTCGGCACTCGACGACAAGGAATCTGCAGGTGTCAAAGGAGGTCGTCGAGTGGCCTACGAAGACAGAACCCTGAGTTGCGTCGAATGCGGCGCCGAGTTCACGTTCTCCGCCGAGGATCAGGAGTATTTCGCGAGCCGCGGGTTCCAGAACGAGCCCAAGCGGTGTCCTTCCTGCCGGCAGGCCCGCAAGGCCGGGCGTGAGGGTGGAGGTGGCTCCCGGGGCGGCTACGGCTCCGGAGAGCGCCAAATGTACCCGGCGGTCTGCGCCGACTGCGGCCAGCAGACTGAGGTGCCCTTTCAGCCCCGAGGTGACCGCCCGGTTTACTGTCGGGACTGCTTCTCCAAGCGGTCGCCGACACGTGACCGGCCGTCACGTGACCGCTGGTAAGGGCCTGACGTAGCCCTCTGATCCCGGCAGCACAGACCAAGGCTTGAAAGCGCAAGCCCGCGCGAGGAGAGGATGCCTTTGTGTTTGTTGAGCTTCGGGAAGGTGAGTCGCAGGAGCACCTGCTGACACGGTTCCGGCAGGCCGTTCAGAAAGATGGCATTCTTCGCGAGGCGAAGATGAAGCGCCATTTCATTTCGAAGTCAGAGGCTAGACGCCTGGCCCAAGCAAAGGCGGCACGGCGGCGCGCGCGGAGGCACGCTCGCTAGCGACATCTCCTCGCAGTGGCGTGCGCTCGCGGAACCCTGGCCCGATAGGCTGACCTTCAGTTGCCCTCTCAACCACTCATCTCACGATCTCCGGGTCGCCATGCTCGGCACAGCCGGAAAGAACAGGCCAGTGCGCTGTCAGGGCGTGGAGCGGCAGACAGGCTTTTGCTACAATGTGTGTGGGGCCATCCAGGCCTCGCCTTTGAATTGGCGTCATGGTGAGCAAGCGCGATTACTACGAGGTTCTCGGAGTCTCTCGGGGCGCGAGCCAAGCGGAGGTCAAGCGGGCCTTTCGCCGGCTGGCCATGCAGTACCACCCCGATCGCAACCGAGACGACGGTGCGGAGGAGCGCTTCAAGGAGATCAACGAGGCCTACGAGGTTCTCTCCGACCCGGAGCGCCGGGCCACGTACGACCGCTTTGGCCATGCAGGGGCCGGGAGCGCCTTCGCCCGTCCGTTCGAGGGCTTCGGCTTCGGCGGCCTGGGTGACATCTTCGATGCTTTCTTCGGCGCCACCGCCACCCGCCAGCGCACCGCAGAGCGGGGCGCCGACCTGCGGGTCGGCCTCAGCCTCTCTTTCGAGGAGGGCGTGTTCGGCTGTGAGAAGGAGGTCGCGGTCGAGCGCACCGAGGTCTGCTCGGCCTGTGAGGGCCTGCGGGCAGAGCCCGGCAGCACCGTGGAGAGGTGCCCGTCTTGCGGCGGAAGCGGCGAGGTACGGCGCGTGCAGCGCAGTGTCTTCGGCCAGTTCGTCAACATCGCACCCTGCGGCCGCTGCGGTGGCGAAGGGCGCGTCGTTCAGCAGGCGTGCCGTCGCTGCCGGGGAGCTGGCCACGAAAAGGTGAGCCGGCACCTAGAGGTGAGGATTCCCGCTGGCGTCGAGAGCGGCTCCCAGATGCGCTTGTCGGGCGAGGGCGAGATCGGGCGCTACGGCGGCCACCGGGGCGATCTCTATGTGCTGCTGCGCGTGCAGGACCACCCCCACTTCCAGCGCAACGAGTATGACATCACCTACGACTTGGACGTCAACTTCGCGCAGGCGGCTCTGGGTGATGAGGTGGAGATCCCCACCCTGGACGGTCCCAAGCCGTTCCGCATCCCGGCCGGCACTCAGAGCGGCGATGTCGTCACCCTGAAAGACCTGGGCGTTCCTCACCTGCGCGGTTCCGGTCGCGGCGACATGCTGGTGCGGGTGCAGGTCGTGACGCCGGCTCCCCTCTCTGAGGAGCAGAGGCAGCTCCTGCTCAAGCTGGCCGAGTCTCTAGGCACCCCCGTCACGCCCCAAGACGGGAAGGGCCTCTTTGAGAAGATCCGCGACGCGCTGGGGTAGGGCGCGTAGGGCGGGTGCCGTGAGAGAAGAGGCTCACAACTGGTGGATTGAGTCCATGGTGAGAGATGCGCCCAGAAGCTGAGAGATGGTGGGAACAGGCGGGAGAAGACCTGCAATCGGCCAAGACGAACTTGGGGGCTGAACGGTACTACGTCTGCGCCTTCCTGTGCCAGCAAGCCCTGGAGAAAGCTTTCAAAGCCCTTTGGATAGACAGATTCCATGAGCTACCACCCAAGACTCACGATCTGATAGAGCTGGCTAAAGGGCTATCGGTGCCGACCGGTTACGCCACGACACTCAGGGACATCAATCCCGCCTATGCCACGGCCCGCTACCCCGACGCCGCCAACGGTCTTCCGGCTCGCGCCTTCAACGAAGAGATCGCCCGCCGCGAACTGGAGGGCGCCGAGGGAGTGATGAAGTGGTGCGGAAAAGAGCTCGGCCTGAGCTAGAGCCCTTTGTATACGACTTCGCCCGCCGGCTTCGGGAGGAGGTTGGCGCTGAGAAGGTCATTCTCTTCGGCTCTCGGGCCCGCGGCGACTGGCTGAAAGAGAGCGACTACGACTTCATCGTCGTCTCCCGGCACTTCCAGGAGATGCCCTGGCCTCTTCGTCCGGTGGAGCTGTACCGGCTCTGGCAGGGTTCCCCCGGGGTGGAGTTGCTCTGCTACACGCCGGACGAGTTTCGGCGGAAGAGCCGCGAGATCAGCATGGTAGCGGAGGCCCTCAAGGAGGGCGTCCGGCTGTAGTTCCCGCACCTTCTACCTTGGACTGGCTCGAGTTCACTCTCCTGGTACCCACCGTCGATGTGGAGGCGGTCGCCGAAGTCCTGCATCGCCACTGCCCCAGCGGCGTCAGCATCGAGGAGCCCATCGTGCCGGCGGACGGGGAAGAAGGCTATGTCATCGACCCCGAGCGGCCGGCAGCCGTGCGCGCCTACCTCCCTCGCGACGGCGACCTGGCCCAGCGCCGCCGTGCCCTCCGGCGCGAGCTGCGTGCCCTGGGGATGGCCCCGGCCCTGCACACTCGCTGGCGCCGGGAGGAGGAGTGGGCAGAGGCGTGGAAGCGCTTTTTCGGCGTCCAAAGGGTGGGCCGGAGGCTCGTAGTGTGTCCCACCTGGGTCGACTATTCGCCGCGGCCAGACGAGGTGCTGATCCGGTTGGACCCAGGCATGGCCTTCGGCACCGGCCAGCACGCCACGACCTGCCTCTGCCTGGAGGCGCTGGAGAGCCGCGTGCGCCCGGGCCAGGAGATGCTCGATCTGGGTACGGGCTCCGGCATCCTGGCCATAGCAGCGGCGTTGCTGGGCGCGGGGCGGGTCATAGCGCTCGACATTAGCCCTGTCGCTGTGGATGTCGCCCGCGAGAACGTTGCGGCCAACGGCGTCCAAGGCCGGGTACAGGTGCTGGAGGGGAACCTGGGCGCCGGCGGTCCCCTCTGTGACGCGGGTGCGCGCCGCTTCGACATGATCCTCGCCAACATAGATTCGGCCACCATCATTGATATGGCCCCAGACCTGGCGCGTGGCCTGGCGCCGGAGGGCACGCTCATCGCCAGCGGCATCGGCGAGAACTGGGCTGGCACCTGCCGCGCCGCCCTGGAGAACGCTGGCCTCCGCGCTCTCGAGGCGGCCTCACGCGACGGGTGGTGCGCTCTCATCTGCACGGCGCCGTGAGCCTGCGCCGCTTCTTTGTGCCGCCTGAAGTGCTCTCTGGTGACCGCGTGTCTCTTGTGGGCGAGCTGGCACAGCGGCTATCCCGGGTCCTCCGGCTCAAGACCGGCGTCGCCGTCGTCCTTCTGGACGGGAGCGGCCTGGAGTACGAGACGCGACTGGAGACCGTGACGCCCCGCAGAGCGACCGGCGTGGTGGTGGGGCGGCGCCCGGGCCGGCCGGAGCCGAGGGTGCGACTCGTGCTCTGCCAGTCGCTGGTCAAGGGTGAGCGGTTCGACTAGGTGCTGGAAAAGGGGACGGAGCTGGGCGTGGCGGCCTTTGTGCCGCTGCTATCGAGGAGAAACGTCGTGCGCCCCGTGCGGGGGCGCTCCGGCCGGAGCGAGCGCTGGCAGCGCATCGTGCGGGAGGCAGCCGAGCAGTGCGGGCGGTCGGTCCTCCCCGAAGTGATGCCTGCTCAGGGTCTGGAGGAGGCCCTGTCGACGCTGGCTGATCTGCGCCTCCTGTCCTGGGAGGGCGAGGAGGCACAGGGACTCGCCACGGCCCTCCAACGGGCCCGGCCCCAACTCGATGCCGTTCAGCGCCCGGCCGTAATCCTCCTCATCGGGCCCGAGGGCGGCTTCGCCGCCGAAGAGGTGGCCCTGGCCCGCGAGGCCGGGGCGCAGGTGGTGTCGCTGGGCCGGCGCATCCTGCGCTCGGAGACGGCGGGCCTGGCCGCCGCCGCCGCTGTCCTCTATGAGTTGGGCGAGCTGGGCGCCTGACGCCCCGGAGCGTGTTGCGCAACTCCGTAGGCCAGGCTTTCTAGCCTGGCCACATAGCGGGCGCCGAGGCTCGAAAGCCTCGGCTACAGGGTTTCGCAATAGCCTCTTCGCCGGGGGCTCAGCCAGAGGGGACGGGCCCGTACTCCTCCTGTGTCCAGCGCAGAGCGTCCACCTCCACTCCCCGCACCACGATCTCCCAGTGCAGGTGGGGCCCCTCAGCCAGGCCCGTCTCGCCCACCGTGCCCACCAGGTCCCCCTTCGTGACGAGCTGTCCCTGGACCACGGCTAGGTCGGTCAGGTGGTGGTAGGCGCTGAAGACGCCCAGACCGTGGTCTAGGATGACGCTCCGGCCCCGCACCGACAGGTCGCCGGCGAAGGCGACGCGGCCCGTGTTGGCGGCCACCACCGGCGTCCCCTCCTCGGCCGTGATGTCCGTACCGCGGTGGTAGTCCGTGACAGGGCCACCGTTGTAGCTGCGACCGGCCCCGTAGACGCCGCTGATGGGCCCCTGCACAGGCAGGAGGAAGGGGGCCGACCACAGGCGTTCCGGGGTGAAGACGGCATAGATGGCAGCCCGCCGGTCGATCTCCTCCAGCACGATGGCCGGGTCCAGAAGGGCGGCTGTCGCCGGTTCCAGTTGGATGTACTCCACCGGGAAGCCGGCCGCCGTCACCGTGAGGCTGACCTGCATCTGGCGGAGAACCTGGCCGTCGGCGCTCATGAGGGTCACCAGCACGGGGTAGCCGCTGGGAGGCTGGTTGGCGGGCACGCCTAGGACGCCCCAGAAGGTCCCCTCGCCGCCCAGGAGAGGATACTGGCGGCCGGCGAAGTCGGCGACGGCTGCCGATGCCGAGACGTCGAATACCTGCACCACCGTGGCGCCCCCCTGGGAGACCTGGGGCGGTGTCAGGGTCACGCCCTCCGCGGGCGGCCGTACCGGCGAGGCGAGGTCGGCCGTCGCCGCTGGCGGCTCAAGCGTGGGTGAGGGCGGCGGTTCGGTCGCCGGCTCAGCCGTCGCTGTGGGCGGCCCCGATGTGGGGGTCGGGGGCAAGGGGGTGGGCGACGGCGGCAGCGGAGTCGCGCTGGGGGCCGGTCGAACTGTGGCGCTGGGTGCTGGCCGGACGGTGGCCGTGGCTAGCGCTTGGACGAGCACGCCCGACTCCCCCTCCTCACCGGAGGAGCCGGAGCAGGCCGCCAGGAGTGCCGCCGCCAGGGTCAGGGCGGCGACGCGCAGGCAAGCGCCGGCTAGCGGCCGATGGCGGCGGTTGCCAAGGGGTGTGAGCATGTCAGTCGCGCATGTGCTGAGGAGCGGGAGGCTATTGTCCAGGCTTTTCGTTCTCGACCCCCTTCCACGCGAGGGCCTTCTCTAGCAGGCCATAGGCCTGCAGAATACGCAACGTGTCTCGGCCGTCAATGACGCAGAAGCGCCGAGGGCGTCCCGGTTGCACCGCGAAGGCGCGGAGAGTAGCTCGCACTGACGGCTCGACCTGGTGACAGTGTTGCACCACCAGCAACTCCGCAGGCTCGTTGGCCAGGCGGACAATCTGATCGCCGTTCTTGCCCAGATGAGCGGGCGTCAGCGGCGCAAACCGAGCCGGCCCCTTGAGCAAGAAGGCACCGGTAGTCCTACGGCCAGCTAGGTGTAGCGCCGACGTGAAAAGATCGGACTGCTCGCCGCTCCAGTCCTTGCGCGGAGCTTGCCCAAGAATCTCACAAAGACAAGCCTTGACGGCGGCTTCAGGGATAAGCTGCATGGTTGACCAGTCCACCTGCATGGGAACATCCTTCATCCTGGCGAACTCGTCGATGTCCTCAGGGAAGTTCTCGAAATAGTCATAACCCCACCACGTCGTGTCAAACCCCGGATCACGACAAGGGCCCAACCCCAGAGTTGGTGCACCCATGAGAAGAGGGCGAAGCTGGACGCTGGTTCCGGCAATGCTTTCAACTTGGGCAACCAGCCCAATCTCAGACTCCCGGCTGAGATCGAGAAAGCCTGTATCGCAGGTGATATAGCTCGTAGAGAAGTGCAGAGAAACTTGGTAGTCCGTCTCCACGCTCGGCAGCCAGGCTACAGTGCCCTGCTTCTGCTCGTACACATCCTCCGTCCCAACCAGCCGCTCGATTGAGCACACAAGTATCCCACGCCTGATTGCCGGAGACGCCAAGGCTTGCCCGAGCGTACTCACACCAATGTCGTTGCACAAGTCGAGGACGACCCTGGAGTAGGCATGGAACATGCGTGTCTTTCGCATCCACTGCGGCGTCTGCGACGGAATCTGCTCCGCCAGGAAATCCACCATCTTCATGGCTCTCTGGCCAAATACAGTCTCGATTTTACGCATGTTTACGAAGATCGGGTCCAACACAAGTTCCAACTGCAGTGAGCGCTGTTCCGGCGTCAGATCATGCCTGGTGGCCTGGGACATGGAATGGGCCGTCTCCTTGGGTGTCGTATCTCACGCTGCGGGAACGCTGAACCAGGGCCGTTGGCAACGCGGACGACATTCTGCCAATACTCTACAAGGTTACGGGCGGCGCGCCAAGCTGATACAATCGATGACAACCTCCGTCGGTGAGGCGCTGGCCCTGACCGAAGGGGCTTGACAGCAGACTGAGGGCCTCGAAAGGCGGCCGACCCGGTGGAAGACCCGAAGATCGTCGCCGAGCGCATCATCGACAACGTCGAGAAGGTCATCGTAGGCAAGCACGACGAGGTGCGCCTGGCGGTCATCGCCCTCCTCTGCCGCGGCCACATGCTCATCGAGGACGTGCCCGGCGTGGGCAAGACCATCCTCGCCCGCAGCATTGCCCGCTCCACGGGCTGCACCTTCCGGCGCATCCAGTTCACCCCAGACCTGCTCCCCAGCGACATCACCGGGGTGTCCATCTACAACCAGAAGTCGGGCGACTTCGAGTTCCGGCCCGGCCCCGTCATTGCCCAGGTGGTCCTGGCCGACGAGATCAACCGCGCCACCCCCAAGACGCAGTCGGCCCTGCTGGAGGGCATGGAGGAGCGCCAGGTGACGGTCGACGGCGTGACCCACGCCATGCCGGAGCCCTTCACGGTCATGGCCACCCAGAACCCCATCGAGTACGAAGGTACCTTCCCCCTGCCGGAGGCCCAGCTCGACCGCTTCTTGCTGCGCGTGCACCTGGGCTACCCCTCCGGCACCGACGAGGTCCTGATCATGGACCGCCAGCAGAAGGTCCACCCTATCGAGGAGCTTCAGCAGGTGACGGAGCCGGCTATGATCCTGGGCGTGCAGCGGGCCGTCCGGGAGATCTATGTCGACCCTCTGATCAAGCAGTACATCGTGGGCATCGTGGACGCGACCCGCCACCACGAGTCCGTCTACCTGGGGGCCTCCCCGCGCGGCTCGTTGGCCCTCTACCGCATCTGTCAGGCGCGGGCCCTGCTGGACGGCCGTGACTTCGTCCTGCCCGACGACGTCAAGGAGCTGGCCTACGCCGCCCTCGGCCACCGTGTCATCGTGAGCCCCTCGGCGCGGGTGAAGACCATCACCGCTGCCGAGATCCTGTCGAGCTGCCTGGAGCGGGTGCCGGTGCCCGGCGCCCGCGCCCGCGGCGGCTACCGGGCCTAGCAGGGGGGCCCCGGCCCGAGGCAGGCCATGAGCGTCTTCGTCCGCCTCTATGACTTCTTCCTTGTCCGCCACCGCGCGCTGACGGCGGTGAGCGTCATCTTTGTCGTGGCGCTGGTCTGCGGCTTCGCCACGGGCTTCTGGCTCCTCTTCCGGCTGGCCTACGTCGTGCTGGCTGCCATCCCGCTCTCCTACCTGTGGGCGCGGCTCAACCTGTGGGGCCTGGAGGTTGCGGTGGAGAGGCGCGTGGACCGCCTCCAGGAGGGGCAGGCGACCGAGGACCGCATCACGGTGCGCAACCGGAGCTGGTTCTCCAAGCTCTGGCTGGAGGTAGATGACCCCTCGGACCTGCCGGGGCGGGCCGTCAAGCGAGTGGTCAGCCTCGGGCCCTGGGGGTACCGCTCATGGCGTGTGTCCACCGTCTGCACACGCCGTGGGCTCTTCAGCATGGGGCCGCCCACCGTCGTCACGGGCGACCCCTTCGGTCTCTTCCGGTTGAGGCGCAGGTTCGGGTACCGGCAGCGCATCCTGGTCTACCCACAGGCCGTGGAGCTGCCGAACTTCTACGTGCCCCCGGCGCTTTTGCCAGGCGAGGGCCGGTTCCGCCGTCGCACTCACTACGTGACGCCTAACGCCTCCGGCGTGCGCCAGTACCAGTACGGCGACAGCTTCAACCGCATCCACTGGCCCACCACGGTCCGCACCAACGAGCTC
>Ga0315289_10008271_pt1 | contig 15061 bp, 10 predicted proteins | sample YL17G11_40_MG_FD_203452 | JGI IMG/M metagenome (GOLD analysis project Ga0315289, IMG submission 203452) | Sediment microbial communities from Yellowstone Lake, YNP, Wyoming, USA - YL17G11_40 | ecosystem: Environmental > Aquatic > Freshwater > Lake > Sediment | place: USA: Wyoming | collected...
GAACTTGCCGACGGGTCGGAGTGACCTTGTTTGGGGTTTGGGGTTGGCGGATTGCGGTTTCGCAGCGCGGGTCCTCTTCAATCCGCAATCCGCAACCCGAAATCCGCAATTCCGAGGCCTTGGCTTCACGTTGATCGAGCTTCTGGTGGTCATCGCGATCATTGCGCTATTGATGTCGATCCTGATGCCGGCCCTGTCCCGGGTCAAAGAGCAGGCCAGGACCGTCGGCTGCCGGTCGAACCTGCGGCAGTGGTGTCTCTACTTCCAGATGTACACCGAGAACAACAACGGCCGGTTCGAGGCTGGCGTGGGGGACGGGCACACGCATCACTGGGGCAACGCGCTGCGGCCGTATTACCACAACAATCACAAGATGGCTTGTTGTCCGACCGCGATGAAGCCTTTGATCGGCCCGAACAGGGAGGTGGGTGGCCGCTGGAACGTCAACTCCGCCTGGGGCACCTTCTGGGGCCAGGGGTATGCGCCGGAAGGAGACTACGGCAGCTACGGGATCAACGGCTGGGTGGAAGACCCGCCCTCTTCGTACGCGACGGTCTACGAGAATTTCGAGACGGTGAACAACTGGCGCACGCCGAATGTGAAGGAGGCCGGTTATGTTCCTCTGTTCATGGACGCGTTGCGGTTCAACGTCTTCCCCCGGCATATCGACTCTCCGCCGCCGCTGGAGGACCAGCCGTGGGAAGGCATGCAGCACATGCGCCGCATCTGCATCGACCGCCACAGCGGGGGCATCAACATGGCCTTCCTGGACTGGTCGGTCCGCAAGGTCGGTCTGAAGGAATTGTGGACGTTCAAATGGCACAAGGCCTACGAGCAGGCCGGGCCCTGGACCCGCGCGGGCGGCGTGACCGCGGCCGACTGGCCGGAATGGATGCAGCCGTTGAAGGACTATTGACAGAAAGGCACGCTATGAAGACGACGCGGCCAGAACGTGTCGCGGGCATCCTGCCCGCGGTTCGAGGGCGGGACGCCCTCGACACGAAAGCATTCACGTTGATCGAGCTGCTGGTGGTCATCGCCATCATCGCCGTCCTCATGGCGGTGCTGATGCCCGGCCTGAAGATCGCGCGCGAGCAGGCCCGGGGGGTCTCCTGTCTCTCGAACCAGCGCTCGCTCGCCCAGGCGTACATCATGTACTGCGACGAGAACGGCGGCTCCATGCCCGCGGGCTGGGCGGCCTACGCCCCGGTCAATCGCGTGCCGCCGTGGGTGATGCCGCCGCTGGACTATGCCGGCAACCAGATCGTGCAAATGGCCAGCGGAAACGTGACGCTGCCGCAAAGGTACAACGGCCTGATGGCCGGCGTCCTGTATTCCTACCTCAAGGAGGTTGACGTCTATCATTGTCCGGGCGACAACCGCATGCGTCTCGGCACCAGCCTCGGCAATGCTCCGGCCTTCTGCATCTACCGCAGCTACTCCCTCCCGGACTACCTGCGGGCCACCGAGCCGGTTGACCCCAAAAAGCTGTTCGCCTTCAAGGACCCGGGGAACAAGATACTGTTCATCGAGGACATCTACGACGGCAGCGCGGGCAACTACAACCACGCCGGCTGGTCGTACATCCCCTTCAGCGGCGCCCTGTGGGACCCGCTGGGCATCTTCCACAGCGACGCCTGCACGTTCAGCTACATGGACGGCCATGCCGAGCGCAAGAAATGGGCCGACAAGCGCACCATCGTTTACTGCACGAGCCGGGGGGAAGCCACCGCCCGGGGCTTCGGCAAGGGCATGAAGTTCAACCCGCCCAACGAGGACCTGACCTGGCTCGACGAGCACTATCCGGGCCCGACAGACCTCCCCGGACAATAGGGGAGGCATTTTTGATTTTTGATTTCCGATGTTTGATTTCCTGGAATGATGCGATGAGCGGACTGAGAGAGCCAACACTGACTAAGGTCGAACACGGTGCGAACAGCGATCGCCTGTCCTTTGCTGGGCGTCCGAACGCAGGCCTCACAATCAGAAATCAAACATCAAAGATCAAACATCCGCTGGGTTTTACCCTGATCGAGCTGCTGGTGGTCATTTCCATCATCGCCCTGCTGATGTCGATTCTGATGCCCGCACTGCAGCGGGTGCGCATGCAGGCCCGGGGCGTGGCCTGTCAGTCCAATCTCAAGCAATGGGGCACGATCTGGCTCATGTACACCGACGACAACAACGGCTTCTTCCCGAAGCGCCGGTCCAGCAGCGGCCGGTGGATCGACGTGCTCTTCGCTTACTACTACAAGGACCATAAATTCCGCGTGTGCCCGCAGGCCCCCAAGGTCGCGGCCCCGGGCGGCGCGACCGATACCTTGACGCTGGGCGGCGATGCCTTCACCTCCTGGGGCGTCGTGGCCGCGAGCGGCGGTCGGCCCATCGGGACGTTCGGCAGCTACGGCATCAACGGCTGGGTGTACGTCAATGACGAGCCGGGCGGGGTCCTCTATGGCAAGCCCGCCCAGTTCTTCTGGAAGACACCCAATGTGAGAGAGGCGCCTCAAATCCCTTTGTTCCTGGACTGCTGGTTCTGGTGCGGCTGGCCCGATGACACGGACACGCCGCCGAAGTTCGATGGTCGGGACGCGCGCTACCCCGGCGACGACAACGCCATGAACCGCTTCTGCCTGAACCGGCACCGGCAAGCGATCAACAGCGTCTTCGTGGACTACCACGTCGAAAAGGTCTGGCTCAAATCGATGTGGCATCTGAAGTGGAGCAAGCGCTTCAATCCCAACGCCCCCGGACCCAATTGGGAGACGGAAGCCCCCTGGATGGCATCCTTCAAGGGCAATTGACGACTGACGATCAATGATGGCGGAGACAAACAGGAGGGCCGGGTTCCTGCCGAGACGAATTACCGCAGCAGTGGACCTGAGGGCCGGACGCGGCAGACATCCGAGGAAGCACATGAGCGACGAGGGACCAATCGTTCATCATCCATCATCCTTCATCAACCCCAAGGGTTTCACACTGATTGAACTGCTCGTCGTCATTTCCATCATCGCCCTGCTGATGTCGATTCTGATGCCGGCGCTGCAGCGGGTGCGCCAGCAGGCCCGGGCGGTGGCGTGCCAATCGAATCTCAAGCAGTGGGGTACGATCTGGGTCATGTACACCGACGACAACAACGGCTTCTTCCCGAAGCGGACCAACACGACGGGTCGCTGGATCGACGTGCTGTTCGATTACTATTACCGAGATGACAAGTTGCGAGTCTGCCCGATGGCCACGAAGATCGCGTTCCCGCAATATCCGCCGGGGGCGTCGGCCTTCGAGGCGATCGGCGGCAGGGCCGACACCTCGTGGGGCAGACTGAGCCAGGACTCCGGCCGTCCGGCCGGCACCTGGGGCAGCTACGGAATCAATGGCTGGGTCTACGTCAATGCCGAGCCGGGCGGGGTGCTCTACGGCAAGCCGGCCCAGTTCTTCTGGAAGACCCCCAACGTCAAAGGGGCTTCGCAGGTGCCGCTGTTCCTCGATGCCGTGTATTGGTGTGGCTGGCCCGATGACACGGACCGGCCCCCGAGATTCCCGGAAGAGCATTGGTCCGGCGACACGGACTCGATGCATCGCTTCACGATCGATCGTCACCACCAGGCGATCAACGGCGTCTACCTGGACTACCACGCAGACAAGATCTGGCTCAAGGCCCTGTGGCGCCAGAGGTGGAGCAAACGGTTCAACGTCAATAGCCCCCCGCCGGACTGGGCCGCCGAAGCCCCCTGGATGAACTCCTTCAAGGGAGACTGATGATTTATGATTTGGGGCAGAGCGCTCGCCTCGTCATAAATCATAAATCGTAAATCATAAATTCGCGCTGCGGTGGCGGTGGCTGTGGCACTCGATGTTGACCGCCACCGGCAGCGAGGCGATGTGGCACGGGGCGGTCTCGATCAGGACGGCCAAGGCCGTCGTGTCGCCGCCGAGACCCTGGGGACCCAGGCCCAGCGCGTTGATTTGCTTCAGGAGGTCGTGCTCCATCTGAGCATAGAAGGGATCGGCGTTGGGTTCGTCCAAGGCACGCACGAGCGCTCTTTTGCTGAGCAGGCAACTGTGCTCGAAGTTACCGCCGATGCCCACGCCGATTACGAACGGGGGACAGGCATCCGCGCCGGTCTCTCGGACGACTCCGGCCACCCAATCGATCACCTGCTGGCGGTCGGCGGTGGGCCGGAACATGCGGAACTGGCTTTGATTCTCGCAGCCGCCGCCCTTGGCCATGACGGTCAGCTTCAGCCGGTCGCCCGGCACGATAGACAAATGGATGATGGCCGGGGTGTTCGTGGCGGTATTCTTGCGCTGGTGGAGCGGATCGGCCACAACACTTTTGCGGAGGTATCCTCTCTCGTAGCCGGCCCGGACACCCTCGTTGATAGCCTCGATCAAGGTCCGGCGGCCGGGAGCGACGGGAGCGACCACGACGTCGGACCCCTGCTCCACGAATACGACGGTCAGTCCCGTGTCCTGGCACAGGGGGATTTGATCCTGGACCGCGAGGCGGGCGTTCTCGAGCAACTGCCGCAGAATCGCGGCGGCACGCGGATTCGACTCCGTTTCCGCCGCCCGCTCCAGGGCTCGCACCACATCCGCCGGCAGTTCATGGCAAGCCGCCACGCACAGCCGCTCCACGGTCTGAGCGATCTGTTCGAAGTCAATCGTCCGCATTATGCTGAAAATTCGAAATCCGAAGCACCAAATCCGAAACAAATCCAAAACCCAAAGCTCCAATGACCGAAACGCTGCCGCCGGCTCTGGTCCCGTTTTGAATTTGAGATTTCGAGCCTTCGAATTTGTTTCGGATTTCGAATTTCGAATTTTGGATTTCCGGCCCTTGGCCGGCTACTTGCCCTGCAGGTTGAGCTCGAAGCTCTTGAACGTCGTGTTGCCCACGTCGTCCGTGATGCGCAAGCCGAGCACGTGCTCGCCCGGCTCCAGATCCTCGATCGTGAGCGCGAAGCTCTCTTCGGTGGTGTCGCAGACCAGATCGTCCGGCAGCGACCCTTTCCACTCGGCGTTGCTGTCGATCGTGTATTCGAGCTTGCTGATGACGCTCAGCTCGTCCGTGACGTCCAGCTTCAGGGTGGCGGTCCGGCCGCTCTTTTCGATGGCGTATTTGCGGATCACCGGGCCGGTGTTGTCCACCACGATCGGCTCGCTGATCCGGCTGCCCGTCAGCCGGGTCGCCACGGAATTGCCGCGCTCGTCGCTGGCGGTCACGCGAATCTCATAGCGGCCGTCCTCGACGGTCTTGCTGTCCCAATCGTAGGTGTCCGTCTCGATCTTGTCCTTGATCTCGATCCAGTTCGTCCGGCCGATCTTGCGGAAGTCCAGCTTGTAGATGAGCTTGTCCTCGTTCTCGTCGCCGGCCTTGTAGGCGATCTTGAAGATGCCTTCCTTGCCGGGCGCCTGCAGCCGGGCCACGTCGATGGATTCGACGCGCGGCGCCAGGTTCGGCACGGTGCTGGCCACCGCCACCTCCCGGATGATCGGCGTCTTCTGGCCGTCTTCCGTCTCCAGCACGAGCTTGTACTGGCAGAACCGCCCGACCGGGCAGCGCAACTGGACCGGCTCCGTGATCGCCACCGGCTCGGTCCAGTCGGAGAACGTCGGATCGTTCATGTCCTTGACGTTGCCGCTGCGCGAAGCCACCAGGACCTTGCAGCCGCGGGGGATATCGGCGTCCATCTGCAGCTTGCCCCACCGGGCCGGCTGGCCCGCATCGATCAGGTCGGAGGTGTACTTCCCCTGCGGGGCGTAGCTGGAGGACAGCAGCACGAGCCGCGCGGGGTTGGCGGTGCCGATATAGATGTCCTGTTCGGACACATTCAGGGCCGTGATCTGGCTCGCCTTGGGGTCCTCGTAGAGAATGGACTGGCGTTCGGCCTCCGGGTCCACGCTGTAGAGCCGGGCCTCGTTGCCCGAACCGACCAGGATTTTGCCGTCCTGGCCGGCCATGCAGAGAAACACGGCCGCTTCGCTGAAGACTTCGGTGACATATCCCTGCTTGTTGATCTTGTAGATGTAGCTGGCGGAACCGGGCTTGGCCGGCCGGAGCGCGGGACGCGGGGCCTGCGGCGGCTTGGCGGCGGCCGTGACGCCGGTGTTGGCGACCTTCAAGCGCGTGCCGCCCTCGGCCTGGGCCTTGCTCCCCTCTTCTTTTTTGGTTTCCGGCCGGCCGGAGACCCCCTGCTGCGCGGCGAACTTCTGCTCGGCTTCCACCACGCCGGCCGAGGTCGCGACGGCGTAGAGAACGCCGCCCGGCGCGGGCACCCCGTCCAGCGCCAGCAAGGCACTGATCTCCGGCTCGTCGCTGTCGTACAGGACGGCGGCCGTCTTGTTGCGCGGATTGATTTTGTAGATCAGGCCGCGGGTATCGACACCGGCATAGACGAAGCCGTCGCGACTGGGGGCCAGGGACAGGATGTTCTTGTCCCGCCCGCGGTAGACGAGCTGGGCCACTTTGCCGGAGGGGTCGAGCACGTAGACCCGGCCCTGCGGCCCGGTGCCCAGGTAGATATTGCCCACGTTGTCCGTTTTGATATCGAAGATGTACTTCGCGTCGTTGGGCTCGAAGATGGTCTCCATTTTGCCGGCCTCGTACCGGCAGAACCGGCACTTGTCGCCGCTCATGCCCACCAGGAGCCGTCCCGCCACGTCCAGGGACATCGCGAAGATGTGCTGGTTCGACAGGCGCTCGCTGGCCTCGACGACCTTGCCATCCTCCTTCTCTTTCTTGTCGGAGCCGGCGGCGTCCTGGGCGGCCTCCTTCTTCGCGTCCCCGGCCGGGGGCTCCGCCGGGTTCGCGGCAGCCGGCTCGGGTTTGGTTGCCGCGGCCTCTTCCTCCGGCGGATAAATCTTGGTGAGCTTGCCGAGGCTGTACTTGTAGACGTGGCCGTTGGGGCTGGTGCCGACGAAAATCGTCCCGCCGCTGACCACGATGCTGTTGACGGACCACACCTCCTCGAATTCGGAAGCGAGGACCTTGGCGGCCCGCCCGAGCTGGATCGTCCCGCGCGAGGTGACGACCACCCCCTCGGACTCGCCGGCGAGCAGGTCCTTGCTGGTGGAGTGGCGCGTGACTTTACTGGTAACCGCCGGACTACTCGCGGCGGACAAGACCACCAGCAGCACCGCGACGGCAATGACCCTCGGACTCCCACAATGGTATTCTCTTGTCATGTCGACTCCACGGGGAAGTTTGAAGTGTGAAGTTCGATTTAAGAAGTTGGGCGGTGCGAATCGTCAAATCAAACATCAAAAATCAGAAATCAAACTTCCTACCCCAATACTCCATTCTTCCTGCTCAGTCCTTGAGAACGGTAATCGGCACCATCTCCTTGTCGGCGATCACCGTACCCGTCTCTACAATTTTCTCGATCCAACGGGGATAGGGCTGGACCGGCACCGCCCGCCTGTCGCTCTGGAGGATCAGCGCCTTCGTGCCGGGCAGACTGGGCAGCTCGGCACGCTCCAGCGCGATCCCGCTCGGCGGCAGAACCAGCAGGCAGTACAGCTTGGTCCGATTGACGTTCAGGACACCGTTAAGGGAATCCACCAACGTCTGATAATTCGTGGCCAAGTACCGGAACGGCACGGATTTGACGAGGAAGTTCTCGTACTCGCGGCTGCCGAGAAACAGCAGGGTGTACTTGCCGGGAGGGAGATTGTCCGGGACCTCCACCTCGAGCTGGTACCTCTTCTTTTCCTTGAGGAACGACTCGACCACCACCTCGGCTTGAATCGTGTCGCCCGCTTTAAGTTTCGGATTGGCCACCTCCACCGACCAGAGGTAGGAAGCGATGTTCTTCGGCGCCATGCGGACATCGAAACGAAGGCCCTTGACCTCCGCGCCGCGGAACGGATTATTCATCAACAGCGCCAACGAACCGGCGACCTCGATTCCAGCTTCGCCCAGCTCGGAATTCGCCGACGTATTGGCGAAATGAATAGACTGGCCGTCGGACAGCTCGATGGTCGCATCGTAGTCGATCGTATGATACGGCGGAAACGGCCCGCCCCGGTAGGCCGCCACGGAGATCGCGGACCGCACGAGACTCGCCGTGAGCTCCTGGCTGTAAGCCACCTGGCAGTTGAACGTGCACGGCTCCAGGGCGTTGAACCGCTCGCAGCGAATCGTCAGGGGGATCATCCGGGGTTTTTCCCCGATCTGCCCGACCACCGCGCCGGACTGGTCGCACGTGATGGCCCCGACGATCTCCGAGCAGGTGGCCATCTTGAAGGAGCTCACCAGGTTCGAGACCACCGTGTAGACCTTGCCGCCCGCCATCGGCAGATTCGTGGGACCGCCGCCGAAAAGGCTGTGGCCAAATCCGTAGATGCGGTCGCCCCGCACCTCCGTGACGGCCCCGACGGCGCTCATTTTGATGTCGCCGGTGACCAGGGGAATGGCCAGGGTCCCGCCCGGTTTCAGGGCGGTCTCGCCCGCCGGCGTCGAGGCCGTGTCGCCCGGACCGGGAACGGCCATAAAGCCCATCGCTTCGAACGGTCCGGTAAGCTGTTGGCAGGTCTCGACCGGCAGGCCGGAAATCACCAGGGGACAGGGCAATGCCGTCGCCCCGCCGGCGCTCGACGCTCGCACCAGTTTCCGGGCCGTGAGCTGCTTGTCGATCTCGGCCAGGTCGAGCGGCTTGGACAGATCGAACGCAAACGCCGCACTCGTGGAAGAGCCGCCGCCCGAAGTGCCCGGCCCGTTGGTTTGCCCGACCTCCAGCATTTCTTCAATCGGCGTCACGCCGTAAAGGGGATCTTTGGAGAAGGTATAGCCCCAGGCCAACGCTCCGGCGAGCCGGCCACCGATATAGACAGGCGAGCCGCTGCACCCCGCCACCAGGCCGGTGTGCTTGAACCGCTCGTCCACGCCCATCACCAGGATGGAGCTGCGGCCCGGCTCCAAGTCCCGGATTCCCGCCACGACGTTGACGACTTTCATCTCGAACTTCTCGATGCCGGCCTCGCCATAGTCCGTCAGGCAGTACGCCGGCATACCGGGCTTGATCTCGTCCACCCGGATGTACCGTTGTGCATCCCACATCGCATCGATACAGGCCGGGCGCTGGCGGGCGGCCCCGAAGGCCTGCGCCGCCCATGCCAGGCAGATCACCACCCCGAGCAAAACGATGTTCTCTCCGTGTTGTGCAGTTCGTATTCTTGGCATTCCATCCATCCCCAATGTTCGTGCACACCGAAAGAACGGCAATCTAAAATTCTATCTCGGCGAGACTTGCTTTGCAAGTTAAAAGACGTATGTTATGATGATGGTTTGTCCTTTGAGGGCCCGATAACTCGGGCCGAGGCCCAATATGGAATCGGAGAACGATAATGAAATCGGATCATCGGCATGAATTGAAAACGAATGAGCTGGCCGACTGGATCATGCACTTTCCCGACTGGGCGAACGAGAACCGCACCAGCCTGATCGGCGCGGCCGCCGTGATTCTGGTGGCCCTGCTGATCTATTTTCTGAGCTTCTATCGCCAGAACGTCGTGTCCGCGCGGAACCAGCTGCGCCTGACCAACCTCGTGGCGCAGGTGCCGCAGCAGATCAACCGGGTCGCCAATGCCTCCATGCAGAACAACGACGAGACGTACATCCTGCTGCAGTCCCAGCAGGATCTGCTGGACTTCGCGCAGAAGTCGTCCAATAGCGACATGGCCGCGTTGGCCTTGATCCAGCGCGGCGCCGCGCTCCGCGCGGAGGTCCATTACCGCCCGAACGAGGTCAGCCGCGATGAGCTGGCCACCCAGATCGGCAAGGCGAAGGAGAGCTACCAGCAGGCGTTGGACCGCAAACCGTCGAGTCCTTCGCTGGCGGCCGCCGCGCAGTACGGCTTGGGCCTGTGCGAGGAGGAGTTGGGCAACTTCGACCAGGCGGCCCAGATCTACCGCGAGGTCGCCGAGAAGGCGGACTATGCCGGGACGACCGCCCAGGCGGAGGCGGCCTATCGCCTGAAGATCATGGATGACTACAAGACGGCGGTCGTCTTCCAGCCCGCGCCGCCGAAACCGGCGCAGGCGCCGACCCCGACCGTGCAGATCAAGCCGGGCGATGCCAAGGCTTCGGCCCCGGCGATCCAAATCAAGCCGGCCGATGGCCAGGCCCCGGCAGCCCCCGCGCCCATCGGGCCGGTGGCCCCGACTGGCGATACCAAGACGAACGCGGCCCCCGCTCCGGCTGCGCCGGCACCCACTCCGGCCCCGGCGCCTGCTCCCGCCGGCGCGCCCGCTCCGTCCGACACCAACGCGCCGAAGAACAATTAGGGCGCGATTGAAACAACGGAATTGACTCCGGGTGCCACGCTCAAACTTGTTTGAGTGTGCCTTCCCAAGGTAGGGAATGTAACCAGGCGAGCACGCTCAAGCTGCGCTTGGGCGTGCCACCCAACGTATAATGCCTGTCAGGCAAAACACACTTGCACAATGGATGAACTAAAGGAACTCCGAGGTCGGCCGTTGACGCTCCACGTGGGAATCGGCATCACGGAGCGCAGGCTCGATAAGTATCTGCACGGCCGGTTTCGCAATCTCAGCCGGCACTTCCTGCAGGACGCCATCCGGGCCGGCGGCGTGAAGGTCAACGGCAAGCCCGCCAAGCCCAGCTTCCGTCTGACCCATGGCGATGTGATCGAGCTGGTCATTCCGGAGCCGCCGAGCAAGGATATTGTGCCGGAGAATATCCCGCTCGACATCCTCTACGAAGATGAGGACCTGATCATCCTGAACAAGCAGCCGGATCTGATCGTGCACCCCTGCCGGGGCAATACCCGCGGGACTCTGGTCAACGCCCTGGTGCACTACTCGGACCAGTTGTCCAGCGGACTGGGCGAATTTCGTCCGGGCATCGTGCACCGGCTGGACCGCGACACCTCCGGCGTCATGGTCGTCACCCGCAACGAAGGCGCCCAGTGGCGGGTCGCCAAGCAATTCGAGCAGCGCGAGGTCGATAAGACATACCTGGCAATCGTGCACGGCACGCCGGAGCTGCACGCCGACAAGATCGATGCCCCGTTGGGGGTCCATCCCGCGATTCGGGAGAAGTACGCCATCCGTCCGGAGATCGGCAAACCGGCCGTCACCTATTATGAAGTGCTGGAGGCCTTTCGGGGCTTCTCGCTGCTGAAGCTTACGCCGCACACCGGCCGGACGCATCAGATCCGTGTGCACCTGTCCTACATCAAGCACCCCATCGTGGCCGACGACATGTACGGCGGCAAGCTGGTCTATCCCTGGCAACTGGCCGACGCCGAGCCGGCCATCGAAGAGCCCGTGATCAACCGGGTCGCCCTGCACGCCCGGACCCTCGAATTCACCCATCCCACCACCGGCGAACGCGTCAAGTTCGAAGCCCCCCTGCCCGCCGACATACAACACCTCCTCGACCTGCTCCGCAAGTACCGTGCGCAGTGACCGACAGACCAACCTGCGGGGGATAGGTTACCCTATATATGCTGGAGGCAGCCTAAGAGGTGTAAAGGGATGAGCACCAAAAGGACATTCATTGAGACGAGCCAACACGTCCTTCTTTGGCTTCGCCGCAGCTCCCAGGAGCTTAATGCTTGTTCTTACATAATGCCGAAGCCTGAGCAGATCTTCCCATCGCAGTTGGTCCCTGTGGCTTGGGGTCGCTTCTCCGTGCACGATTTTCGACCTTATTGAATATAGTCTCTTCATATCTCTGAAGATGTGGCCCGATTCGCATGTGTCTGACCCCAAGAGGACCGCCGCATTTCTCGATACTTGGTGTGTTATCTCTGTATTTCCCTGGGGCCCAAGAGCCGCTTCCATACTGATCATTAACGATAGAAAGGCCAAACGACTGTCTTGCACTTCATAGGATAGCTCAAAACCTTCGAAAGCCAACTGCAGATACGCTTCGGAGAGAGGGAGTGAATGTGCATTTACGAAACTCCGTGCCTCCTCAAGCTCACTTAGCTCCAGGATAAGAGGCGTCCTATTCCAGATTGGATACGACCGCATGATACCAAAGATGTCAAGGCGTCCATCAGGAAGATCACGGTAGAGACAGGAGTACGGCATGACGACATTGCCCTCCTTGAACAATCTCAGGAGACGCAACTTGTCCTGAAGCTGAGAATGAACAGTCCTGCCAGTTGCCCACTTGATAACCACGCCTCCTCGTGAGGTGGGCTCGAACTGATCAATGCTTGGCTTCGTGACGCAATAGCAACCCTTCGGTGAACCCTGGGAGTCAAAGGCTATTACGCGCACGCGTTCCTCTTCTCCATAGGACTTCTCGATAAAGTCAAGGAACGGCATGACTTCGGCCTCCGATTTCCTCTCCATCCGGAAGCCGTCATCCAGTTGCAGCCCGATGATGGAGTCGGCCACATTGATCAGGAAGCCAAAGAAATGAATCAGTACGCTGGATACGACTGTCTCTTCCGGTGGCATCGTCGTAAACAAATCCCGTTGCCGCCTCTGGCGAGGCGGGAGTTTATCCGGGCGCGTCTAGCCGATTAGCGACAGGGCGCCGATAGTGTGCTCCGATGTGGTAAAGCGGGGCGTCTGAGGTCTGGCGATCTATGACGCAAGTCCTCGCGAGAATCCGTGGCATGGAGGTCGGCCGCATAATCAAAGGGGAGTGTAGCGACGGTGGGTTATCCATTTGCCTGGCGGCTCGCGGTTCGTATAATGGGAGAGCGACGAGCGGTATGCAAAAACCATCACGCTTATTTGACTACGGGGAATATGTTCGAGCAGGATGAGACCTTGAAGGCCTTGCGGGAAGCTCTGGAGTTGTCGCCCGAAAACGACGTTCTGCGGAGCCAACTCGCCCGTTTGCTGATGTCGCGCGGTCAGTTGCAGGAGGCGGAAACCCTCCTGCGCGAGGGCCTGGAGAAGCGCTCGACGAGCGAGGTTCTTCAGGCGGCGCTGGCGGAGTGCTACCGCAAGCGGGGGAATATCTCGGCCGCCTTGGTGATCCTCGAAGAGCTTCTTAAGCGGCCGGACTGCAAGCCGGAGTATTTCATCCAGTACGCCAGGTTGCTCGTGGTGAAAGGCCAATTGTCCGAGGCGGCCCAGGCTTATCAGCGGGGCATCGCCCGCAACCCCGACTTGGCCGATTCGGATTTGGCGGCGGCCATCGGCATCCGGCCCGCCATGCGCTCCGAAGCATGGCGGGACGACCCCAACGTGGATGAGGAGGGCCGGATTCGGATTCCGGTCCAGGAGGACGGCCAGGGGGCTGCCCCGCTCGAGATGGAGAAGCCGAATCTCAAATTCGACGACGTGGGCGGCATGGACGATCTGAAGAAGCAGATTCGCCTCAAGATCGTCGAGCCGATGAAGCACCCGGATATCTACCGGGCCTACGGCAAGACGGTCGGCGGCAGTCTGCTGATGTACGGCCCGCCGGGATGTGGCAAGACCTATCTGGCCCGGGCCACCGCCGGCGAGATCGAAGCCGCCTTCTTTTCGGTGGGGCTGCACGATGTTCTGGACATGTACATCGGCAACAGCGAGCATCGCCTGCACGCGTTCTTCGAGAACGCCCGCGAACACGCCCCCTGTGTCCTGTTCTTCGACGAAGTCGATGCGCTGGGGTCCAGCCGGTCGGACCTCAAAGCCAGCAGCGGCCGCCATCTGATCAACCAGTTCCTGGCGGAGCTCGACGGCGTCGACAGCGTCAACGACGGCATTCTCATCCTGGCGGCCACCAACGCGCCCTGGCACCTGGACCCGGCGTTTCGCCGGCCGGGCCGGTTCGACCGGTTGCTGTTCGTCCCTCCGCCGGACCTGGAGGCCCGCATGGCGATTCTCCGCGTCTTGCTGCGCGGCAAGCCCCAGGTGGACATCGATTGCGAGGCCATCGCGAAGAAGACCGAGAAGTTCTCCGGCGCGGATTTGAAAGCTGTCATCGATCAGGCCGTGGAAGAGAGACTCGAAGAAGCCCTCACCAAGGGGGTGGCGGAACCCCTGCGAACCAAGGATCTGCTGGGCCGGCTCAAACAGATCAAGCCATCCACCAGCCAGTGGTTCGCCTCGGCGCGCAACTATGCGCTCTACGCCAATGAGGGGGGAATCTACGACGACATTCTTGACTATTTGAAGCTGAGATAGGCCATCATGCTGGAAAGAGCTCTGTTGCTGTTACAACAGTCCCGCTACGATCTGGCCGAGAAGGAACTGCGTCAACTTCTGGCCAAGGACCCTGACGACGCCCAAGCCCATGCCTTGCTGGCCTTGAGCCTGGTCAACCAGGACAAGCTCGAAGAGGCGGAAAGCTCGGCCCGGCAGGCGATCCAATTGGCGCCGGACTACCCCTACTGCCACTACAGCCTGGGAGTGGTCAAGATCCAAAGGGACGACCTGGTCGGTGCCCGCCAGGCCGTTGAGGAAGCCATTCGCCTGGACCCGGAGGACAGCGACTATCACGGTTTGCGGGCCTTCATCTACCTGCGGGCGCAACGCTGGCAAGAGGCCCTGGACGCCGCCAACGAGGGCTTGACCCACGATCCGACCCACCAGGGATGCCTCAATCACCGCGCCATGGCCTTGGTCAAACTGAACCGCCACGAAGAGGCGCATCAGACGATCGGCCAGGCCCTGCAACGGAATCCGGAAAACGAGCAGACGCATGCCAATCTCGGCTGGACTTACCTGCACCAAGGGCAGCATCAAAAGGCCCTGGAGCACTTCAGCGAGGCCCTGCGTCTGGACCCCAACTATGACTACGCCCGCCACGGGCTGGTCGAGGCCCTGAAGGCGCGCTACTTCCTATACCGATGGCTGTTGCAGTTCTTCCTGTGGATGAGCCGGCTGTCGCCCGGCGTGCGCGGGGGACTCATCGTCGGCGCGTACGTCCTCGTCAAGGTTCTGCAGAGCACGGCCCGCCAGCATCCCGAGGTCGCGCCGTTCATCCTGCCGATTGTCAGCTTCTACGGCATCTTCGTCCTGTTGACTTGGATCATCGACCCTCTGTTCAACCTGGCGCTGCAGTGCAACCAGTACGGCCGACATGCGTTGTCGAGCAGGCAAAAGTGGAATAGCTCGATCTTTGGCGTGCTCCTGCTGG
>Ga0315289_10008272_pt1 | contig 15061 bp, 9 predicted proteins | sample YL17G11_40_MG_FD_203452 | JGI IMG/M metagenome (GOLD analysis project Ga0315289, IMG submission 203452) | Sediment microbial communities from Yellowstone Lake, YNP, Wyoming, USA - YL17G11_40 | ecosystem: Environmental > Aquatic > Freshwater > Lake > Sediment | place: USA: Wyoming | collected...
AGCAATCAGCATCGACCATATCAGAAACAGATCTCACTGGGGCGATGGTAAGGTTGATGAACCCTGGTGCGCATGTCGTATATTTCCTGACTGGTCATGGGGAGCTTCCCATTGATGGTGGTAGTGAACAATCCTATACACAGTTATCGACTGCTTTAAGCTCAAAGAATTATAAAGTGTCTACGTTAAATTTATTAGCGACAAACCAGATTCCACAAGATGCCAGTGTGATTGTAATTGCTGGACCAAAGAAACCCCTGACAGATGCAGAGGTTGGCTTGCTGGATACTTATATAAAAAATGGTGGTTCTGTTGTGGTCATGGAGGACCCAGTAATTGATACTCAATTTGGGGATTCACCCGATCCATTAGCGAATGACCTGGCACAAACCTATGGAATTGATCTGGGTAATAATGTTGTCATGGATGCTTATGGCTATCAGGCGTTTCAGAACCCATATTTTGCTGTCGGATACCAATATGCTACGCATGTAATTACTCAAAAAATGAGCACTATGGGGACAGGTTTCCAAAGTGCCAGGAGCGTATCTGCTGATAATTCTGTTGGGACTGATTATAACAAGACCCAATTGATCCTTACTATAGATCAATCATGGGGCGAGACAGATATGGCATCGATCCAGAATAATAGTGTGAAATTTGACCAAGGAACCGATTTGGCTGGTCCCGTCCCTCTGGCAGTTGCGGCCGAAGGAACGAATAATAGTGGAAGGTTGGTTGTGTTTGGGGATTCAGATTTTGCTACAAACGCTTACTATGCATTTTATGGAAATAGTGACATGATCGTGAATTCCATCGATTGGGCTGCCAAGGAAGAAAATTTGATCAGCCTGACACCCAAGAACACAGTTGATCGATCCCTTGTTCAGCCCCAGGCTTACACAATGGGTTTGATCTTACTCGGTTCCATGGTCGTTTTACCTGGAATTGTTCTGGTCGCAGGTATTGGTTCCTGGGTGGCTCGCAGGAGACAGGGATAACTCATTATGGTACGCCGTCCAACTTGGATCCTGCTGTTGGTATTTGCCATTCTGGTTGGGTTTGCGTGGTTATTTCAACGGTACCAGGCAAACAAAGCTAATAATGCTGCGACTGCCACACCAACAACTTCTCCTGCAACTCTGTATGACTTAACCAATACCCAGGTCAATGAAATTAATATCACAGATAACGCGGGGGATAAGATTGATCTTTATCGCGATTCGGGATCATCGAAGTGGGCTATTGCGGATGTACCGCTGGATCAGGCTGATTCGTTTCAGATTGAATCTATAAGCACACAATTGTTTTCATTACAAGTACAAGAGGCACTGACCCAAACTCCACCTCTTGATTCAATTGGATTGGTCACCCCGGCCTACACGATTACCATGACAACTTCAGACGGGACTCAATTAATCACTAATGTTGGCACCCAAACTGCAATAGGAAGTGGGTATTACGTTCGTGTAGGTTCTGGTCTGGTGGTAATTGTGGACAAAGTGGTGATGGATGATATTCTAAATCTGGTAAAAAATCCACCATTATTACCAACAGCAACACCTGAAGTGACATCGACCGAAACAGCATCACCGACTAAACCGGAAGTCCAGGTAACTCCAACACCATAAAAGTGTTATGTTTCAAATCATCGACAATTGGTACTTGATTTTCGATGAAAAAAAGTGTATTCTGAATAATAAGTAAATGGTTCCTGTATCGGTGAGAAGGCCGGTTAGGGAGTGAAAATGATTGATGAAGAATTAATTAATGCCATAGCGAATCGAGAGGAAGAGCATCCAGCTTTAGCCAGGCTGATTGAGCTAGGTAGGAAAAAATCTTTTGTCACCATAGATGATATCCTCAGTTTCTTTCCGGAAGCTGAACAAGATGTTGACCAGCTAGAGGAAGCCTTTGCTGCATTGATAAGTGCTGGGATACCATATATGGACGATGTGACGGTTGGCGCGCCTACAGAGGATGAGCTGACCGCGGTTGAGGAAGAGGAAGCTGAAGAGGAAACCCATCGCGCAGTCGTCGTTGATGACAATTATTTAGCTAATATTGATACTGACGATACGATTGGACTGTACTTGAAAGAGGTTGGACGAGTCCCTCTCTTGACTGCAGTTGAGGAAGTCCAACTGGCGAAGCGAATCGAGCAAGGCCGACTGGCCCGAGAAGAACTTGCTAAAGGGAGCGTGAGCTTACGCCGGCGAGGTGAGCTTCAAATGCATATTGAAGACGGCTGGTTAGCTCGCGAGCATCTGATCACTGCAAACTCACGTCTTGTGATAAGTGTAGCCAAGAAATATATGGGACGTGGAGTACCATTCCTGGATCTGATTCAGGAAGGGAATATTGGTTTAATCCGGGCAGCGAAGAAATTCGATTACCGCCGAGGTCACAAGTTCAGCACTTATGCTACCTGGTGGATCCGACAGGCAGTCACGCGAGCAATCGCAGACCAAGGAAGAACAATCCGCGTCCCGGTTCATATGGGTGATCAAATCAATAAGCTGCTTCGAGTACAGCACCAGCTCACACAACGATTGGGACGTGATCCTAGTGTGGATGAGCTGGCTGAAGCACTTGAAGTCACCCCGCAAAAAGTAGAAAATATGATTCAGGTTGCCCGACGACCACTCTCCTTGGAAACCCCAACTGATGACGAAGAGGATTCAGTCCTAGGGGATTTCATCCAAGATGAAGAAGTTCCTGCTCCAGATGAGACTGCAACTTACAATTTATTGCGGGAGCACCTGGATATTGTACTGAATGGTTTACCTCCGCGTGAGGTGCGGATCCTACAATTGCGATATGGATTGTTAGACGGCCAGGCTTACACTTTGGAAGAAGTTGGACGTAAGATGGGTGTTACACGCGAACGTGTGCGACAAATCGAAGCCCAAGCACTCAGTCGCTTACGACATCCCGCAATCCGTCGTAGGCTACGTGAATATCTTGGATAACAGATTAAAATATCAACCAGCGGGCTTTAGCCCGCTGGTTTTTGTATATATAATATAGTTATGCCCTCACCAATTGACTACTTGATCTATGCTCAACATGAGAGCGGTGGATGGGGATATTCTACTGGACAAAAACCTGTCGTAGAGCCAACCGCAGCAGTGCTGCTTGCAATCCGGAATGAACCCCTCGCTACTAATTCTTTTAAAAGGGGAATATCCTGGTTATTGAATAGTCAACATCAGGACGGAGGATGGGGGATTAATGAAAATGATCCGGAAAGTGGCTGGCAATCAGCATGGGCACTCATCGCGTTGAGGTATTCCATCCAGAACTATGATTCCATATCCAAATCATTAGAGTGGTTGATAACTGTTGGCACATTAGAGATCACCCAGGCGGAATTCCAGAAACCTGAGGTCCCGATGAGGGATAGTAATGAAGCCTTCATTTGGCCATGGCTGCCTGGGCAGGCGGGTTGGATTGAACCGACTGCCATGTCGGTTTTAGCACTAGAAGGAATGACCAAATCACAACTGGCTGGCTTTAGAATTAACGCAGCACTTAGTTATTTTCGAAAGTATAGAACTGCGGTTGGGGGATGGAATATTGGTAATGCCACACCTTTGGATACAATAGTACTTCCCCGGGCTTATCCGACCGCATTAGTGTTGTTGACTCTAGCTCGGATTGCTCAACCGGAGATTCAAACTATAGATCTGAATGCATTACGACAGGATATGCAACGAGACCCAAGTATATTGTTACAATCAAGCGGCTTGCTAGCGTTGCGTACGTTGGGTGAGGATGACGAGGCTTTAATTTCAAATATTACTGAACACCAACTCCAGAATGGTAGCTGGGATGATAATCCTTTTTTTACCGCCTGGACCATCATGGCATTTAGAGGTTATTTGTAAATGACAGTGCCAAAGGTCAGCCGCCGCGCATTCATCCGATTGGCACTCCTGGGAGGAATTGGTGCAGGTGTAGCTTATATCCAACACCAAACAGCTGGAGTGGGGCTATTAAATTTCATACGATGGAGCCTCCGAGGGCAGCTGCAATGGCTTAGACCCCCAGCGATTGTGGGATTGGGAAAGTGTTCCACATATGATGAGGATCTGGTTTCATACCTCAGAGACCTATGGAACATTTCCGAGATGCCGAATTTACGCGGGAAAAACATTCTGGTTAAACCAAATCTATTAGATGAAGTTGACAATAATATTGCTACCACCAACCCGAGAATTGTAGGTGCAGTTTTGGATCTGCTCGGAGAATTGGGCGTAAGTAAAGCAGTGGTAGGGGAAGGATCTGCCTTTCGCAGAGACACCTATTCATTAGTTAAAAGCTGTGGATTATCACAGATAATAGACTCACATGGTGTTCCATTTGTTGATCTAAATTATGATGAACTCATACCTGTCAAAGTTCGGGATGGATGGATACGAAATACTGAGGATTTATGGCTTCCACGACATGTTACTGAAGCGGATTTCATCATATCTGTACCGAAATTAAAAGCTCATCATTGGGCTGGAGTGACATTGAGTTTAAAAAATCTATTGGGAGTAATACCAAGTTCTCGATATGGATGGCCTAAGAACATCATCCATATAAATGGGATTAATGCCACAATTCTCGGTCTATACCAGTCACTTCCGCCAGTGGTTTCCATCATTGATGGAATCATTGGCATGGAAGGAAATGGGCCATTGTTCGGAAAACCGGTCCAACATGAGTTACTGGCAGTAGGACGCGACCCCCTAGCGGTGGATATCATATGTACTCAACTCATGGGTTTCTCCATCGATACCATCCCACACCTGAGTGGAGCTGCAATGGCGGGAATCGGACAAGCCAAGAAAATAGAAACTCGTGGGATATCTCCGGAGCAGCTTCAAAAACATTACGAAGCCCCCCCAACATTATAAAAAATGCGGGGGTCGTATTGTCCCCCTTTTTTTTAGACTTTATTCATCCCTTATTAGTGGAAGGTATAAATACTTTCTTATTTCTATGAGGATTGACGCGTCAGTGAATGGTCCTTGTCTGCCATTACGATCACGGATAGCAACCCTCCAGTAGTATTCCGTATTACTTGTATAGACTTTTGTTGGTGCGAAATGAGTGTTTATAGTGTCTACAGAATCGTATAGAGGGTAGAAGGTTGAATACAAGGATGTTTCGAATAGATAAGTTGCAGCACCATCTACTGGTGTCCAGGTAAATGTTGGAGTTGGCGGTACGACTCCACTTATCGGATAAATCAGTGTTGTTATTGGGGACTGTTTGACGAAAGAAGCGGTAGGACTGTAAGGACCCATCCTACCGTTTCCATCAATCATGGCGACATGCCACCAGTAGGCGCCGTCGTGATAACCACTTGAAGGTGCCCAACAATTACTAACAGTGTCGACTGAATCATATATAGTATTGAGGTTATCATCGCGACTTACTTGCAAGTGGTATTTCCAAGCGGTTAATAAAGGTTCGTATGGCGATTTATCGTTGTATTTTATAAATGGATCCCAGCAGAAGGTTGGAGCATTATGAACAATTGTATTGTCGTCAGGGGTAAGACCTGTGGGAGTTGGCAAGCTGAGGCTAAACTGTTCTACCTGCGACCAGTCATTAACAATACCACCATAGCGACTGACTTGCACTCTCCAGTAATAATTCCCTTGTGCAAGGGTAGTTAAAGGGGTATAGGAAGTTATTGGAGTTACTTGATTGATGACAGTTGAACCAAAGTTAGGATCAGTCGAGACTTGCAATCGGTAAGTGTTGGCTCCCTCCACCATATCCCAGCTAAAAGTAGGGGTTGCCCAAGCGATCGATGTCCGCAGGTTTTGGGCAGTGAACCCTAACCGGTGGAAGCTCGAACCTCCAGACCAAGCACCGAAGATCTCCGGATATCCTGGTAATTTATATCTTGGTTGCACTCGCCAGAAGTAAATATTATCCCCAATAATATCGTTCAACAGGGTGACGTTATTCTCCCCGAAGTAACTGCTGTCAGAATAAATATGGAATTCCGCTTTACGATTTGTGTAATTTGGGTCTGAATGGACTTCAAGAACACTGCCAGCAAATGGGGTTGAGGGAGTACTCCCGGTTGGCCAATCCCAATAAAATGGAAGAATGGAGGGGATGGTGGTTGGATCTGTGTTCGCCATATTGGGAGGGGAGATCAAGTTCATGTGGTCTGATACAGCGCTAAAGTGACTCAGTTGTGTATCACCAAGTACTCGTGCGTCAGTTGGGACTGAGTCTTCCAGCACACCCGAGTCTGTATTGACACTGAACAGCATCAAAGAGGCGCTATTGGTTACCTGACTCATGCCAATAGCTCCATTCGGTAATTGGAGCTCTACATAATTGCCGGAGGCATAGACCGAGCCTCCAATGGTGGAGAGTCTTTGTCCAGCGCTCCATGCGGTACCATTCCAGGCATAGACCCAGGTGTTTTGGGCATTGATGACTTCGCTTTTCTTATCCACATAGATGGTATATTCTGGTTGGTGACCAGTGATGGTGCTTACAAGGTAAGAGCGCTCAGGGGGTTTAATTGCTCCTGATCCATCCAGGTGGTCTAAGTCTATGTAAATTACATATGTCATATCTGGCGAGGTCATATTGGCATTAAAACCTAAGAACCAATATCCATTCGATTGAGTGGCATATAAACTAGTAAGGTCATAGGTTAGTGATGTATCACCTGCTGGATCAGCACCAATCAACAATTTATTAGCCGGATCTCCTAATGAACGAGAATAACGCCACTCACTTTGGGATGCAATCTGGAAGCGTCGGACTTCGCTCCAATCTCCCCAAGCACCGTCTACATAACCCCGTACTCGCCAGTAAAAGGAGCCATAATCGGTTCGCCCAAGACTACGTTGCGCGAAACTGCGACTGGGGGCATACGCAGGGATATTCACGGTTTCAGTAATTGTCTCAGAAATTACAGGGATAACAAAATTCGCATCCCGGCTGATTTCTACCTGGTATTGTGTTGCATCCTGGAATGGCCACCATTCCAGTAGAGGGGTAGCCTCGACTGATTCCTGTCCATGTGCAGGTCTGAGCAACTCAGGCGCATATCCGTCAGAAGGTGTAAGTGCTAGACTAGGATCAAAGCGCGTTTTCCAAACTTGACTCCACCCTGAATATGTATCTACCCTGCAATTACCACCGATTTTATCGAGAACACAAACCCGCCAGTAGTAATCCTGTCCGACCTGTGGTGTAAAATCATTTCCGTTAATAGGGGTAGCACTGGTGTTTTCTGTGTCAAATTCCCATACAAGATTATTGAAGTAAGGTGTTGTGTCTATCTGGATGCGATATGCGTTTGCATAGGTACCACCATTTGGAGCGGGGGTCATGACTCTGTGCCAAATGAATATCGGGTAAGCGACCGTTCGATCTTCAACAGGGTTCATTGCATACTTCCCGTAGTAAATGGGGTCATTAGGAAGATAATAATAAAGCGGATAGACAAGGATGGGTGCAGTTGAGTTGTAATAACTTTGAAATATAGCTATATCACTGGATAAACCCAGTTCTCCCCCACCATCAGTAGGTATTACACGCCAGTAGTAATAATTTGTTCCGAAGTATTTTGTTTGAGCAGCATACGTAGTATTTGCTGTTGTGTATGTCTCAAACATTGGATTGAAACTTGGGTTATCTGAAATTTCGATCTTATAACGAGAAGCGCCGGGTACGGGTGTCCAGCTATACAAAGGATACAAGCCAGTTGGATAGAGATTCGTTGGTGTTAGCAATTGGGGTTGGAGATACCACTTTTTTTGAAAGTGCCAGGTATCGCTCCAATCACCAGCAGTAGGTCCTATTTCAACCTGCACATGCCAGCAAAAACGAGCATCACTTGGAAAAGTGTCGGTGGGAGTATATGATGTCTGGCGCGTATCTATGCTTGTTCCAACACTGAAGTCACAAGTTTCATCGGAGGTATATTCAAGACGATAATGCTCGGCACCTACCACTGCCCGCCAATGAAAGGTGGGTGTGAAAGTAAGAAATGTTTCATCTGCTGGTTCAAGCAAAGTTGGCACAAGGTCCATTTCATATGTGCCGTACGCCATGGTGAATCTACGAATTTCGCTGGAGGTGCCCAGATGGTCAGCGGTGTCCATTGGAACTACCCGCCACCAATATTCACCGTTTGTTAATCCATTAATCGGTTGAATGGTGGTCGAAAGTGTATCTTCGCTATAAATCGGTAAGGTAAATCCATCTTGGGACATGGCGATCTGAAAGCGGTATTTTGCTGCGCCGATAACCGGAGTCCAGGAAAAATCTGGAGCGTTAAAAAATGCCAACGTAGCATCATTTAGAGGTGATATCTGTGTGGGTCGGTTCTCATCGGTAGCCCAAGATTTGGTGAAAAGCATAATTTCACTCCATTCACCGACTGCGGCTGGCTCTTCAACGCGCACTCGCCAGTACCATTCACCATCTGCAAACAGGTAACTCTTGGATGCAGGTGTGTAAGCTGTGTTTTGTGTCGTGATATTTAAAACTATCGGAGTATTAAAACCAATCTCACTATCTACTTGTAAACGATATTTTGTTGCTCCACTCACAGCTGACCAAGAGAAGGAAGGTACTCCCAAAGGAGGGTCTGTGCCAGGAGTTGAATTGGTAAAATTTTCAGGATAAATTGGTTGGGGAATATCTAAGGCATAGGCTGTAATAGCAGTAAATGGAGTGATAAAACTAACAAAAATAATCGCGCTAATAATAAATGACAATAGATCCCAGAGTTTCCTGGGTGAAGGATAGACTGTAGACATTTTTCCCTCAATGAGTTCTATTATTAGAAGATAATATAATCTTATCTTATAACCCGATTAAAACAAAGTGAAATCAGTATAAACTTACCATTATATATCTCCAAATATCTTGCATGGTATACTCCAACCATTCGCGGAGGGGCATTGAATCAATCACGTTCGTTAGCTCCTGTTCTGATAGTTATCTTATCTGTATTCCTCCTGATTGGTTTAGCGTGGGGAAATTATCATTTTGCTGAGTACCATATTGCTGGGGAAGGTTTTTCTATTCAATGGATAAGCATACGTTCACTTGTAACGGCAGGTAATAGCCCTTACAGCGATCTTGTAACTGCGCAAATTCAGGAAACCGTGAAAGAAGAGATTATCTTTTCAGGTGGAAATCCACCCAGATACACTTCGCCTCTTTATTCCGGAGTGGTAATTCTTCCATTCACTCTAATAGGAAATACAACTCTTGCCCATGCACTATGGTTAACTGTTCAGCTTGTAATAATTTTCATGTTACTGGCTTTAGGACTAAAATTAACTGCATGGAAACCTGCCTGGTATATTTTTTTTCTATATTTGTTGTTCACGATTACTAGTTATCACGTAGTAATGCCCTGGCTGGATGGAGGGTTATCAATCTGGGCATCTTTATTTCTGGTTTTAGCATTTCTTGCGATTTACAATAATCGAAATGAAGTCGCTGGTATATTTTTAGCGCTGGCAGCTATTCAGCCTCAAATGGTCATTCTGTCCGTGATTTTTGTCCTGATATGGGCAGCATCTCAGAGAAGAAAATTATTGATCTTATGGTTTTTTATTACGGTGGTATTTTTGTCCATTATTGGATTATTTCTAGTCCCAGATTGGATAATTCAATATATACGATTGTTGTATAATTTTCAACAAAATTTTCCTAGCGCTACTCCTGGAGTTTTATTTAGTAACACATGGCCTGGGTTGGGAAAACAACTAGGTTGGTTGGTCAGCGGAGTATCAGCAGTAATCTTGATTATTGAGTGGTGGCTGGCTTTGAGAAAGGTTTTTCGTTGGTTTCTTTGGACTGCATGCTTGACCATGGTGATCAGCCAATGGATAGGAATCCCTACAATCCCTGGGAATTTCACTGGATTGATCCTTCCACTGGTACTCATATCAGCGATGCTCACTGAGCGTTGGCCTCGGGGAGGACAATTGGTTGCTGTTCTTGCGTCAGTATTATTATTTGTATGGCAATGGGCATTATATTTTTCGGACCTAACCAGCTCTCAGTCGAGTATGCAATTAAATCTAATTATTCCACTTCCATTAATCTTATTATTTGGCTTATATTGGGTACGTTGGTGGGCTGTTAAACCAAGACGATTGTTAATGGAGGAGCTCCGGCTAGGTGAGACTTATTAAGTTCCATTTAACCATTGAACATTTATGGGGTTTTGTTGCATTGATGGGTATTTTTGTCTTTGTTAATACCCACCCCATTCGCCCGCATGATTTTTGGTGGCATATCACTATTGGACGCGAAATTATCACTTCGGGGAAAATACCGACGATTGATGTATTTTCATACACTGAAGCTGGGCAGCCTTATCCTTCATATCAAATGTTTTGGTTAATGGAGACTGTATTGTATTTTATTTACAGGTTGGGTGGTCCAGCACTAGTGATATTTATTCATAGTCTTGCGATCACATCAGCATATGGGGTAATCTTTTTTATTTGTAAGCGAATTGCAAAAAGCTGGCGGTTAGCTGCGTTTGGTGTGTTATTTGCGGCAGCCCTCGGCTTAAATGATTGGAATATCCGTCCACAGGGAATCACATTTTTATTAGCAAGTTTATACATACTTACAATTTATGAGTATAACCAAAACTCCCGTTGGTATTGGTTGATTGTTTTTCCTTTGGGTATGCTGATTTGGGTTAACAGTCATGGTACATTTTTGATCGGGTTGGTCTTGATCGGAATATGGTGGGGGCAGAAAATATGGGAGATTATTAAACAACGAAAGAACGGTGAAAATCCGGTCAACAGAAAACCGTTTTTCATTCCAGGCATGATGCTTGGAATAACTGGATTGGTATGCCTGCTCAATCCACGTGGTTTAGGAATTGTTAATTATCTCAAAACACTTACCAGTAACTCAGTGGTGCAAAATTTGGTTGTAGAATGGGCTCCGCCTACTCTGAACACGTTAATGGGAGTTATATTCTTTTGTGGACTCATGGGTAGCGCCACATTATTAGCACTTTCTCCAAAACGGCCAAACTTCTTTCAAATTGGTACATTCCTTGTGTTTGGTATGTTGGGGCTAAAAACGTCCAGGGGGATTGTATGGTTTGGTTTGGTAATGGCTCCGATAATGGCCGAGCATTTAACTGCCATGATAAATAATTTACAGAAAGTTGAACGGCAATCTGCGAATCAAGAGGGATCGAGAATTGTAAACATCCTATTTACCATCGTGATACTCACAATGGGGGTGATATCTTTACCCTGGTTTAAGAACATATTACCTTTGCCACCAGCCAAAGCCGGATTGATCTCAGCAGAAACGCCAGTTCAGGCGACGCAAATATTACTGGACCGAAAACCAGCAGGTAAGTTATTTAATGCGATGTCATTTGGGAGTTATCTGATCTGGGCAGCTTACCCACAGTATCAGGTTTTTGTGGATTCGCGGATCGAGCTGTTTTCTGACAAAGTCTGGTCGGACTATCTGAATATCAGTAATGCAAATGACGATTGGGAAGCACGTTTGAGAGACTATGGGGTGAACACCTTGATGCTTAGCCCGGTCGAGCAACCGATTTTGATCAAGGCCGTACAGGAATCGGAGGAATGGGATCTGCTGTTCCAAGACTTTTCTGCCTTGATATTTGTGCGCAGATAGACCCTCAACACCCAACTATGTAAATCTAGGGGAATAAGTTCTGATAACTGAAGAAAACAGATGGTAGTAACCTAACCTCAATATGACAGATTAATTTGTGAGGATTGGTTTTCTTAGGCCGATAATTAATTCACCATTCAAAATATATTTTAAAATCTCGATGGAATACCCTCTTTTCGTTACAAATTCATCAATTATTTCTCGATAAGTGTAGTGGGTGATATGCTCATCAGCATAGGCTTGAGGCAAAATTAGTTTATACGCCTTCTCGATCAAGATCCATTCCCATTTACTATAATCTGGTGTTCCAAGAATAAGGAGACCACTTGGGCTTAATACCCGGTCTAACTCCGAAAGCACTGATCCGCGTGGAATATGCTCGACTACCTCTGAACAGATGAGACATTTTATGGATTCACTTGTGATTGGCAATGAAGTAGCTGAACCGTTGATATATATTTTGTTATAACAGCGAGAGTACCGTAATTTTCGCATTTGGATGTCTAATCCAATGCTTCCTTCAGGCAAGGCGCCGAGGATTCGACTGGAGCCACAGCCTACATCCAAACATTTATTTTCAGTTCGGATCATATTGATTATGTGTTTATACCGCTGACGTTGCCAATATCTTTGGGGAGGCATAAGGGTGTCAAAAGCACGTGCATCATAATCGGCGCTAGCGATTGAGTTGCGGAGTTTCCATAATTTATAAAATGTTTGTAAATATTTTAGACCAAATTTGAACACACGAGCGTGAGAAGACCCATGCTGCCGTGGTTGGTATGTAAATGGAATCTCAGAAACTATATAACCTTCGATTAGAGCGTTCACGAGTATCTCTTGTAAAATATCAAAATCATTGCTTTCGAATAATTTCTTTTTTACCGTTGAAGCTTTATATAAGCGAAATCCACTAGACATATCTTGAATTTTTAAATCCAATCCCCTACTAAACACCTTGTTCAAGATTTTACTCAGAATTAATCGGGAGAATGGCATAAGTGCCCTGCCTCCGGTAACATATCTTGAGGCAATGATTATGTCTGCTTTCTGACGAGCTTCCCACAATGAATTTATAAAATCGGGGGAATGAGATAAATCTGCATCCATGGTCAAAATATAAATCCCCTGAGCCGATGTAATACCTGCCTTAAGCGCTGCACCATATCCTTTACATTCTGGGGATAGAAGAATGCATGAGTTACTTTGGACGATTGCTCGCGTTTCCATGTCGGCGTTTTCGTCAACGATTCGGATTTCGTAATTTATAGTTATTGTTCGCAGGATTTGATGTAATTTTGGTAGCAAAAGGGATAGATTCTTTTGCTCATTTAATGCTGGAATTATTACACTTAGGCTAATGGGCAAATATTCGGGAGGCATTTCTCGTTTTCCAGACTGTCAGGTAAATTCCAAGCAACGCTAACGGAATCCAAAAGAACCAGTAATGTTCCAACCCATTTATCGAAGTCATAATTAATATAATCAAATCAAAGAGGATGAAACTTATAACAACGAAAATCGTACTTTTTCTAGACACTAGATGAGCCGATGACCACGATATGATTTGGACAATTGCAGGGAGGATCACAATTTGATCAAAATTGAAACCAAATGGAGATAATGGAATAGAACTAAGCAAGGCGATATTTGTCGTTGTCAGCCAGCCCTCTTTGGTGATTAATTTCGAAAGGGGTTTTATAATGAAAATTAAAAGCACTGCGGAATATTTAAAGATTGATATATTAAACTTTACAGATATAAAATTACCAATAGTACTAGTGTAAACAGAGTCGTAAGGTAAGGTGCCTACCAATAATGCATAATCCTTTATCCAGCTTGGTATAAAAATCCAAAATATAACCATTGAAATTATGGCTGCCGAAATAAATCCAATTAAAACTTTCCATCGATGATTTTGGATTATCCATATAAATAGGAGGAGGATAAAGAAATATGAAATATGTGGTTTAATCGTTGTTAGTAATAATGCTATTCCTGCTAATATATCTAAATCACGTCCCAACAACCAAATGACTAACACAATTCCCAATAATACTAGACTTGTAATTTGACCAATTGCCAGGTAGGAAAGTGTTTCCACAAACAAAAATCCGGCGAGGTATATAAATAATATACCTCTTGATTTTTGATCACCCATACACAATTTCCAAGTGATGATTAAAGCCATACCAATTAGAAATGTGTTAAAAAAGATCCAAGTTGGGATAGCAATATCATATGGTAGAAGCCCAATTGGCAATAAAATAAGGATTAACCATGGGGGATTCCATGCGCTAATTAATCCAGTTGATACCGAGAACCTTTCAGAGTCTATCAGGTACTCCAATGAGCTCATCTCGGCTTGATTATAAGGGTTACCCCCATGCACGAATAAATGCGCAGCCGACCAATATGCTAAGAAATCCCCTCCTCCTTTCCACGGGTTATAAAAAGAGATACCGATGGAGAGAATAATTCCCAAGGCAACTATAAAGATTATATCTTTTTTCATTTCACTTCATCAGATTCATATCGGGGATGAGTCATCAGTGATTTAAAGGTCATTAATAAAACTAGTAGCAATATCGGTATACTGACCTGTATAGCAAAAGGTAGTATTTTTAGTTGACCGATAATAAGAGGGCCGCTTATAAATGTAGCAATCCAAATTATTGCAAACAACGGTTTCCACAATTGCTGTAACCCCGGACGTGCCTGCCAGAATAATATTGCGGGGATAAGCAAGATACTCCAATCATAAATCATGGCATGAGGGGTGATCCAAATCGTCAAGCAGATGGCACCAGCGAATAATAAACCCGATTTTTTGCGATTAGCACGCCAGAAAAAGATATAAGCCACAATCCCTGCTATAGAAAGGAGTATTGATAAACCTTCTGCTAGCCACACCTGACCAGGGAATAATAGGATCCAAAAACCGCGTAAGGAGTCGAGGTGCCAGAGTGGAAATTGATCTTGGTAGATCATTCCTGGCAGGAAGTTTCGGACAAGATCGATGTATGACCAGCTGGCATGTGGCAATAACCAAAAACATAATCCAGCCAATGTAGCTCCTCCTAATATCAGGCCAAACAAAGACTTCCAACTTTTACGCCATTCCAACATCCAAAGCAATCCTAAAGCCAAAACCAGCTGTGGCTTAAATAACAATAAACTACTTACTAGCCCAGCAGCCAAAAGTTTTTCTCTTCGCCAAAGCCAATACGTGAGACAGAATATTAGCAAACTCAGTAAGCTATTTTGTCCAAAACTAATCGCTGCAAAAATTGGGAACCATGTAAGTGACCACAGGAAACCTTTGAATGGTCGTTCAATGGAAAGTAACTTGATACTTATCCAAAGGAATAAGAAGCTGAGC
>Ga0315289_10008274_pt1 | contig 15060 bp, 12 predicted proteins | sample YL17G11_40_MG_FD_203452 | JGI IMG/M metagenome (GOLD analysis project Ga0315289, IMG submission 203452) | Sediment microbial communities from Yellowstone Lake, YNP, Wyoming, USA - YL17G11_40 | ecosystem: Environmental > Aquatic > Freshwater > Lake > Sediment | place: USA: Wyoming | collected...
ATTCGCGCATGGATCGAAAATCTAACGACAGTAGCAGATCGCTGATCGGGAAATATGGAGGCGAGAGAGAGAGGGAGCGAGAGCGGAGGAAGACAGAAAAGATATTCGCTCTCGGCCGACTCTTTTGCCGGCGACTAGGCTCTCGGCTCGCAGCGACCCCTTCTTGTCTTTGGAACTATCTTCGTCTCACCTCCCCTTTCCTAAAAAAAAAAACTCCCTCCCAATCGATACAGGCGATCAGCATCCTCCAGGCTGCGCTGGCCGAGGCCAAGGCCAACTGGAGGGCCGCGCGCGCCAAGGCCGCGGAGGCCTCGGCTGCCGCCGCGGCCCTCAAGGCGTCGGCGGGAGAGGCGGCGACGGCGGCCTCTCCTGGCCCAGCAGCTGCCTAGAGAAATCTCCCGCTCCGAGTTCCGAAACCGCACACTTTCTCTAGTGATGCCGCTGAAACCCAATCCGCGTTTCTCGGTCGATTCCGTCGGAGAACCTCAAAAAATCAGAGGGACGCGCGCCATTTTTCTTTGCAATTTTGCTAGAGCCCGAGCGAGAGACAGTGACGCGTGTTTCTTTTCCCCTGTTTTCTGTTTTCTGTTTTCAGTTTTCCAAACATAACTTCCGGCAGCGAGCGAACGAGATAAACTACCAAACCATAATAATATACAATCCGAGAGAAGCAACAGCCACTCTTTCGGTCCAAAAGAGAGAGAGAGAGAGAGAATCAAAGAGAGAGCGAGCATCAACAAAAAACCAGTGCCAGCGATAAACCAAAAAAACGACCGAAACCAAAAACAAAAAAAGACAAAAAAGATGTAACCTCCTCTCTCCGATTCCAAACGCGATAAACAAAAGAAGCACAAACTCGGCGACGCTCTTGACATGGAAAAAGAGGATAACACTGGGGATTGTTTCTGTTTCACGAAGGAGACACTGTTTTTTTGTTTTGTTTATCTCGGAAAAAGAAAGCACAGAGAGACGCTGTGGTTTTCAAAAATCAGAAAAGAGAAAACACACTCTCGAGGAAAAACCACTGAAAACAGTTGGAGGGAATGAAAATCGGAGATCGTCTCATCGGAAAGTGACGGTGTTGTTTTTTTCGTTTTCGTTCTAAGAAGAAGCACGGGAAAAGAAATAAAGAGAGCGGAATCAACATCCCTACTCTGCCTCCTCGACCACGACCCGAACTTCCTCTTCTTCGGCGCCCCCCCTCGCCGCAGCAGCGGTCATCGCGAGCGCGAGGCCGTTGGTCTCTGCTCCGGAGCAGCTGCTCAGCCTCCTGCGCTCCCCCTTGCCCAGCCTCGAAACGGCAGTCGAAGGCTTGAAGAGCCCGCCGAGGAAGGAAGAGCGGCGTCGGTTGCGCGGGCGAGCAGGAGCAGAAGCACCAGAAGCAGAAGCACAAGCAGCAGAGGCCTCTGACGCTATCGCCGCTCTCGCCGCCGGCGCCGGCGCCTCTCTCCCTTTCTCCTTCTCGACCTCGTCGAGCCTCCCCTGCAGCTCCCTGCACGCCTCTTTCACGCGCCGCAGCTCCTCTTCCATCGCCTTCCTCGCTTTTTTCTCGTTGGCCAGCGTGGCGGCCGCGGCCGAGAGCGCGGCGCCTCGCTTCCTCGCGTCCTCGACCGCCTCGGGGCCCAGGGCTACGGCCGCAGTCTTCAGGTACCCGTGCAGCATCTCGACCCCCCTCTCGGCGGCGTCGAGCCTGGCCTCTCCCATCAGACGCGCGCGGGCGCTCTCGCTGACCTCGATCTGGAGCTTCTCGAGCTCCAGCCCGACGCTGCGCGCGAAACCCGAGGCCGCGGCGTCCCACTCCTCCCCCCGGGCGACGCGCCGCTCGAGCGAGGCCAGCGCGCCGCGGAGGCCGTCGACGCTCCGGGGGACGTGTGCGAAGGAAGGGAGGGCGTTCCGGAGCAGGTGCTCGGGGGCAAACTCCGTGGACAGGGAGAGAGAGGAAGAAGAAGGAAAAGGAGAAGGAAGAGAGGTGGAAGAGGAAGCGGAAGAAGGATCGTTGGCCTCTGCTGCCTCTGTCCCCGAGGGCGCGGTCTCATACGATGTGGCCGAGTCGTCCGAGGAGTAGGAAGCAGCAGCAGCAGCAGCAGCAGCAGCAGCGACGGCCTCCTCCTCCTCGACCGCCGCTTTCGCTGCTCTCGCCGCCTTCGTTTCCTCCTCTTCTCTGAGCAGCGACGCGAGCCTCCCGTCGACGGCGGCCAGGGCCTCGTCGGCGGCGGCGGCCCGCTCCCTGGCCTCGTCCCGCAGCGCCGCGACCTCGCGGCGCGCGGCCTCGCGGTCGGCCTCGACCGCGGCCCTCGTGCCCTCGACGGCGGCCGCGAGCCTGGACACGACGTCGACGACCTCCTCGACCCTGCGCTCCGCTGCGGCGACGCGGAGGGCAGGGGAAGCAGAGGCGGCGGCGGCGGCGGCAGAGGAGGAAGAAGAAGCGCCAGGAGCGCCTTTCACCGACCTCGCGCCGACAAAGAGGCTGCTGCAGCTCTCGGCAAAAAGGCCGGCCGCGGCCGCGGAGGGCGAGGGGGCCGCTGCCGCTGATGCTGCAGCTGCTGCTGCGCAAGAAGACGGAGCAGCAGGACCAGGAGCCGGAGGAGCGGCGGGAGATTCCCCTCCGTAGTCGGTCGAGGCGGAAGCGACGACGCGGAGCTGCTGCCTCGCGGGGAGCTGCTGATGTTGCTGCTGCTGCTGCGTTCCTGCCGCCGCAGCGGGCTTCCTGCTGCTCGAGGAAGAGGCGATCCTCGCGGCTGCGGCAGCTACCCAGGGCCTCGAGTCCCTCCTGCGCAAGAGGAGGTTGCTGCTGCTTCCGCCGGCTGCAGGAGCAGCAGCAGCAGCAGCAGCAGGCGCCGCAGCGGCGGCACCAAAGGAGCACAAAGCCCTCTCAGCGACGCTGGCCGACCTGCCCGAGAGGACCATCGCGTACAGCACGGCGGCCTCCGTCGAGTCGGCTCCCCTAGGCACCAGGTCTGCCGCCGTCATCCCCTCGGCGTCGAGCGCGGACCTGCGGGCCCCGGCGGAGAGCAGGGCCTTGCAGGCGGCGTGCGAGCAGCAGGCGGCCGCCTCGTGCAGCGGGCACCGGCCCGCGGCGTTCCTCCTGCGCGCCAGGGCGGACGAGGACGACGGGAAGCTCGACAGAAGCTCTTCGATGCACTCTGCGTGGCCCCCGCGAGCAGCACAGTGCAGCGGCGTGTCGCCAGAGTCGTCCACGGCGTCGAGGCGGGCGGGGACGGGCGCTGCCAGCAAGGCACGGACGGCCGCGAGCGCGCCCGCGGCGCAGGCCGCGTGCAGCGCCGTGCCGCCCGTCGCTGCCTCCCTGACGCTGGCCGCGGCGGGGTTGGCGCGCAGCACGCGGGCGACGACCTCGGCGTGGTCCGCGCGGGCCTCAGAGAAGAGCGTCGGGGCGAGGCGCTGGGGCTGCGGTTGCTGATGCTGCTGCTGCTGGGGCTGCGATTGCTGCTGCTGGGCGCGGCAAAACATCATTTTGTGTGTTTCTTTTTCTCTCGGAGAGCGGGAGAGAGGAGCGGTCGAGGTCGGAAACAAAGAGCCAGCAAGAGAGGAAAAGAAGAAAAACTTCTTCCTTCCCCTCTCCTTTCGATGCCTGTTTTGGTGGGTTTTGTTTCCAGAATTGCCCATTCCAATTGCGTGAATTGTCTGGTGAGATGACCCGATGGCATTTGAGGCCGATGGCTTGGCGGGGAAAGGCTTCTCTGGGTCCCGCGACACGGCTAGATGAATGAATCGAGCCTGAGAGGCATGCAGCGGCCAGAGGCAAAAACGGCGCGAGTGGCGTGAAGCGAGCGAGCCACTCATTGCCTTCCCCCTCTTTCCACTCTCTGTACTACATCGTCAAAGCGGAGTGTCGCCTTGTTCGACGAGTCACAGTAGTGCGCTAACCGTTGTGGCAGAGAATTTCCCAGGACCTACCTCAACAAGAGGAAAACTGGGGCGCAAGCGGAGATGCGGGCGTTTCGCTCTCTCTCTCTCCCTCGTTCTTCAGAGAGGGGGAGGGGTCAGCGTCGAAAATAGACAAGCCGCTCGGCAGACTTTCTTTTTTTGGTTCAGCCGATTGGAGGGGCGGCAAATCTCAAACCCGTCACCGTCGTCCCCCGTTTTTCCTTACTCTTTCGAGCGTCCATTCCCCCCTCCCTTCGAGAGAGCAGTCCCACGATGGCTTTGAACCGCTTGGCAGTGTCGCTAGCATCAAGGTAAGTTAAAGAGTCACCCAGTTGCGGAACGCATTTCGATGCAAACTCCTCTGCCCTCGTCTCTCCCTTCTTACTTCTTCTTCTTCAAAACCCTCCCCCCCCCCCCCGCAGGCGAATACGAACGCACTCGCTCGCCGCCGCCACCCGCTCCCTCTCGACGACCACGCCGCGCTCTTCATCTTCTGCTGCTACTGCAGCTGCTGGAGTGGAAGATGGAGGAGCAGCAGCAGCAGAGGCAGCAGCAGCAGCAGCGGCGGAAGCTTGCTCCTCTTCTCCTTCTGCTGCTTCTTCGCTCTTCCTCCTCCCGGACGCCTCCGCGCCCGTCGCCGCCGCGGCCTCCCTCCTCGACTCCATAGGCCCCAATTCGAGCTCCCTTATCTCTTTGCCGTGGTGGGCGGCGATCCCCACGGCGGCGGTGGCGGTGCGAGCGGCGCTGCTCCCCCTGTCCGTGGCGCAGGCGCGCTCGGCAGCGGCCTTTGGGCCCCTGATGCAGAGGGCCCGGGAGGAGGAGGAGGAGGAGGAGGAGAGGCTTAAAGCAGCAGGAGCGGCAGCAGCAGCAGCAGCAGCAGCAAGAGCATCAGAACCATCAGACGACGAAGCGGGCGATTCGACGGGGAAAGGGCAGCAGCGACAGCACCCACAAAGGGCGCGGCGGCCTCCTCTGACAGCTGCGACGCTGCGCCGCCTCCTCCGCCTCCGGGAGCAGGCCCGGGCCCCGCACCCCTGCTGGCTGCTCCTCTCCCCTCTCCTGCAGCTCCCCGTCTTCGCCTCGGCCGTGCTGGGCGTGCGGGCGATGGCCCAAGCCGGATGGCCCGGGTTCGGCGACGGCGGCGCGCTCTGGTTCCCGGACCTGACCGCCCGCGCCGTAGAGGTCGCCTCGGCCGCCGCCGCTGCCTCCCCGGCCGTCTATTCCGCGTCTGCCGCTGCTGCTGCGGCTGCGGCTGCTGCTGCTGCTTCGGTGGCTCCTTCCTCTGTCGCCTCGCTCGCGGCCCCGATGGGCGTCGCGGGTGGCCTTCTCCCGGCCCTGGTCGCCGCCGGGACGCTCGCGGCGGCGGCTTCCGCGTTCCGGACGGCGGGAGCAGGGGGGCCGACGGGGAGCGCCTCGTCCTCCCCCTCCTCCTCCTCTCCCCGGGGAGCCGCCGTCCGCCTGCTGCTCGAGTGGCTCGCGCTTCCCGCCTTCGTGGGAGCCCTGCTGCTGCCGCAGGGCGCCGTCCTCTACTGGGCGAGCTCGAGCGGGGCCGCGCTGGCGCAGGGGGCGGCGCTCCGCTCCCCTCGGGTCCGGGAGCTGCTCGGCCTGCGGGAGGTCGCGGAGAGGGCCGCCGCCGCCGCCGCCGGCGGACGAGGAGGAGGAAGGAGAGCGAGCGGCGGGAGCAGCGGCGCCGGAGAGGCGGCAGCAGCGGCCGTGGCGTCGAGCGCGCTCCTCTCCCCCTCGTCGTCCTCCTCCTCGACGCCCCCCGCCGCGCTCGCCCACCTGTCTCAGGCGGCGGAGCTCCGCGCCGCGGGAGACGTCGACGCGGCCATAAAAGCCGCCTCCGCCGCCGTCGCCTCCTCGGGGGGCCGGAGCGCGCGAGCCTGGTTCGCTCTGGGGCAGCTCCGGGCGACGGCGGCGCACTGGCATGACGGCGAGCTCGCCTTTGGCGAGTGCGCGAGGCTGGAGGAAGAAGAAGCGGAGGAGGCGCGAGGGAGGAGCGAGAGGAGGGAGGAAGCGGGTGAGGAGGATTTCCGCTCTCGAAAGCTCGAGGTCGCGCGGTCCCTCTTCGGCGCCGGCGTCGCGCAGCGCATGCAGGGCGACAGCGAGGCCGCAAGCGACACGCTGCGGCGCGCCGTGGCCGCCGCGGAGGAGGCCTGCGGCGGGGCAGAGGCCGTCGACGCCGAGGTGGACAAGAGGAAGAAGAAGAGGACACTGGCGGCGAAGACGAAGAAAGCGTCGTCGAAGCAAACTCTCCCTCCTCTCCCTCCGCCCCTGGCGACGCTCGCGAGGTCGCTGCTGGCCTTGGCGAGCTCCCTGGACGCTCAAAAGGGAAAGACAGCAGAGGCCCTGGCCGCGGCGAGGAGGGCCGCAGGGCTGGACGAGGGCGCGGAGAGGATGGCGGTTGCGCCGCTGGTGGAGAAGCTGAGGAAGGAGAGGGAGGCAACGAGAGGAGAGGGAGGCGGACTGTAAAGGTAAAAAACCACAAATCAGCTCCTCTTTTCTGTTTGACTTGCCTCTTTTCCTTCACGTTCTCGCTGTCCGTTTTCTTTTCTTGACCTCTAGTCTGAGGAGAAATAGAGCAACAGCGGGCCCTGAGAGGCAACAGGAGCTGCAAGAGCTAGTCCTCTTTTTTCTCGGTGGCGAAAGATTGTTTTCTTCGTTTTGATCGGCCGATTTCGGTTTGACAACCTTCGACCTCGAAAACGGGACAATGGCTTCTGCTGCTGCTGCTCCCCCTCCCCCTGCTCCCCCTCCTCCTCCCCCCCCTCCCTCCCACAAACCGCTGGTCACCATCGACGGGTCCCACGGCGAGGGCGGCGGCCAGATCCTCCGCAACGCCGCCGCCCTCGCGGTCGTGACCAGCACCCCGCTGAGGGTGCACTCGATCCGCGCCGGCCGGCAGCCGAGGCCGGGCCTGAGGCCGCAGCACCTGCACGGGCTGGAGCTCGTGGCGGCGCTCTCCGGGTTTGAGCTCCAGGGCGGGGCCGTGGGCTCGAGCGAGATCACGCTGCTGCCGCCTCCGAGGGAGGAGAAGAAGCAAATGGAGGGGCCGGCGACGAAAAAGGACAAGACGATCCGAGTCGACCCGAAGAGTTGAGTCTTTTTTCCTTTTTTTCCCGTTGCCGTTTCAAGAGACGAGTTCTTTTTTCTCACTCGACATCATCATCAACGAAAAACATGAGAGCAGCGGCCGCTTCGACGCTCCTGATGATTCAGACGGCGCTGCCGTGCCTGCTCTTGCTGCCCTCTTCGTTAGGCTCTTCTTCTTCTTCCGCCGAAGCCGGCAGAGAAGCAGGAGCAGCAGCTGCAGCAGCTCCTCCCATAACTACGACCCTCGAGCTCGTCGGCGGCACCGACGCCTCTGCGGCCCCTCCGGCAGATTACGCGCGCCTCGTTCTGCTCCCGACGCTGAGGAGGGCCTTTGCTCGCCCTGCTCCTCCTCCTCCTCCTCCTCCTCCTCCTCCCCCTTCTTCCACCGCCGCCGCTCCTCCTTCTGCTCCTTTGTTCGAGGTCGACCTCCGAGTGCGGCGAAGGGGCTTCTTCCCAAAGGGCCAGGGCGTCGTCTCCCTGACCGTCAAGTCCCTGCGACCCGGGGAGGCGCTACCCCCGATCGTGCTTGAGAGGAGGAGGAGGGACGGATCGGCGGAGAGGGTCTCGGTCGAGGTCTCGGCGTTCTCCGCCGGCGACGCCGTCCCCGAGGTGGCGGCCCGCGCCGCGGCAGAGGCCTGCGTCGCGGCCCTGCTGGAGTCCCGCGGGGCCGTGAATCTCTCCCGCGAGCGGATATCTGTCGCGGTCTCGCGCCTGCAGTCCCCGGAGGAGGCTTTCGGCGACGGCGGCGGGGTCATCGCCGTGGCCAAGGTCGAGGGAGAAGGAGGAGCGGCGAAGGGAGGCGAGGGCGAGGGAGAGGGAGAGGGAGGCGACGTTCTCCTGCTCGGCTCGGCGCAGCCCCTGTCCCCCCCGCCCAAAGGCAGCTCCAACAAGAAACAGAAGACCGCGGCAACGGCCGCGGGGCCCTCCTTCGCCTCCTATTCTCCCGCCCCTTCCTCCCCGGCACAGGTCGGGGCGCAGGTCGGGTCCGACCTCGCTCGAGATCTCTCCGCCGGCGGCGGCGCGGCGGCGACGGACCGCTGGCTCCAGGACCAGCTGATCATCTTCATGGCCCTGGCCAGGGGCCACTCGAGGATCGAGACTTGCGCGCTCACGGAGCACACGAGGAGCGCGATCGCGGTGGCGGAGGCGCTGACAGCGGCGCGGTTCAGGGTCGTCGAGATCGGAGGAGAAGGAGGCGCGTGTTTGATCGAGTGCGACGGGGCCGGGGTCGAGGCGCATTGACGGAGCTGATTATTACAATCTCCTTGTTCATGTAAACTAGAGACGAAACGCAAAAGACGGAATGCTCAACTGGGAGCCGCGTGAGGGGTTGGAGAAAGGGCTGAGTCGTTGAGGTCGAAATTACCCGAACTGGGAGAGGAATAACCTAAACACTACTCTATCTCTTTCCCAATCGCCTGTCTCATTTCCAAGGAGCCCCGTCTTTATCAATGCAAGCACTGGCCTCCTCTCGTGGCGTGCGCTTCGCGCCTCTGGGCGCGACTTCGCAGCCGCAACCGAAGCAGCAGCGCGGCCGCGTGGTGGCGGCAAAGGTCGCGAGGAGCACGTCGACGATCGCCTCGAGAACGAATGCCGTCGTCGTCTCATCTGCTCGCCGCCCCACGCCTCCCAGGGCCGCCTTCGTCGTCGTCGCTGCCGCCGCTGCTTCTTCCAACAACGTTCCGCTCGTGACCCGCGATGAAGGTCCCATCTCCGAAGAAGCTTTCAGCGTGCGGTAAGTGAGATAACCGTCTGTGTTTTTTCTCTCTCTCCCGGTCCCCCAGTCTTCGCCGTCGCCGCTGTCCCTCTCGGGCCTTCTTCGTCTTTTTCTTCGACCCTTGCTCAAAAGGAGACCACCAAGTTCGCTCACGGCTTTCAAATGTACTCCAAACAACGACAGCCGCCTCGCCTGGGCAAGCTTCTGGACCCAGCTCTCGCTCTCGATCGTCTCCGCCGTCGTGCTCTTTTTCACCGCCGCGCAGTCGCGCCCGACCTGGGCTGCCCAGGGCGGCGCTTTGCCTCTGCCGTTCCCGTTCCTGTGCACCGCTGCGGGAGTCGCGGGTTCGCTGGTGTCGACGGCCCTGGCTTTCGGGCTTACCAGGATCACGCGCGCGGTCATCGTCCGCGGCGAGAGCGTCAAGCGCTCGGCCGTCGTCGCGGGCGCGCTCGCCGCGACGAGGCTCAACCTGTGGTCGACGGGGGCGGCACTCGTGGGACTGCAGGCGACGGTGGGGAGCCTCGTCAGCTCGACGCTGCTCACCGCGACGCAAAACCCCTTTGCGGTCGCGCAGAACGCCGGAGCCAGGGCTGCTGCCCCCGTAGCGCTCGACGTCTTCGCCGTGCAGGCGTCTGCCAACGTCCTGGTCTCGCACTTCGCGTCCATTGTCTTCGCGACGTGGCTTATCAGGCTGCTCGCCAGGGCGCCGCCGTCCAAGGGGCCGCCGCAGAGGAGGAGGCGCGACGCGGACGACTACGAGTTTTCGCTTCCTGGAGAGGCTGCTGCTGCTGCCCCGGCAAAGACGGCCTTCGAGGCGGCGCAGGACTTCAAAAAGGGGGCTTACTAGAGTAGGGAAGGCGGGACCTTTTTCTTCCGTTGCCCGTCGTTCGTGATTTTTTTTTAACACAAGAAAAGAGAGCGTTTTTTTTTTCATTCGTTCTTTCCCCCATTTCAAAGTCTTTCGTTCCCCCTCTTTCTCGCTCTCTTCTACCTTTTCTTCTCGTCCGCAGAGGAAAGATCGCCCTCTGCGGGGGGCCACCCGACGACACCCCCAGTCCCGTCCCACAGGCTCCTCAGCGGCGCTTCGCCCTTTGCGGCCGCCTCCACCGCGCTCCTCGCCGCCTCGCCGACCCTCTCGCCGACCTCCTCCACGCTCCCGCTCGCGTCGACCCGCAGCCACCGGGTGCACCTCCCGTCGACGAAGCGGGAGATCTCGCCAAAGGCCTCCCGGACGGTCCTCAGCATCTCCGGGCTCTCGTACCTCTCGGCGCCAAACCCGCCGCGCTTCTCCGCCTCGGCGGGGTCGAGGTCGAGATACAGGACGGCGTCGGGGGCGGGGAGGCCCTCGTCGGGGGCCCTGCACCAGTCGAACCCCAGCCCGGGCCTGTTCTTGGCGGCCGTGAACGCGACGCCGCTGAACGCGTACCTGTCGCAGACGAGCGTCGTCCCCTCGTGGAGCTCCCGCAGCAGCCGCGCCCGCTTCTCCCACCGGTTGGCCGAGAACAGCAGGTGCACCGCGGCGTCGTCGAGCTCCTTGGACCTGCCGAGGTAGGCGTCGATCATGGTGCCGATCTCGGTCGTCCGGTCCGGGAAGCGCCACATCTCGGCCTTGATCTGGCGCGGCGTTTTTTTTTGTTTTTCGTTTTGTTTGGATTCGGAGGCGGGGAAGAGGTCTCGGGAGGGAGGTGAGGGAACGAGAAGAGGTTGAAACAAAAACCAGAAAAAGGCGCCCCTTTTTGACGTCGTCGCCGCCGAAGAAGAAGAAGAAGAAGAAGAAGAAGAAGAAGAAGAAACCCTCACCCCGCTCTCCCTGAGCCCCTCGACGAGCCTGGCGCACTGCGTCGTCTTGCCGCAGCGGTCGACGCCCTCGAGCACGATGAAGGCGCCCCTGGGAGAGGACGACGAGGAAGTGGACGCGGCTTGGCGAGATGGAGAAGCGGTGGAACCATTCACCGTCGCTCCTCCTGCTCCTGCTCCTGCTCCCGCACTGCTGATTCCCGCCATCTCTGCTGCGGCGGGAGGGGGGCCGGGCATCAGACGCGCCCTCGACGTCGTGGAGGAGAGGGCGTGCGCGCGCGAGAAGAGGCGCAGGCGGGAAGCAATGGTTGCGACCGCAGATAAGGAAGGTGAGCGAAACGAGCAAAAATCTCGCGAAGAACGATGGAAAAAAAAGTGAGCAGGTTAGGCTTCGGAGAAGCACTATTTCCCTGCACCCTTGCTTTTTTTTCTTTCTTCTCGGAGGAGAAAGCAAACTCTCTCGAACGAAAGAGGCTCCTCTTCTTCCTCTTGATCGATGTCCGTGCTGCGCTTCAGCAGCACTGCTATCGCTGGCTGCAGCAGCAAGAGCACCAACGCAGCAGCGCTCCCTCGGCGCAGCAGCACTCCAGTTGCCGATCGACGAGTTCGTTCTTCGACTTCTTCGTCGTCGTCTTCGCGCCTCGCGGCCCCTCGGCAGCAGCTCGTCTCGTCCCGCACAGGCATGGTGAGGAGTTGCTACGGGAATGCTGCTCTTATCGCGCTGTTCGGAAAAGCATTCGGCACCGGATTGAGGGAGGAAATCCGAGAGAGAGAATCAATTGTTCGACGGCTCTTTTTTTTTTCAACGGCTGCTTTCTTCCTCTTCGACCTCCTCTCACCCTTCCCTGCTCCATCCTTCTTCAAGCCCCAACCTCCACCAGGCCTCCGCCTCCGCAGCCCCTCTCGACCTCACCGAGCTCACCGCCCTGGGCCCCCTCGACGGACGCTACGCCCCCAAGGTCGCCCCCTTGCGCTCTTCGCTCTCGGAGTACGGCCTCATCAAGGCCCGCGTCCTCGTGGAAATCCGGTGGCTGCAGTGCCTCTCGGGGATCCCGCAGGTCGTCGAGGTGCCGCCCTTCTCGGACGAGGCCAACGCTGTGCTGGAGAGGATCGCGACGAACTTCACTGTGGAGGACGCGGCTTTAGTTAAAAAGGTGGAGCGAACCACAAACCACGACGTGAAAGCCGTCGAGTACGTCATCAAAGAAAAACTCGTCGAGTCCGGCCTCGAGGAACTCAAAGACGTCCTCGAGTTTGTCCACTTCTCGTGCACTTCGGAGGACATCAACAACTGCGCGCACGCGCTCATGCTCCGCGAAGCCCTGGTCGATGTCGTGCTCCCGGCGCAGGACGCGGTGATCGAAGCCATCGCCTCTTTGGCAGAGAAGCACGCTGCGCTCCCGATGCTCGCCCGCACGCACGGGCAGACGGCCTCCCCCACGACCTTGGGAAAGGAGATGGCGGTCTTCGCCTACCGCCTGGCCCGGGCCCGCGACGCCGCCAAGGCCGTGCCTCTGCTCGCCAAGATGGCAGGGGCCGTCGGAAACTACAACGCCCACCTGAGTGCCTACCCCGAGGTGGACTGGGCCGCCGTCGCGGCCAAGTTCGTTCGCAGCGATTTGGGTTTGGAGTGGAACCCTTACGTCACGCAGATCGAGCCGCACGACTACATGTCTGAGCTGTTCGGGGCCGTGTCGAGGTTCAACACGGTGCTGGTGGACTTTGACAGGGTAAGAGAGATGAAACGCTTTTGGGGCGGTGTCGATGAGAAGAGAGTGGCGGCGCGAACGGGAAAAAGAAAGAAAACTCATCTCTTTCTCTCTCTCCTTTCTCTCTCTCTCTTCTTTCTCTCTCTCTCTCTCTCTTCTTTCTCTCTCTCTCTTCTTTCTCTCTCATAAAAACAATCTTCTTCGTCAAAAGGATGTCTGGGGCTACGTCTCGCTGGGCTACTTCAAGCAGCGAACCGTGGCCGGAGAGGTCGGCTCCTCGACGATGCCGCACAAGGTCAACCCGATCGACTTCGAAAACTCCGAGGGCAACTGCGGCATCGCCAACGCCGTCCTGGACCATTTGGCGTCCAAGCTGATGGTCTCGAGGTGGCAGCGCGACCTGACCGACTCGACCGCGCTCCGGAACCTGGGCGTCGGGCTCGGTCACTCTTTGCTCGCCTACGAGAGCGCCAAGCGCGGCATCGGCAAGCTCGAGGCCGACGCCGCCAAGCTCGCCGCCGACCTCGACAATTCTTGGGAGGTCCTCGCCGAGCCCGTGCAGACTGTGATGCGCCGCTACGGCGTGGCCGAGCCCTACGAGAAGCTCAAGGCCTTTTCCCGTGGCGTGAAAGTCACCTCGGAGTCGATGCGTTCCTTTGTCGACGGGCTGGAGAAGGAGGGCGTCCCGAAAGAGGCGAGGGAGTCGCTGAGGGAGATGACGCCCGCGACATACGTGGGAAACGCCGCGGCGCAGGCGTCGGCGCTCAAGGGGGTGCTCAAAAACTGAAGAGAGCTGGGGGTGAAGCGGGCGGAGGGAGGTGGAGGTTTGGGGAGAGGGGGAGGGAGAGAGAGAGAGAAAATGATTTTTATTTTGAAAAAAAAATGACTCGCTGGTCAGTCTGCCAGAGCAGAAAGAAAAACGAAAAAGACGAAGACGAAAGAAGAAAGAGCTCGCTCGTCCATCGATTACCATGCAGCGCTCCGCCTCGTGTGCCAAGCCTTCGAGGTCAGTGCGAGCGCGCGTGCGCGCGCGAGAGAGAGGGAGAGAAAGAAGGAGGGCGCAGCCGCGGCGCGCTGATCGTTCGGCAGACTCTCTGCAATTGGCACCTAGCCGTCGCCGCTTCAATTTTGAATGCAGTCCCTCTTTTCTCGTTCCTCGCTCTGTCTCTCTCTCTCCCATCCTTCTCTCAACTCACTCCAAAAACACCTCTCGACACGAATTAAAACAACAAACTAACAGCTCATGCGCGCTCCTTGAGTTTCGAGGTACCAGAACGACCCGGGCGCCGCGTGCATTCAACCGCCGTCGGACGTTTTTCGGGGGCTTGACTTCGACCTCCTCTCCCGCCGCCGCCGCCGCCGCCGCTGCAAACTCGAGCGGAGGAGGGAAGAAGAAGTGGGGCCAGGAGGACTGGAGGGAGCGCATCGCCTCTGCTCGCCCGGGTGGTGCTGTCGTCAGTGACGGCGAGCAACTCGAGCAGATGCTGGAGGAGAAGAGGCGGAACGAGATCGCGGAGGGTTTTTACGCCGACGGCGAAGACGAAGACGACGACGAGGGCGAGGACGGCGACGACGACGAGGGCGAGGACGGCGACGACGAAATCGTCGGGAGTTTCAACCTCGACGACCTCGACGGCGAAGACGAAGACGACGAAACCGATTTCATCTTTATCCCCGACACCCCCGGTTCCTCTTCCTCTTCCTCTTCTTCTTCAAAGACTAAGATCGGCACCAAGGAGGTCGTAGACCTGTTCTTAAACCCCGAGTGGGGCCTGCGAGTCCTCGAAGAAGAAGAGGAGACCGTGACCGGGAGAAAGTCTGGCGGCAAGGAAAAGGCCGGCGGCTCGACCCCGGCCTCCTCGACCTCCCAGAAGGAAGCCGCTGACGCCGCCCTCGCCGCGGCCCTGGGCCTCCCCGACGCCAAGGCGCTCACGGACCCGCGCTCGGCCCTGGCTTCCATCCCGAAACACGTCCTGTCCAAGCTCGCGGCCGAGCAGTCCGCGGCCGTCGCCGCGAACAAGGAAACGGCCGCCGCGCTCCGGAGCAAAAAGGCCTCCTCCGACGAGCGCAAGCTCCACCGGGTCTTGAGGCTCCTGGGCGGCAGAGCAGCGGGCACCCGCCTCCTCTCCTCCAAGGGAGAGAACACGCGGCCCATGATGGAAAAGGTCCGAGCGGCGCTCTTCGACATGCTCCTGTCGAGGTCGCCCGCCGGCGCCGGGCGCATGCCCGCGGGCTCGGCGTGGCTCGACCTGTTTGCCGGCACCGGCTCGGTCGGGCTCGAGGCGCTGTCTCGGGGCGCCGCCGAGGCGCACTTCGTCGAGATGGAGCCGTGGGTCGTCTCGAAGGTGCTGAAGCCGAACATCGCGAGCGTGGTCAAGGCGGCGGAGGCCTCCGTCGAGGGCGAGGGAGGGGGCTGGGGGGGAGCGGAGGATGAAGAAGAGGGAGCTGACGACGACGAGTTTGACGTCGACGACGACGACGAGTTTGAAGAGGAAGAGGAAGAGGACGATTTCGAAACCCCGCCTTCTTCTTCGACCTCTTTCACCACCACCATCCACTCCACGCGAGCGGAGCTCTTCGTCGACTCCTACCGCGGCAAGCCCTTCGACTTCATTTCGGTCTGCCCTCCCTACGTGAAAGTCAGCTACACGGAATTACTCGGCGCGATGAGCAAGGCGGCGAGCGAGGAAGGGCGGCTGTTCCACGACGGGAGCGTGGTGATCGTAGAGTACCCCGGGAGAGCCGCTAGGGAGATCCCGCACGTGCTGGGCCCGCTGGTCCGGGTGAGGGACCGAAAGTACGGGAGGACCAACGTGGCGGTGTACGGGCCGAGGGGTTGATCTCGGGTTTGATTTTTTT
>Ga0315289_10008275_pt1 | contig 15060 bp, 9 predicted proteins | sample YL17G11_40_MG_FD_203452 | JGI IMG/M metagenome (GOLD analysis project Ga0315289, IMG submission 203452) | Sediment microbial communities from Yellowstone Lake, YNP, Wyoming, USA - YL17G11_40 | ecosystem: Environmental > Aquatic > Freshwater > Lake > Sediment | place: USA: Wyoming | collected...
GCGGAAATGGTTTCCATGGGCGCTACTGGAAAAATGTCTGAAGCTCTTTCTTGGGCTGAAAAATCGGTTGAGCTTGCCGAAAGACTGAACGCTCGTGAAGTTATCGCACGCTCCTACGCGTGTCTAGGAGAAATCTCAGGTTGGCTTGGAGACACGAAGAAATCCATTAAATGCTTTGAGAAAGCTTTGGGAATAGCGCTTGATAACGGGTATATGGATACGGCGCTGTGGGTGTACAATGATGCGGGAATGCTTCCTGCAGAGGAACATGAAAAAACCTTGGAATATTTTGAGAAAGGATTCGAACTTGCGAAAAAAGTCGGGGATATCTCATGGATGACTTGGATTGGCTCCAATCTGGCATGGACGAATATTCACATGGGAAACGTAAACAAGGCAGTTCTCTTGATGGAGGAATCAGTTGCATTAGACAGAAAAGCCGGCAACATTACTCACCTTTCTGCGTCTTTGGGTATTCTCGGATTTGCCTATCAGGTGCTGGGAGAATGGGACAAAAGCGAACAATATCGAAAGGAGGCCCTGAGCATTTCTCAAAGACTGGACGATTTTCAATCAATCGCTGGCAGTTATGGACACCTAGGATGGCTGCATTTTGACAAGGGAGAATACGCAGAGGCAAGAGAGTTCGGTGGGAAAATGTATGAAGTCTTTGAAACCCATGGAGCAAAATCCACGCAGATGGGAACGTCTCGATACGTCATTCCGTCGTACATAGAGCTTGGAGAAATCGAAAAAGCACAAAACCTGATTGACAACGTGCACAAGTATGCTCTCGAAACAGAGAACAAAAACCTCATTGCTTACGCGGATGGGCTAACAGCGATGCTGTTCCGTGCCCAGAAGAAATGGCAAGAATCCATCGAGCAATTCAAGAAGAGCCTTCAGGAGTTTGAGGCCTTGGATGCAAGACGATGGGATGTCTACTGGCTCGCCAAGATGGTTATCTCCGAATACGCTAGAGTGTACGTAGAGAGAGGCCAAGAAGGCGACAGGGAAAATGCCCAGAGCCTCTTGAATCAAGCCTTGGAAATGTTCAAAGAAATGGGAGCCAAGAAAGACATTGAAAAAACAGAAGCAAGAATGGCTTCCACAGAAACAGGTAAGACAGCCTTAGAGCCCAAGCCTACAGACCATGCTTCCACTGGTTATGAGGGTCTTGACAAGCTGTTGTACGGTGGGATTCCTTTAGGCTATTCCGTTGTTTTAACCTCACCTTCTGGTGATGAGAAGGATTTGCTCGTCAAGAGTTATCTTGAGACAGGTGCAAAGAAAGGTGAAATCACATTCTTCGTCACTATAGATCCTGGTGCAGCAAAATCCCTCGCAGAAAAGTATCAGTCAAACTTCTATTTGTTCGTTTGCAATCCTCAGGCAGACGCAATCGTCAAAAGCTTCCTGAACGTTTTTAGTTTGAAGGGCGTGGAAAATCTCACCGACATAAGTATCGCTTTAACTTCAATGATCCGCAGGCTAGACCCCGCGTTGAAGGGCCCAAGGAGAATATGCATTGGCCTGATCTCAGATGTTCTGCTACAACATCATGCAGTTCAAACGAGGAGGTGGCTGACCGCACTCATCACAGAATTGAAGGCGACGGGGTTCACCATTCTGGCAACATTAGACCCTCGGATGCACCCTTCAGAGGAGCTCTACGCAATTCTAGGACTTTTTGACGGAGACATCAACATCTACGAGAAGGAAACTGAAAATGGGCTGAAAAAGCTTCTAAGAATCAGGAAAATGAGCAATCAGAAATACTTGGAGAATGAATTGCTCATCAAGAAAGAACTGAACTAGCTCCACATTCAGTGGAAGGATTGGCCACAAAGTGGGATGCAGCTGCCTTCCAAAAATTGCGGGCACCAAATCGGATAGGAGAAGCTCTGAAAGCTCGGTGCTACCAAATTAGGTGCTTTAGGAGTGCAGAAAGATGTTACAAACATGTTACAAGGTGGGAGCGCGCTAGGTGAGGCAACCAACTATTTGATCGCAGCGCAACCCTCTTTCATCCGCTGGAGATTTCAGCGTATGCCACAACTGCGCACTGCTTTTGGAGCTGGTGCTTGGTTTGAACAGGTATTTGTATCTGGACGGGGATAATTGATGTATGCGTTAGTGTATGCGTTAGATTCAAGGTTTATTGCCTGCGAATGTTGCGGATACTTTATTGCGTGCGCTTGCACTGTTTGGGTGTAAATGGTTTGAGGTTGAAGGAATGGGAGATCACATATCGTCTAAGGCTAAGAATCGGATGAAGCGTGAGCTGAGCTTAGAGAAGCCCACGGTGTGGGTGGGTAAGGAAGGCATGTCGCCGCAGAAGATTGATGAGATTTCTAGGCAGTTGGAGAAGAGGAAGATGTTGAAGGTTCAAATATTGAGTAGCGCGCTCAACGATAAGTGTGCCAAGGACATCGCGTTGAAGACTGCTCAGCAGACAGAATCCGTGTTGATTGATGTTCGAGGCCACACTTTCCTATTGCACAAGCCTCGCAAAAAGAAAACTGAAGCTTCAGTGAAAGAACCGCTTAGAGTTTCAAGCTGAGAGCACTTCTTCTTTTCTCCTAATTTTCTCGACGTTGCTCCTTCCGTGTTTCCATTTTGCTTGACTTTTCATTCTTGTCAAGAATCGTTTCGTCCTCGCCTGCTTTTTTCTAGCCCGCTTCATGCCAAATCATCTTTCCTCCACACGGTAATGACAGACAAGATAATAACCTATTGCCCCAAGCGCAACGTGGATACTGGTTTGAAGTCAGGACTTAGGAGGCAGCAGAAAGGAAAAGGGAGATGTTGTGTAGAGCGGTTTTGGCTTGCCTCCACTTTGCTGTCTTTCTGGCGAGGTATCCGCCCATTTGTTGGGCTTTTTTTTCGAAGGTTTTTCAGTCGTAGTGCTGTGCGTGCAGCATCGTACTCCATCTTGCGGTGAGCCTTGCGAGATGGTGGACCTCGGCTAGCTCTTTGTCGATTGTGCACGCTAAGCGTTTGCGATTAGGCGCCCGCTAAACATCCAAGGAAGAGCCTGCTGATTCTCCGCCTATCTCTGTACCTCTTTAGCCAGGTCCAGCTCGTGATGGTTTGATTCGTCTCAACGCCATAACCTCAAATGCCGCAAGGAAAATTACCAATCCCAAGATAGTTGCGGCTTCAGGAACGTGGACAGTGCGCGCCATATCGGCGGAGCCGCCTGATTCAACAGGAGTTGTCGGTTTGGGTTTGCTGTCACTTGTTGTGATGGGTTGTGGTGTGCTATCGATCGGCGTTGGGGCTTCTTGTGTGCTGTTGCTCGATGGTGTTGAACTCGATGGTGGTGTGCTCGATATTGGTGGTCGCTCCTCGTACACTGTAATTGAACCGTTCGTGGTTGACAATTCCAGCAAAAAGTATTGGCTGTCACTTATCTCGACATTGTCAAAGGTTAGTGGTGTTGTTCCTGCTCCCACGGGATTGAATGTTAAGGTTGCTATAGTGATGTTTCCGCTATATGTATGAAAATCGTCAGTCGCGGCGACGGCTATGAAATAGCGTCCATGGGTTGAATTGAAGTTGTTGTTTATTTCACCACCGATTGAAATTGTGCTCCAAGTGTCTGGATTGTAGATTTCAGCGTTCGTGCAGTTTAGTACAGAGCTGTTCCAGAATAATCCGAATTGCCATCCCTCCATATCGGTGACTTTGGCGATTTCTATGTTCACACTGAAAGGAACGTATTTCGTTGCGGCTGCGGGAGTTAGGATCAGGGTGTCTGCGTTAATGACCGGACCTGCGACTATAGTCATAGTGTAGAGCGCGGTCGTTTTGTTGTTAGGTGGGATTTGGGGGTTCGTCTCGCTACCCTTCTCCACAGTGAGATTGCAGTCGACTGTCTTGCAATCGAGCGAGTTGCAGGCTGGAGAACACGCGTTTACAAATGTGAAGTGCAGGGTTGTCGCGCCTTGCGCGATTGCTTCAAAAGTGATTATTGCCAGTGTCTGGTTTCCCCAGATCGAGCCTCCGCGGAGCGCGTGAACGTAGGACAGGAGACCTTCTGTGTTGTTGAGTTTATCCCATCCTATCGAATTGTTCTGAAACATGACTTTTATCATGCTGAGAGCATTCAGAACGGTCGGATCCCAGGATAGATGAAATTCAGCGGCGGCCAGTCCTGGGTCTGCCGGCATGTTTTCAATTAGTACGCTGACGTTGAAGACGTCGCCTTCTTTAACGGTTAGGTTTTGGGGTTCTATGCGATATACAATGGTAGACCCTATTACCTCTGCAGAGACTAATGGAACAGAAATGAGTAACACAAGAGAACAAAGTACCAAGCCTGCCCTGTATTTCCTGAATAGCCATCTTAGAGAACTTGCAACAAGCGCGTTTGCTTGCTCCATTTTCCTGTCTCCTACCATTATGTTGGTTGAACAAGTAATTAATCCTTTACGTGTCCCTTCCAACACGCGCGTTAGCTTGGGAATCGTATGAATTCGTTGTTGTTTGAGTTGACTATTATCGATACTGTGGTGCCGACCGGCAGTTTTTCGATTCTGCTGACTGTTGTGAAGTCTAGGTTTTGCGTGTACACTGCGTAGTCGGTTTGGTTGATGGTTACCACGTAGACGGTGTTGCCGTTGTTGACGTATGAGAATCTGTTGGTTAGTGTTCCGGTTATCGTTGTCTCGTTGGAGGGTTGAACTGTTCCTGCTTCGAACCTGCTTTTTGCTTCTTTGACGAGGTCTGTGCCTTGGTATGTTTTGCCGTTTTCACTGGTCATCACGATTGTGTAGTGGTCTAGGTTCACCGCGTCAACGATTCCTAGGCCCGCCAGCTTGATGGTTTCTTGTGCTGAGGTGGATTCGCCCTGTGCGGTGCGCCAATATAATGGTACGAACCATGCGTTTTCGCCGTTTATCGGGTAGATTAGGGGCATTTCTGCTTCGTATGCGCCTGTTGTGGGCATCAGAATGTGGGATTCGATGACGTTCTGTGCTTGAAGACCGCTCTTGATGTCTAGACCGGTGGTGTTGTAGTATTCTATACCTGTGCCGGTTGTTTTGAACAGTCCGGCCATGGTTTGTGCTGTGCCGACGAAGTCGACTGCGACGAGTGCGGTTATGTTGTTTGTGTCAGGGTCGACAATCCATCGGACATCGTCTGAGATTTCGACCCTGTTGGTTGAGGCGGGTATCCAGGCGAAGCCGCCTGCGAAAATGTCGAAACCGTTTCCTCTTCTAGTGCCGCCCCAAGCACTTATCATGCTTTTGAGCCAGCCTTCGTCATAGCGTTGGGTGACCCATGTTGGCGTCTGGTTAATGTCGTAGAAGCTTTCGACTTGGCCGACGTCGTTGTAGATGTATACGCCTTTGGGCTGAGCGATGAATGACCATTGTTGAACCTGTGTTGTAGTCAGCACGTATCTCCAGTTGCCGTTGTCGTCGGGTGTGAGTGTGGCTCTCCCGTAGGCGTCGGCGGTGGATTGGCCCCAGTAAGCGTTCCCCTGTATGTTTCCCGTGAGAAACGGTGGCAAGTACATGAGTCCTTCGCCGACTTTGAAAGTTTTGTCTATGATTTCCACGTCTAGTTCTGGGTTGTTTGCGTCAACGATTACCAGTCCCTTTACGGTGTTGTCGCCGTACAGGTTTGGCGGTACCATGGTTACGACCCAGACGAGGCGTCCCTTGTATATGGTTATGTGTGCCGATCCGACTTGTACGCTTCCAAAGTGTGCTGCGCTTCTCAGTGCGATGCTCTTGGCCAGTTCCTCTGTGGTTAGACGTAGCATGTTGTTTGGAATTTCATTCTGGAACAGGGGTGTGCCAGCAGGTTCGAAGGTCACCATCTGGTTGAAAACACTCGCATTGTTGATTCTTGACACGGCTTGAGTTTGCCAAAGCACAACGCTTGAAAAGACGACTATCGCTATTAACGCAGAGGCAGCCAGCCACTTGTACGCCTCCTTCCCTCTCACTCCACCAAAGACCGGCCTTAATGTTATCCTACTGTACTTGAGCCGTTCCTCGTAGCCGGAAAACTTGAAGTCGTTTAAGTACGCGAACAGCCACTCCACCGCCGTGATGGACAGCTTGAAGAATATCAGCCAGAGAACCATGTACACGTCAATCGTGGCAGCTGCAACAGCAATGAACCCGAACAATGCGCCGAACAGGCCGAAAAGAAGGTATCGCCACTGATTCTTGAGCCAGCGTTCAGTCGTGGGAAACACGAAAACTGCTATCCACGTAAGCCACCAAAACAATGGAAACATTCATCCACCTCATTCCGGTCTCATTCTTCAAAATCCAACGTTTGGGTTATTCAATATTGTGCTACGACATAATACAGAAGATACATATGATATACGGTGAATACTTCATTCTCTGGCTAACAAATCCTTTTCCCTTCTTTTCGGTCCAGGATCGCGCGCCTCAATCAGAATCATAAACAAAAGAATGCAAAACATTAGATCGCGACGGCCGAGTCGTCTTAAATAGTTCTCACAGACTCTAATACCTTAAGTAGGAGAAGTGATGGTCAAATGCCAGATTTTCTTGACGAGTTCGCATCATCAATTGGCGGCCAGAAGGAAATTCTGAAAGAAAAGATCATGAAAGGTAAGCCGAATCCGTTAGAGGACACGTTTAGGAAGCATTTTACACCATTATGGAGGCCCTTGGCGAATGTTGATGAATATGCCTCGAATGTCGGCGAGCTTGGTGTCACAGCTGTCGATTCAAGCTTGTACATGAATCTAATGTCAACTGGCGGCATTTTCTACGTAGTTAGGTCCCTAGCCGTCTGCAAGGACAAAGAGAATAAGAAACTGCAGACAAACGTCTTCTTCACAAAGTTAGGTCTTCTTGAAGCACATTATTACATCGGCACAAAAATGGAAATGTTTGAATTCCAAGCAGCCACTGATGCCTTAAAAAGCGGTCTTGAATGTAGTGCGATTCTAATAGACGGTTCTCTTTACGGAAGAGCCATGCACGTTCCGGTTGAGACAAGAATCGAGGAAGATAGAACAGCTGTCCTTGAATTCTTCAAAACCTACGCAGAATTGCTTGACCTTTGCAGAAAGAAAGGTATACTTATAGCTGGAGTGAGCAAAGAAAGTAGGGCAACATTCTACCGTGACTTCTTGCTCAAACAGATCTTCGTTGAAGTGCTCGAAAGAATCGACATCGAAAGCGGAGACAAGCAAAGGCTGAGCGCTATCTTTCTCGAAATCTTAGAAAACGAGAAAACCGCCTTTAGCAAATTCAGAAAACTCAAACAGAAACATGGATCAAAGCTTGACACAATCGAGTTAGTTTTGACTGAGCTTGCATCCTCTCGGCCGGATTATCAGTTGATAATGAACTTCGCTGAAAGCGTAGGATACACTCAACCATTGGTGCTTGGACCATCGGCAAGGGCAGCCGAAAGAATGCGCCCCTTCAGTTTGAACCCAAAGAAGTATGTAATGAACAATTTTCCGATCACAGTTAGAGAAAGAGGCGCGGAGTTCGTCGACTGGGCAGCCGAGACAATTTCGAGTATTCCGAGTTTCCCTAGTTTTGTTTCTTTCTATCTTCTGATGGATGTTAGGGACTCGCCGATGAGAATCGACGTCCCTTGCTGGGAGCAGCCTCTATCCAAAACTGGGTGGCCTAAACCAATTAATGTTGATCTCCAGGCTCTGTTGAAGATTATGGTAAGCGGTTATTGCGGGTTGGACGCGTACAATCTGTGGCTCAAGAACGTGGATGAAAGAGTTAAATTGAAAAGAAGAGTAGTGGATGAACTGTACTTTCCATACATGGAAAAGCTGTTTGATAGCAAGATAATTCGTGGAAGAGGGTATAGACGTGTCAGGTTCCCTTAAAGAAGTCGGCGTAATAGTCGGTGAAGCGAGTTCCAACGAATTCTTCTTTTCTTCTAAGCCTGGTGAGATGCCTTCGCGTTGGGAATATTTGCTGACTTATTCAGAAGAAGACGTGGATGGAACACCTAAACAAGTAGAAGTCGTGGCGCAGATTGAACGGGTTCTTTCTGCTAGTCAAGCTTTGACGAAGGAATTGGACTTTGAGATAATCAAGAAGATAATCGAGTCTGGATTGGCTGACAGAAAAGTCTGGGGAAAGGCTCGCGTGCTTGGATATTTGACCGAGACAGGTGATTTGCAGCTGCCCAAGAAGGCAGTCATGCCCGGTAAACCTGTTTACATTGCACCGACCGGATTACTTGAGAAGTTCTATTCTTACCCCGTGGAAGAGGCAATCAAGATTGGGAGCCTAATCACTCGCAATGAGGTTCCTGTCAGCCTATCGATCAGGGGTTTTAGAAGGCATTTGGGGCTCATAGCTCAGACGGGCTCAGGAAAGACCTACCTTGCCGGTATAATTGCAGATGAATTGCTGAGGAAGGGCGGTACTCTCGTGATGTTGGATCCTCACGCTGACTACGTGTTTTTGTCGAGGAACGTTGATGGCAAGAGAAACGAGCTTTCAGACAGAATAACTGTTTTTCGAAATCCAGCAAGTACAGGAAGATATAGTGAGGCTGAAGTTGGGAAGATCACGCCTTATGAGATCTGCTTCTCTGATCTTGACTTGGATGAAGTGTGTCTGATATCAGGGATAAGCGAGCATTACGCGAACATCGTGGCGGGATTGCAGAGAGCACTAGAGGAGCTGAAGAGCGAAAAGGACACTTTTCAGCCGGATGATCTCATCGAGAAGCTTGAGAATGCCGGTAAGTGGAAGGAACAGAATGTCGATGCGAAAGTCATTAGCGGCGCCAAATCCGCTGTGAAATATGTCAGGCGCTTGGCCAGAATGCAGGTCTTCACGAATGCGTCCACGAGTATTGATCAAATGCTGAGACCAATGCACTTGTCGGTGGTAGACCTTTCAGGCCTAGACGATGAGGTTTCGGATTATATCGCCTCCAGAATTCTTTCAGATATCTATGAAAGGATCTCAGACGGAAAATTTGAGTACCCAGTTTTTGTTTTCGTGGAGGAAGCGCACCGTTTCATTCCAGCTGAGGGCAGAACCTATTCAGGTCCAGTAATAAAGAAAATTGCAGCGGAAGGCAGAAAATTCGGCGTTTTTCTTATCGTAATAACGCAGCGACCTTCAAAGATACATTCTGACGCCTTGAGCCAATGCAACAGTCAGATCATCATGAGAATAACTAACCCTCAGGATCAAAACGCCATTGCTATGAGCTCAGAGCGTCTTGGGGAGAATTTGTTGAACGATTTGCCTGGCCTCAACACTGGCGAGGCCGTAATCGTGGGTGAGATGACTCGTGCCCCGGTGATGGCGAGAATAAAGAAACGAAGAACGCGAGAGGGTGGCAGCGACATAGATATCATGGACAAAATGAAAGACGCTGTCAAGAAGGCAAAGGAAGAAACCGTAGATAACGAGAGTCAACGTTTGAGAGAAGATATCAAAGGATTCACGGACTCTTTCAAGAAGGAGGAATAGCGTGGTCAGGATAGCCCATCTGGCCGATACGCACTTGGGTCATAGACAGTATAATCTTGAAGAAAGAGAAAAAGACATTTACGACGTTCTCGAAGAAATCGGTGAAAAGATCATCGAAGAACATGCTGACATTGTCATTCATAGTGGTGACCTCTTCGATTCACCAAGGCCTACTGCACAGGCATACTATGCGTTCAAGAAGCTGCTGAGGAAGCTGAATGGAAAGGTCAAGCTCTTTGCGGTGCTTGGCGACCATGATAAACCCAAAATACGAGGCATGCCGCCTCACATGCTTTTTGAGGACCAGATTCAGATACTTGGTGCAGGCGGCACGGCTGAGCATCAGTCAATAATGGTCGACGGCAAGGACATCCTTGTTGCAGGAATCTCGAATCTAAGCCAAATGTATCGTGCAGTTCTTGCAGAGGAACTGAAGAAACTTGGAAGCCTTAAGATAAAGTGCCATTGCAGTGTTCTCGTGCTTCACGAAGCAATAGACCAGTTCTTCATCGAAGAAGCATGTGAATTGGCATTGACGGATGTGCCGAAGAACTTTGATTATTATGCCATGGGGCATCTTCATGCAAGAATTAGGGCCTCGCATGGTCAAGGCGAACTAGCGTATCCTGGCAGTTCGGAGATCATCCGTAGTGACGAGATTGCTGAGTGGAAGAAAAAGGGAAAAGGGTTCTACATTGTGGACGTTGATAAAGGCGAAGTGGAAGTAACTAATGTCAATCTTGAACGTATCAGGCCTCAGATGGATGTCACATTAAACTATGCAAATTTGAAGGAGGAGTTGGAGGAGTTTGTTGGGAGTTTCGCTAGTTGTCAGAAATTACCAGTCGTTCAGGTGGGCGTAGAGGGAAAGGATATTGATCGCCAAGCTGTTCACCAAACGTTGAGTGAAGCATTAACGGGCAAGGTTCTGACTTTCAGGCCAACAGTCACGGAAGAGAGTGAGATGAGGTTGCCTGAACCGAAGCCAGGCTCGTTCAACGTAACCCAAGTTCTGACTGATTACTTCAAGAAAAAAGAGGTTGCAGAGCTGGCGAATGAGATGCTGAAGCACCTTAACCAAGGCGACACTGTCGGAGCCAAGGACGTAGCTGATGAATATTTCCGCAGAGTCTCGAAGGCGGGAAACCTCGATGATACTGAACAAGATTAAGCTTAACGATTTCGTCTCTCACAAGAAAACCGAGCTGGATCTTGGCTATGGCATAAACGTGGTTGTAGGACCCAATGGTGCAGGCAAAACCTCGATACTCGATGCAATCAGCTTTGCACTATTCAACGATTACCGCAACCGTGGAAAAAAAGAGAATCTAATCAACTCAGCGGCAAAGAGATGCGCGGCTACGGTCGAATTTGCTGAGGGCGGGATCAAATACTCTGCAGAATGGTCAATGGAGCGGGAGAAATCAGCCAAGGGCAACCTGTATCGCATTCAAAACGGTTCAAAGACACTTTTGGCACAGGGCGGAAGCGCAGTCCTTGCCGAGATCGAGAAAGTTTTGGCTATGGACAAAAGTATGTTCTTCCAATCAATCTATGTACAACAAGGCGAAATCGAAGAACTCGTCACAGCCAAACCTGCGATCAGGAAAGAGCTTATTTCAAGGCTTCTCGGAGTAGAAGATCTTGAAAAAGCTTGGCACGACATCAAGGATATCATCGACGAATACCACGAAACGCAGATAGTGCTGAAAACGGAGCTGGACCAGAGATCAACGCTAGAAAACGAAAGACAGAAACACCTGACCACATCCACTGAATTGACGGCATCCATTGAATCCAAAAGAAAAGAGCTGACCAAAATCGAAGAAAAGATCAGTAGTCTTCAAACGAGCCTAAACCAACTGAAAGAGGACAGGAAGGCATGTGATAGACTCAACAAGGACAAAGACATTCTTGAAAAGGCTATCGCAAGTGAGCAGGAGAAACTGAAGACAGAACAAACTGAGCTAGACAAGGCCACTGCAGCCAAGAAACTAACAGAGAGTCTAGAAGGCGAAGTCAGTAAGCTGCCCTTTTTGGAGCAATACTCTCAGTGTATCTTGAAGAGAAGCGAGCAAGAAGCGAAGCAGCAAGTGCTCGATGAAAAACTGCGCAACTTGGACCGATTGGAGAAAGTCTTGAAAGAAAACGAGAAAGACTCAGCACTTTACCGCGAAAAGAAAGCTGTTTACGAAGAGAAGATCAAGGAACGCAAACAATACGAGGGCTCGGAAAAGGCTGTTGAAAAAGCTCTGAAAATAGTCAGGGATCTGGAGAAAGATGAGCAGAAGAAGAATGCGGCCTTGGAGAAAGAGCTGAAGAAGTGCTCTGAGATACTTGAAGCTCAAGTGACTCTTGAAACGGTCGAAATCCTTCTGAATAAAAAGAAGGCCGAACTTGAGGCCGTCAGAAGCGAGCTTGACGAGAAAATTGACAAATGTCGGAAAAGCATCGGAATGTTCGAGCATCGAGAAAAGGAGTTGGATGACAATCTTTCCAAGCTTAGACCTTCAGAACCGGGTGCGAAAAGATGTCCAACTTGCGAAACAGACCTGACAGCAGACCAGATAACTCGGTTAGGGAACAAGTTCTCCTTCGAGAAAGAGCGGATTGAAGGAGAACTTGAAACTACGAGAAATGAGCTTACGACCATCAGCCAGAGAAAACATCATGTTGAAGGGCAACTGAAAAAAGTGGAGAAGATAGAACCTGAGCATATCAGGGAATGTGCCAGTCAGCTGGACGAAACTAGGGAAAGGCTCAGTAAACAGAGACTAGAGGCAGAAGAACTCGACAAAAATGTTGACGTGCTCAAGAGACTTGACGGCGAATTGACTGAGCTCGGCAACCAGATAGGCGGACTTGAAGAGCCTTACATGAAGTTTGAATCTGCAAAACGTGAACTGACAAAGTTGCAGCCTAGAGAAAAAGTTATGGCCGAAATGGAACCTATCACAGAGACTTTGGAAAAAGTCTCGCAGTCGTTGAAAGACTCTGTTTCTAATCTTGGTTACGAACCCAGAGAGCCTTTAAGAGAACTAGAAGCGCTTCGGCAGAAAAAACAAGAGTATGATCAGAACATTTCAATAGCAAAGCGGGAGTCAGAATATAGGAACAGCGTAGCAGCCACAAGAGAAGCACTGTCAAGCAAAGAGCAAGAACTTACTGGAACGCTTGAGGAAATCACAAAGCTCAACTATGACGAAAAACAGCATTTGAAAAAACAGGATGAATTCGATACAGAGACCAATTCTAGGAATGGGTTGAGAGAAACAATCACAGGGATGATGGAGAACAAGAAGACCGCTGATAAGGAGATAGCGAATTATGACAAGAAACTTGAAGCTCTCAAGAAGAAAGAGCGGGAAAAGCGGCTCATTGACAATTTCATAGGGCTTTTGAACAAGATTAGAACCGCGTATGGAAAAGACGGCGTCCAGAAGATGATCAGAGCCAGGGCGAGACCGCTGCTTGAGAGATCTACTCGAGATCTATTTGAGAGGTTCAATCTCGCCTATTCCGACATCAAGATCGACGATAATTACAACATTGCCGTAATAGGTCCTAGCGGTGAACAACAGATTGAACAGATAAGCGGCGGAGAACGCGTCGCTCTGGCCATCGCGCTCAGACTAGCCATTGCACAGGTCCTATCAGGAAGAGTTGAGACCATCATAATGGACGAACCTACCACACATCTGGACGAAGAAAGAAGAAAAGAGCTGGTGAATATTCTGAGCTCCTTCTTCCGGGAAGGCGGAAGAATCATACCTCAAATGCTCATAATAACCCACCATCCCGAAATCGTAGATGTGGCAGACGTAATCTACACGATAAAAAAGGAAGAGGGCTACTCGGTCGCCGAGTCAGGAGTTCTTTCAAAGGATGCAGTTTAAGCGCGGGCATGACACGCAATTTCGTATCTAGAACAATTTGAGCAGTGCTTCGATCGTCTTTTCTTTGCGTTCGTACTGTTGTTCTTCGTGGAGCGCGCGCGCTTCCGCATATGAACCTGCTACTTGATTCTGAAACCAAACACAGAAGCGCCCGCTAAATCGGCCCGCTGAAGAAACCACGCGAACATGTCCAAAAATCTATGTGGAGGGGATTAGGTTGATTTCGAAAATGTGTGGCCACATTTTTCCGGTGACAAAGAGCCTGTTTGCGTTGGCGTCGTATGCAATTCCGTTCAGCACGTTGTTTGGATCCTGATTTTTCAAGTCCTCAATGCCCGTCAAGTCAATCCACGCCATGACTTGGCCATTCTGGGGATTGATCACAGCGATTTTCTCTTCTCTCCAAATGTTTGCGTAGACTGTGCCATTTATGTATTCAAGCTCGTTGAGTTCAGTGACTGGTCCGGTATCGTTTACTGCCACCTGTCCGATTCTTTGGAAAGTCACTGGATTCAGGAAGTACAGGTTCGCTGTTCCATCGCTCATTATCAGTCGGCTGCCATCGTATGTTAATCCCCATCCGTCAGTGGGATATTCAAACTCCTGCAACAAACCAAAACTAGCCTTGTCATACACGAAACCCTTGTGCGACTGCCACGTCAGCTGAACTATTTTGTGGCCCACGACTGCTATGCCTTCACCGAAATACTGAGGCTGCAAGCTGAGAAGCTGCAAAACTCCGCCGGTCTCTAAATCCACGCGGCACAGAGTAGAGTTGCCGTAAAGCCCCGTGCTTTCATACAGATAACCGCTATCAAACACCAGTCCTTCTGTGAAAGCGTTCGTGTCATGAGGGTACACATTGACAATGCTGCAGGTGTAGTGCAGTGCCGTAGAATTCGCAGGCTTGTTGTTCACCAAAACTAGAAGGATGGCGGGGAGCACGAGCATCAACGTGACAACCACCACGCCTATCTTGCGCCACGACACCATCAGAAAGCCTCCCTCCTCTTCTAGCTAGCTAGACTTTGATATATCTACTTTCCAACTGTCTTGCACACCCTTCGTAGCCTTCGAGATGTCACCTTCATCAACATGCAGGACCTTTATCCCGGATTCCCTGACGTTAGATTTGGACAAGGGAAGCAACATCCCTTACGATCTGTACATTCAACCTCCAAAAAAACATTGCGAACTGACAATTCACACTGTAGGCGTCATTGCCGGACACGCGTCCTACATCCTTCAGTTCCCTTATACATTTTCGACCCGATTCATTAGTTCGGGGTTTAGACAGAATCGCTATCTTGGATTCATAACGTTTTTCTTTCGCGGTAAATAGAAGGTGGCTTGTGATCGCTCATGAGAATTCGCGATTTTATGACTAAGAATGTCGTTAGCGTGGACCAGGATGCTTCAGTTCAACTTGCCGCAAGAACCATGAACATGAAGAAAATAGGTTGTTTGGTGACTGTCGACAAAGATGCGGTTGTTGGAATTCTGACCGAAAGAGACCTGCTTGAGAGGGTTGTAGAAACATGCAAGAATCCAAAAACAACGAAGGTTTCAGAAGTCATGACCAGAAGCATTGTATTTGGAAATCCAGGCATGCATCTCGTCGAAGCTACACGGCTCATGTTTCATAACAGAATCAAGAAACTGCCTATCTTGGAAGAAGATCGATTAGTCGGTTT
>Ga0315289_10008276_pt1 | contig 15059 bp, 9 predicted proteins | sample YL17G11_40_MG_FD_203452 | JGI IMG/M metagenome (GOLD analysis project Ga0315289, IMG submission 203452) | Sediment microbial communities from Yellowstone Lake, YNP, Wyoming, USA - YL17G11_40 | ecosystem: Environmental > Aquatic > Freshwater > Lake > Sediment | place: USA: Wyoming | collected...
TTTTCGGCGCGTTCACGTCCAGGAAGTCGACGAGAGATTCAAGGAGCCCGTCCTTCTTCTTGTCTGAGAAGATGCCTTGGGTCTCCTCTGAATCTAGCCAAGATGTGGGAACGACGGTGTGCATGAAGTAGTCCTTTGAGAAGTCCTTGAACAGCAGATTCGTCTTGAGAGACTCATAGAAATCCTTGTTGAACGAGAGTCTAACGTCCTGCAGGATGTCGTTCCTAGATCGTGAGAAGGTGATGTAACACATCTTGTCTGGGAGGATTCCGTTCTTCCCAGCATCTCCGAGCATGAATGACCTTGTATCTGGGAACTCCTTCACGATGCCGATTTTCGCTGCTGATGTGAGTGCGAACTCATGTCCTCCGCCGCCAACATCCCCGAGCAGCAATACTACTGAGCCAGCTGGCAATCCTCCTTGTATGATAGAGTCGAAGTCGGCTACCCCAGTGGGTATCCTCTGGACATCCCCTTCTGACATCAGAAAGCCTTCGCGCGCGTGCGACGCGCGTTATAAAATCAAGGTGTTGGTATAAATATCTTCGTAGCTTAAGAAGAAAGACATCACAATGCCAAAAACTGCGCTCACTCGGTTTTTTCCAAGAATTCCCCTAGCATCTCCAACGCCTTCCGAGCCGATTGGTCCTTGATCGAAGACCTCGATCCTCTGAACACGTTCCTAGAACACTCCGATGATCCTCGGGAACTCACCGCAACATAGACGAGTCCGACAGGTTTTGTTGGAGTTCCGCCTGCTGGCCCAGCAATCCCAGTGATGCCGATTCCGATATCTGCACCGAGCTTCGTTCTCGCTCCAGCGGCCATCTGGATTGCCACTTCCTCGCTGACCGCCCCTTTCACCTTCAGCGTTTTGGAGTTGACACCTAGAAGACTCACCTTTCCGTCATTGCTGTACGATATGACGCCGCCGAGGAAGTAATCGCTACTTCCCGGAACGTCGGTCAACATGTCACCCAGTCTACCACCGGTGCATGATTCCGCAACGGAAACGGTGAGGCCCTTCGACCTGAGCAACCTGCCGACTTCCTCAGCGAGCAACGCATCCACCCTTCTTCTTCTGAGGGCTCATGCCAGCATCGAGCAGCCTCTGTCTCGCATCGATACCTTCGAGGAATCTGGCAACTGGCCCAGGCACGAGGTGAGTCCACTTCTCATCCGAGACAATGCGTCTCCTGATCTCGGTGGCGAAGTACTCCTTTGGGTTGTACGCCTTGGTCCTGCAGACCTCATAGCCTGCCTGCTTGAAGAGAGATTTTGTCAGGTCGCTGTTGGAGAACACGGTGTCGAAAGGCGGGACATATGACTCGATGTGATTCACCCAGACGGAATAGCGGTTGACGTCCCGGACGGGAATGATCAGAACGCGTGCTCGTTCCTCAGGAGTGATAGAGGACAACAACATCTGATATCGCTCGCCCGAGGTGAAAGGGTTCTTCTCGGTGTGAGATTCCTCAGCACTCCCTATCACAACGATGACTTCGTCGCACTTCCGGAGAGCCTCTCGGACGACTGCGAGGTGTCCTTTGTGGAAAGGCTGAAACCTTCCAACGATAAGACCGCGCACCTGAGCACCTCTCAATGAACAGTGGGTCTGTCTGCACCTGGCAATGGCGGGGTTGGTGTGGAGGAAGGCCTCTTTGCAGCCACGAGTGCGGCAAGCTTCTTGAGCAGGCCCTCCTTTCGTGCGCCGACGAGGGCGTGTGAGAGAACATCGTTTAGGGTTCTGACCGGTATGACCTCTATCTTGCCGATGTACTTGTCATCCAGAAGGACATCCTTGAGGTTCTCCTCTGGGATCAGGACCTTCTTCAGTCCTATCTCCGCAGCAGCCTCTATCTTTGCAGTGACTCCACCGACTGGCAGCACCTGACCGCGGACGCTCAAGCTGCCTGTCATGGCACAGGTTTGATCGACTTCGATTTCCTCGAATGCCGATATCACCGCCGTGGCCACAGCTATGGACGCGCTGTCCCCCTCGATGCCATCGTAGGTTCCGATGAACTGCACATGTATGTCGTGGTTGCTGATGTCTTCGCCCGTGTACTTCTTGATGAGCGCCGAGACATTCTGGACAGACTCCTTGGCGATCTCCCCGAGCTTGCCTGTCGCAATGATCTTCCCGCCCTCCCTGTGCTGGGGAGGTGTGACCTCTGCGACTATCGGGGTGACTATGCCTGAGAACTCTGCCATGGATGATTCGGCGTTTAGGACAGCCAGACCATTGACGATGCCGACGACTGCGCCCTCTGTGAGGGACATCTTGTAGTCCTTCCTGCGCTCAACTGCGCGGTCAGTGACCTGTTGCTCGAGTGATTTTGCGATCTTCTTGGCCTCAAGGACATGATTGGTCTCGACCACCGATGCGCCCTTCTCGGTAGCTATGTCTCCCGCCACCCTTATTAAGCCGCCCAATTCCCTCAGCCTTAGCGTGAGCATCCCACGCCTTCCAGCTCTCCTCTGCGCCTCTCTGATGATCTCCGCCACGGCCCCTTTATTGAAGTGCGGAATCTTCTTGTCCTTGGAGACCTCCTGGCCTACAAACCTGATCAGCTTCTCGCGGTTCTGGTCGGTGTCGGGCATGGTGCTCCGCATGTATATCTCGTATCCGTAGCCTCTGACCCTCGACCTGAGCGCGGGGTGCATGCCAGCGACCGCATCAAGATTCCCCGCGGCAACGAGGATGAAGTCACATGGGACAGGTTCGCTCTTGACCATGGCGCCTGAACTTCTCTCACTCTGCCCAAGGATGCTGAACTCGCCTTCCTGGAGGGCCGTCAGAAGGCTCTGCTGGCTCTCGATTCGGAGCATGTTTATCTCGTCGATGAACAGAACACCTTTGTTTGCCTTGTGGATCGCTCCAGGTTCGAGTCGCTCGTGGGCCGGTGTCTCGAGGCCTCCGCTCTGGAAAGGGTCGTGCTTGACATCTCCCAGAAGTGCGCCCGCATGAGCACCCGTAGCATCCACGAAGGGCGCCGGGTCATCCTGCTTGTGAGTGACTATCAGCTTCGGGACAAGAGATGCCTCCCTTCTCTGCGTGTAAGATCTGGCGAGCATGTAGACGACAAGGCCACCAACTGACGTTATCAGGAGAGGGGTCCAATTAACCGGTTTCGAGGTGAGCGAGAGAATCGCTCCCAGGCCAATGAACATGATGATCAACATCATCCAAGTGGAGTTCTTCTGAGCCTTCTTCTGCTCGGCCTCCAGCTTCTGAGCGTGAACGATTTCCTTTCCTTTGCCCGCCGGGAGTATCCTGATTTTCGGCTCGTTCTGATCATCTGGGTTGTTGTAGGCTACGACATCCTGAAGCTCACCCTTCGGCAGGAAGTCAATCATGGACCTGGCAAGCATCGATTTGCCCGTCCCCGGATCGCCTATGAGTATGATGTGCCGCTTCTGCTCCGCCGCTTTCCTGATGACCATGACAGCCTCGTCTTGGCCAATGACCTGGTCGACAAGCTGAGGTGGGATTTTCAGATCAGAGGTGGTCTCGAACTTCTGAGACTTGATCCAATCCTCGATGTCGGAGAGCCCAAGTGTAGAGCTCCAAGTATCACTAGTCGCCATTAGTTGCACCAGTAACAGCCACAATTGTGACTGTCAAAGCTATTGACCATTGTGCTAAATAAGGATTGTGCCGCCAACAAAAGGGCTTGTTGGCATGGCCAGCATATCAGATACCGTCTCACCATAAAGGTATGTGGGGGCACATCCGGATGGCTCAACGAATAATTATTAGGCAGAGAGGCGCCCTTACGGCGCTGGCATACTGAGGACTGGGATGAGAATCGAGGATCTGGGCCTGGACCCGCGCATCGTGAGGAAGCTGAAAGAGGACGGCATTGAACAGCTCTACCCGCCACAGGAGAAGGCGATAGGGCCAACACTCGACGGAAAGAATGTCGTTCTGGCGATCCCCACAGCTTCCGGCAAGAGCCTGATAGCATACCTAGCTATGCTGCAAGCCGTGCTTCGGGGAGGCAAGGCACTCTACATCGTTCCGCTCAGGGCTCTGGCGTCTGAGAAATTCGAGGATCTCATCAAGTTCGAGGACCTCGGAATCAAAGTCGGCGAATCGACCGGCGACTACGACGAGGTGGACCCCAGACTCCATCACTACGACATCATCGTAGCAACTTCTGAGAAAGCTGATTCGCTTCTCAGGCATAGGTCGAAATGGCTTGACCAGCTCTCTGTGGTTGTTGCGGATGAGGTCCACCTGATCAACGACCCAGACAGAGGACCGACCCTCGAAGTGACCTTGGTGAAGTTCAGGACCTTCAATCCAAACGCACAGATAATCGCTCTCTCAGCCACCATCAAGAACTCGCGGGAACTTGCTGAGTGGCTCGACGCTGTGCTGGTGGAGAGCGACTGGAGGCCAGTCCCGCTGAAGGAGGGGGTTTTCTCCGACGGGCACATATTCTTCACGGACAACTCGAAAAAGGCAGTTCCTGACGACGGAGAAGCGATGCAAAGTCTGGTTAGGAGCGCGCTTTCCTCTGGTGGTCAATGCCTAGTGTTTGTGAATACACGCAAATCCAGCGAGTCAGTCGCACTCGAACTCGGTCCGACAGTCAAATCCTCCGGCGGGTACCAGTCAGCAGAACTTGCAAAGCTGGCGAAGAGGCTCGTTGGTGAGCAGGACGAACCGACAACGATGGGCAGCAGGCTCGGCAAGAGTCTGAAGAACGGCTGCGCATTTCACCACGCGGGTCTCACCAATCCCCAGAGGAAACTCGTGGAATCGAGTTTCAAGAAAGGCTTGCTGAGGTGCATCGTCGCGACCCCCACCCTGGCTGCTGGGATAAACCTGCCAGCTAGAACCGTGATTGTCAGAGACGTTCGCAGGTTTGATTCGAACATCGGCTACTACAACATTCCAGTGCTCGAGGTCAAGCAGATGTGCGGAAGAGCCGGCAGACCGAAGTTCGACTCCTACGGAGAGGCGATACTCGTCGCGAAGGACGAAGAGGAGAAGGACATGCTCCTCGAGACATACCTTCTGGGAGAGAACGAGAACATCTACTCGAAGCTGGGAGCCGAGCCAGCGATCCGGTCGCATGTTCTGGCGCTCATAGCCACGAAGGCGACCTCGTCCTTGGACGAGCTCAAGGCTTTCTTCGATAAGACATTCCTAGCCCACCAGACAGATGCCGCCTACCTAGGTGACATGATCGCCGGGGTCGTCGAGTTCCTGCAGAGGGAGGGCATGGTCCAAGAAGGTGCTTCGCTCCGAGCAACCCTTTTCGGCAGGCATGTGAGCGATCTGTACATCGATCCTAAGTCCGCGACGATAATGCGAGATGCACTGGGGAACTACAAGCCTGGAAAGGAGTTTGGCCTTCTGCATGCGATCTGCGCTATTCCAGACATGAAGCTGCTCTACCTGCGCCAGTCGGACTACTCGTGGATAGAGGATTTCCAGAGCGAGATGAACGCCCAGCTCCTCATAGCCCCGCCCTCGGACCTGGCGAGGTACGAGATATTCCTGGCCGAGATCAAGACTGCGAAGATAGTGAATGACTGGATCTCGGAGAAACATGAGAACGACATTGCTCATTCGTTCAGTGTCGGCCCGGGCGACATAAGGAACAAGATGGAGATCGCCGAATGGCTCATTCATGCAATGGCCCGTCTGGCTGAGCTGTTCAACGAGGACGCCGTTGACGAAACCAGAGAGCTCAGAACCCGGATCAGGTACGGCATCAAGACTGACCTGCTCGATCTGGTCAGACTGAAAGGGGTCGGAAGGATCAGGGCGCGAGCGCTCCACGACAGGGGTCTCAAGAGCATCGAGGATCTGCGAACCACTAGTTACGACAGGCTCAAGCAGATCCCCACGATAGGGGAGGCTGTGGCGAGGTCTATCAAGTCCCAACTGGGGCAGACGGAGCCCGGAATGCCAGTCGAGACCGACGAGGAGCAGAGATCGCTGAAGGACTATCATACTAGTTAGTCCCATATGTGTATAGATCGTGGTGGATAGATGGGGAGATCAATGGAGAATACGACCAAGCTGCTTCGCGCTTGGACCATCAGGACAGAGAGAGGCAGGGCGAAGACCTTGATGGCCAAGATCCTCGCTGGCAAAGACCTCACGAACACCCAAGTGTTGGTTGCGAGAGCGAACATGATCTTCGGGATGGACCATCTTCGAACCGCTTTGTATCATGCGGAGCGGGCCATCGAAGATGGTACGAACTCGTCCGACTCCCTGGCAATGGAGACTCTCCTCTATGCCTCCGCAGAGAGACAGCTCAGCACTGCGATAAAGAAGATGTCAGTAAGCGACCAGACCGAGGAGCTAGTTGTGGCCCAGCTCGCGGGCGGACCGCTGGAGCCAGACGAGACATGGCGGGAGCTCGATGATACGACAGGTCTGACAGCTGATCGATTGCTGCGGTTCGGCGTGACAAAGACGGAGCTCTCAACCATCGGTGAGAGATCCCCCTTGGAACTCGTTCTGGAGAGGGTTGCGGCTGTCGATATTCTGAAGAAATGAGCCAACATGACTCTTCTTGGGGTCGGATATAGGTATAATTAGAGGTTAAGACGATGCACTTGGCCGGTCTGGTTTAGATGCCTGCAGTAGTAGAGTGCGTCCCCAATTTCAGCGAGGGGCGGAGGAAGGAGGTCGTGGACCGAATCGTGTACTCGATTCGATCCGTCCCCGGGATCAAGATCCTCGATGTCGAGATGGATCCGGACCATAACAGATCGGTAGTCACTTTCACTGGAAATCGAGAGAACGTCCAAGAGGGCGCTTTCAGAGGGGCCAGGGCCGCAACTGAACTCATTGACCTCAACAAGCACAAAGGGCAGCATCCTCGCATAGGTGCCTTGGACGTGCTGCCTTTCATCCCCATATCTGGGGTTACCGTCGAGGACTGCGTTCAGATCGCCAACAAGGTGGGGGCGAGGATCGCCAAGGAGCTGAAGATCCCGGTCTATCTCTATGAATCCGCCGCGAAAAGGCCGGAGAGAACGAACCTCGAGAATGTCCGCAGAGGAGAATTCGAGGGCCTGCGGGAAGCTGTACTCTCGGACGAAACGAGATATCCCGACTACGGCCCAAGGATGCTGCACCCTACGGCTGGGGCGGTCGCTGTTGGCGCGAGAATGCCGCTGATCGCATTCAACGTCAACCTCAAATCCTCGGACGTCAAGATCGCCAAGGAGATAGCGAAGAAGATCAGAGCTAGCAGCGGTGGGTTGCCCAAGGTCAAGGCACTGGGGTTCGCGCTTGCAGCTAGAGATATGGTTCAGGTCTCCATGAATCTGACGGACTACACCGTGACTCCGATCTCAGAGGTGTTCGAAGCAATCGTTAGAGAAGCGAAGGAAAGAAACGTGGAGATCGCGGAGAGCGAGATCATCGGGCTGATCCCTCTTGACGCTGTTTGCGATCTTGCTGCCAAGTTCCTGAAGATCGGCAGGTTCGGGAGCAGCCAGGTTTTGGAGAGGAGAATTTGGGGCTGAAAAACGTCGAAGCGCTGAGATCGTTTTGCCTTGAGCTGTCCTCGGATGCGCCCTCACCGGGAGGAGGCACTGCTTCCGCTGCCGCAGGCGCCATGGCCGCCTCCCTCTTGATGATGGTCTGCGGAATCACTGCGAAGAGCAAGCGTCACGAGCCCAATAAAGAGAGGCTCGAAGCGCTGAAGGCGCAACTGTCCATGAGGAGAGATGAGCTGACCGACCTCTCAAGAGAAGATGCACGAGCGTATGATCTCGTTGTCGAGGCGATGAGGAAGAGCCGAGAGAGTGAGAACAAGGAGAATATCCGTGCCGTGCAGGACGCACTCAAGCTCGCAGCTGAGATCCCGATGAAGACAGCCGCCAAATGCGCCGAGGTTCTTGAGGCTTCGATTGGGGTGGCCGAACTCGGGACACGAAGCGCTTCGTCAGACGTCGGTGTCGCAGTCCTGCTGGCCGAAGCGGGATTCAAGGGTGCGTCGATGAACGTCCGTACCAACCTCAAGGACGTCCGAGACTCCAAGTTTGTTGAGTCAGCCAAGGAGAAACTTGCGTCTTACGACAGACGGGTGAAGGATCTCACAACTGATGCCCTGGGAAGACTCGGGCAACTAGCATAAGAATGACGCTCCTGCGAACCTCGTATCAATTCTGATACAGATAACGATACATTTATATGAGCATAGTAAAATGATAACTCGTTACAATCCTGTCAGTAGCCAATGGGATTCAGAGCTATCGACAGGCGGAGCTTGATACGTCTTGGCGGGAAGTTACCTCAAGCAACTCCAACTAGCTAAGCAGCTAGAGGAGAAGACAAAAGAAGCACAGAAGAACAGAGACCTCGCCGAGAAAGAGAATAGTGCTCTCGATCTGTTTCTAAAGTTCTGCAAAGAGAGCGATGTGGACCTTTCATCTGTCGAGAAGCTTCAACGGGATTTTGAGGCTTCAATGGCGTCCAAGGACTATCAGGCCGCCTTGGCGCACGTCAGGAAAGCCAAGGATGAGGCGAAGACGGCCTACATGCACAAGATCGGAGAAGTAGGGGATTCGGTCGATGCCATTCTAACGCTCATTCAAGGCTCCGGAAGCGAGTCAAAGAGCGCGAGAGAGCTCCTGGAAAGAAGCAAAGAACGGGCTCTGAACGATGACCTCGAAAGCGCGATGAAGTTGGCCAGAGAGGCATTCGATGCCGCGGAAAGGGCGCTTCACGAGACTTTCTCGCAGCTGTTCTCCCAGGCTCAGGAGACGGTCATGCAGGCCAAGGAGGTGGGGGACGATGTCTCCATCTTCGAGGACGGGCTGTCTCGAGCGAAGGCCGCACTCGAAGCGCAGGAATATGAATCCTGCATGACCCAGATCAAGGAAGTGCTCGAGGGGGCCGGGGATGATCTGAAGGCCCAGATCAATGCAGTCATTTCTCGGGCTGAGGAACTCATGTCAGCGGGGACGGATCTTGGGGTCGAGATGTCCCGCGTGAAAGGGCACTCAGAGAAGGCAACCGCCTCCCTCGCGGGGATGAAGTTCAAAGAATCGCTCTCCTACGCAAGAAAAGCAGAGGCCGAAGGCGAGAGCGCGATCTCGACGCGATTCCAGGAGAGAGCCAGGGAGCTGAGAGAGACCATCAAGAAAATGAAGAACGCCAAGGAGGACGCAACCGTCCCCCAGCAGTTCCTGGATCAGGCTCAGAGTGCCATGAAGGAGAAGAAGTACATCGAGGCGCTCCACGCGCTGAATACCGCCCACGAGCGCGTTCACAAGGCGGAATTCGAGTCCGTCCTGGAGGTAATAACCCAGGCCCGTGACCGCTTCGTCCTTGCGAAGAAAGTCGGCGTTGACATGACCAAGGCGATTCTGCTTCTTAACACATCCAGAGACAATCTCAAGCTGGGCAAGTTCGAGGACGCCATCAGCTATGCGGAGCAGAGCAGGAAGGAGATTGACTCCGCCCTCGAGAAGTTCTACAAGGCGAGGGACCATGTCGTCGAGCTGGCCAAGGCAGTCAAGTTCGCTGCTGACATGGGCGCCGACACGACAGAAGTGAAGAACACACTTGCCGAAGCGAGAAAGCATTTCGAGAGTCAAGACTATGAGAGAACCGCGGAGGCTACGGAACGCGGCATCGACAAAGTGAAGAAGTTGACCTACGACCGCGCCATGGAAGCAGTCAACGCCGCTGATAGAGTGGTCAAGCTTGGCAAGGAGATTGGCGCCGATGTGACCGAGGCCGAGGGAACCCTGCAGAGAGCTATGGAGAGCCTTGGCAATGAGAACATGGTGGAGACCGTCGACCTCGCGAAATCCAGCAAGGAAGCTGCCGATTCCGCAATGACGAGAGTCATGAGTGACAAACTTCAGAGCATCGACCAGTTCGTCAAGGGCTACACAGGCGGGGGGGGTCTCGAAGAAGTCGGGGAGACGATCACGCAGGCACGACAACACGTCGCATCATTCGAGTTCGAGAAAGCGCAGGGCCTGATCAAGCAGGTGACGCACAGGATAGAGACAATAGGCCAGGTCGAATGCGACAAGCTCATAGCCTCGGCAACCTCGAAGATCAGTTCCGCCAAGTCTATGGAGGGAGATGTCTCCGACCTCGAGATATTGCTCACGCGCGCGAACGAGGCGCTGTCCAGGAAGGTCTACGAGGATGCTACGGCTAGGGCGAGGGAAATCGTCCAGAACGCGGACGACATGATGACCAAACTGATCCAGATGGAGTTCTCATCCGTCAAAGACAGCCTGGAAGAAGCGAAAACCATCGGAATAGATATCGGTGATGCGAAGGATTTGCTGAGGGAAGCAAGGACGAAGACAGAGGAACAGGACTTCAGCGGAGCATTTTCAATCATCAGAAACGCAAGAACCACGCTTCAAACCCAGATAACGAGATATGACAGTGTCAAGGGCAAGGTCCGCAGGGCCGAGGAGCTCATCTCAGATGCCGGTCGGACGAAAACGAACGTTGCCGCCATGGTCAGTAAGCTGGACACTGCGAGAAACGCTTTCTCCATCGGCCAGCTGGATGAGGCGGAACGGCTCTTAGATGAGGTTACAGCTGAGACCGAGAAGAACCTCGGGATGTACCTGGCCGCCAAGTTCATATTGAGCTCGAAAGAGAACATCGATCTCGCACAGACCCACGGAATGGACGTGGAACCGGTTGTCAAACTCCTTGGCAGAGCCAAGGACATGATGAAGTCTAAGAGTTACGACGAGGCACTTGCAATCGCGAAGCAGTGCGACCAAGACACCAAGACTATCATAGCCTCGAACATCACCGAGATGATCAGGAGTCTCCAGAGACTTCTCACAGATGCCAGAAATGTCGGCGTAGACACACTCGGACCTGAGAAGCTCTCGGAGAAGGCTGCAGGACTCGCCAGGGCCGGAGACTACGTGGAGGCGCTGCGATGCATCGGCTCCGCGAGGGAGGACATCAATCAAGTCAAGAATCTCAGCTCGCAGGCCGCCCTCGAGATACGAATCGCAAGAAACAACCTCAAGGACGCAGAGACCCTAGACATAGATGTCGATAAGGCTAGGGAGCTTCTGGAGCAAGCTATCGAAGCGCTAACGAGGCATCAATACGCAATCGCGCTCGAGCTGGCGAGGAAGTCTTCCGAGACGTCATCCGAGGTCTCGAAGACCCGCATCTGGGAAACCCTCGAGAAGTTCAGCAACAGACTCGAGAAATCCGCTTCCGAGGGCGTGCATCTGGGAACGGCAGAAAGCTGTGTTGCCGACGGCATCAGATCGTTCAAGGAAGGAAGGTACCAGGATGCGCTCAAGCTCGCCATGAAATGCGAAATCGAAATGGAAAGAGCCGAACTCCAGAAGGACATCAGCACCCGAGCCGTGGAACTAGCAAGAAGGAAACTGGATGAGTCGACGGCCGAGGGGACAAGGAGCGAGCATGTGAGCGACCTTGTGGAGAAGGCAGAATCGCTGTTGAAACAAGGGAAGTACGTGGACGCCATGACTGCGGCCATAGAAAGTGGGGACGAACTCCACCTTGTTGCGGAGAACCTCGACAGCTCGAGAATCGAGCTGAGCGCAGCGAGGGAGCGGATTGACAGACTGAAGAAGATAGGCATCAACACTTCCGAGTGCGATGATATCCTTGACATGGCACAGGAATTCCTTTCGTCACAGGAATTCGCAAAATCCAGAGACGCTGTGAGAAGATCAGCTGCGATGGAGACATCGCTCTTCGAGAATTCGCTCAAGGACGTCATGGATCAGAACCGCCAGATGATTGCAAAGGCGAAATCGATGGGGATCAACACAAAACCATGCGAGGATCTCCTTGAGGTTGCCAACACATCTTACCAAGAGAAGCTCTGGGACTATGCGCATCAGCAGGCGATGGCATGCAGGGAAAGCTGCCTGCAACTCATCTCGAAGAAGCTATCGAAACTCGTCGAAGAGGTGCAGGGCAAGATAGAGGTCCTCAGACGATTCGGAGCCTCGGTCAAGTCAATAGAGGAAATGATGAGTGTTGCGCGGGCAGCTGAAACGCAAGGAGACATAGCTAAAGCGTTCCAGACGCTGATGGAAGCCGACCAGAAGATCAGCGGTCTCGAAGATGTCCACAAGAAATACACCGATATCTCCATAGCAGCGGAGAGCGCAATGGAGAACCTCGGAAGGTATGGACTGTCCAAGAGAGAGCCTGAGAGACTGATCGCGATGGCCGAGATAGAGAAGGACAAGGACTACGACTCCGCCATCGAGCTTGTGGCAGAGGCTCTCGACACGGCCAAGGAGCTCATGGAAGCCTATTCCCCGGACATATCCGGCTCGGTCTCCGGCATCGGACTCCAAGAGGGTGCCAAGAGCGAGCTGACTGTGACACTCAGGAACGCTGGGAGAGCGCTGGCAAAGGACGTCACGCTCGATGTCCAGGGCGATTTCGATGTGATGACCGCAGAGGGGGTAGCGTCGCTAAAACCCAATGCGGAGGCCACCATGATTGTCAACCTCGTCCCGAAGCGAAGCGGGAGTGTCCCTGTCAAGATACGCATCACGAGCAAGAGGCAGCTAGACGGCAGAATGCAGACTTCTGAGATAGAAGATGTCGTCAACGTCTTTTCCGCGGGACCGCCATTCAAACTGGGAAGGGCCACGGACAGCGCTCGATGTATCTCCTGCCAGGGCAGGATCAAGCCCGGATTCGACATAGTCATGTGCAGATGCGGAGGTCAGTTGCACCTGTCCTGCGCGAAGAGGACGAATCAGTGCTCTATATGCGGTCAGAAGTACGAGTTCTAGCTTGACCCGCCAATCTTGGCACTCGAAATCCGCAATGCCGGAGTCCTCACCCCGAACGCGTCTCGCGACTCCTTTCCAATCATATCAAGCCGCTTCAGCAGGTCGAGGAGGCCGATCCCCATGGTCGCCTGGCGAATGGACGGCCCGAGCTCCCCGTGCCTGATCGTGTAGCTTTCCATCATCAGGCCTGAGAACTCCCCCGTGGCCAAGTTGGGATAGTCGTATGTGAGCCTTAGGTAGACTCCTTTCCGCGTTTCTTCGATCATCTCTGCGAGTGACGAATCGCCCTTCTTGACGACTAGGTTGGAGCTCGATATCGACGGAGGACTTCTGAAACTCCATATCGCCCCTCCGCGAGAGGAGCTCCCGGTGCTTGGTACTGAATCCTTCCCTGCAGTGTAGCTATCATACAAGTATGATTTCAGAACTCCCTTTTCGATTATTGGTGTGAGCCTCGAGGGCGTACCCTCTCCATCGAATGAATAGCTGCCAGTCGCCCACTCGATCCGAGGATCATCGTGAATGGTGAGAGACGGCGGTCCTAGCTTCGCGCCCAGTTTGCCAACGAGGTAGCTCCTCTTGCGCTGAATGCTCTCAGCGTTCACGCCTCCCCCGATGGCCATTGACAAGACGAATCCGGCGGCCAGCGGATCGATGACGACAGGATAGTCCCCGGTCTGGATCTTGGTCTGACGCAGACCAAGGATCGCGTGCTCCATTGAGTTCCGGCCGACCTCCGCGATCATCGGCTTCTCGAGCTTGCGGCTCGAACCGGCGTCGAAGCCGGAGAACATTGCAGCGCCCGACCTCGCCACCGACTCGGCACCCATTTCGCAGAAGGACAGTTTCTGCGAGGAGCTGAACCCGTTGCTGTTGGCGAGCGCCAGCCCAGTCTCGCCAACGCTCACACTCGCATTGACAGATGTGATCCTCTTGTCGTCTCCCGCAATGTCCGAAAGCTCGATGGCCATGGCGACGATGTCGGCTGGCTGGAGCCCTGTGATCCGCTTATCGCACAGGCCGCCGACCCTGAACGGGCGGGCTGACCCCGGAAGATCCTTGAAATCTGGGTCAGGAGTTCCGGACTTCGCAAGAGAGACCGCCAGTTCCGCAGCTGTCTTGATTGCGTGGGAATCGTGACCCGTGCATGACGAGAATCCTGAACATCCGTTCTTGAACGCTCTGATGGCCACACCTGGGTCGAGAACGCTGTTGGCCTGCTTCATGGATCCTTTCTCAATCTCGGCCGAGGAGTAGCGCGACTCAGTGACGAGGACATCACAGCAAGAAGCCCCGCACTTCATCGCATATTTCACAGTTCTTTCTGCAAGCTGGATCATATCTGTCATGGTATCACCCTCAAGCGAGGCCTCCGACAACCATATCGGCCACGCATATGTGTGGACCGCCGTCAGTCGTCCTTGCGGACTGTCCGTTCTTGCCGCAATAGCCCGGGTCGCCCAGATGGAAATCCTTACCTATGCCCTGCACATTGTTCAAGACCTCGAGGATCACGCCTGAGAGGGAAGCGTCCCTGTACCTCTGTTTGACCTCACCGTTCTTGACCTCATAGGCCTCATCGCACTTGAACATGAACTGCCCTTTGGCAGGTTCCACGTACCCGTACTGGCTGCCTTGAATCAGAAGGCCATGCTTCAGCTCCTCGATGAGTTCATCCTTCCCCCAATCGCCCGGTCCGATGTAGGTGTTGCTCATTCTTATGATCGGGGGACTGTTGTATCCCTGGGACCTGCTGGATCCATTGGGCTTCACGCCCATGCGACCGCTTGACTCGAGGTTGTGCAGGAACTCCTTCAGGATGCCGCGCTCTATCAGGACGTGCTTCTTCGCTTTCACGCCTTCCCAGTCCAATGAGAAGTATCCGAACTTGTTCTTTATCGTGGGGTCGTCAACGAGGGTGATGCCCTCGTCTGCGACCTTCTTCCCGAGACGTCCCTCAAGGACTGACGCGCCTGCGAGGATCGCGTCCGCCTCACATGCATGCCCGAACGCCTCATGAGCCATCATGCCCGTCATCTTGCTGTCCAGTATGCACGTGAATTTGCCAGCGGGGACGGGTTTGGAATCGAGGAGCCTTAGTGCCTGGGCCGCTGCCTCCGCTCCCAATTGAACTGCGCCTTCAGTGCTCGTCAATTCATAGCCGCCCACGCTTCCAACGGAAGCGTGCCCTCTCTGGAGAACGCCCTCGGATCTCGCATATGCGGAGCAAGCGGCAAGGACCCATCTCTCTCTGGTCCTGGCCAGCGTCCCGAACGAATTCGCCA
>Ga0315289_10008277_pt1 | contig 15058 bp, 12 predicted proteins | sample YL17G11_40_MG_FD_203452 | JGI IMG/M metagenome (GOLD analysis project Ga0315289, IMG submission 203452) | Sediment microbial communities from Yellowstone Lake, YNP, Wyoming, USA - YL17G11_40 | ecosystem: Environmental > Aquatic > Freshwater > Lake > Sediment | place: USA: Wyoming | collected...
TCTCTTCTCGACTACTTCCTCATTGCCGGTGGTCTCCGAAGCCTAGTGACGGTGGTGGGCCCAGCAAGAGAGACGCCATGCACGGTGGGCGCAAACACAGACGATGCCATGTATCTGCATCTCCCATGAGCACTTGCAGTTACCCCCCCTTCATCACCTCCTCAGCCCCACCGCGGACTGCCCTGGGCCCAGGAGCGATCGGGTACCACCGTCACTGAAGAATCCGCCCTTGTCCCGAGGCTCTTCCAGGCCGCAGTCACTCTCCACGAGCACCACAGTGTCATCCCCGAGCCCCTCGCGGTGGCGCCGTATGCCCGCGTGATATTCGGCAACGTACGCCGCGTCAGGCCACCATCGACGCGCGCGTTCAATGTCGCGAAGCGCCCATGCGCGGTACCCGTCCACATCCGAGAAGGGACGCTTCTCGATCCACGTCGTCTCGACGTCGTGGCAGCGGACAAAGCCGTCCTCGTCCTCGGAGCGGTGCGGATGGTACTCGGGCACGCAGAGCATGCGCGTCGCGTCGCAGAGCGCGCGCACGGCTGCGTACTCCTGCCTCCATGCGTTCTCCTCCGTGATGCGCCCCCCCCCGAAATGCTCCCGCAGGGCATTGCTGTCCACGATGTCGTAGAGAGGAACCCTGTCCACCTCCCGGAACTCCAGCGCCCTGAGCACGCGCTCGCGCTTTGTCATGCACTCTCCTTTCAGCACGGAGACGCCGCCCTTTCGGGCGGCGTCTCCCGCGTCAGAGCCGTATCTCTTCAAACTCCGGGCCCTTACTTCTCCGCCCAGTCCGGGTTCTCCTGCAGCAGTCCCTACGCGCACGATCATCACGCCGTCCCTGGTGGAGCGCAACTCCGTGCGGACCCTGGAGCCCGCGCCCCCCATTCCTCCCAGCACTATCCTGCAGCGCGCACAGGAGTAGTTGGATCCCCGGCCCTGGTTCGTCAGTGACATCTCGACGCGACTATTCAGCATCGTGTCCGGTCGATCTGTTCAGGGTCTGCAGTGAACACGACGCCGTACAGTAAGCACTGTCATAGAACTCCACGACGTGTCCGTTGGGCATCACCATATCCAGCGGAATGCCGGGTATCCCGTCGACTCGAATTTCAAACCGGTCTTCGTCATCTGTCTTCCATCGCACGGAGACATTGCCTCTCGAAGTGGAGACGATTCCTTCTGCCCACTTCAGGGGGCCTCTCTGTGGTTTGATCCGGATGCGGGAATACCCAGGCTCAGCAGGCTTCACCCCCAGTATTTCCGCCGTGAATTCGTACAATGGGATGGAGCCCCAGCCGTGACAATCGCTGCGCTGGGATATCGGATCCTCCAGCCACGTGGTGAGATGCAGGTCCGCAAGAGCGCGCCATGTGTCCCAGAGCGCGAATGCTCGATCGTATAATCCTGCACGAGAAAGTGCACGGAACAGATAGAATGACATGGAATAGGAGACTTTCGTCAGGTCTACGGAATCCAATGTCCTCGCCATCAAGCCCGCGGCACTCTCCGCGCCGGTCAGGCCGGCCAGCACGGACCAAACTTGTGCATGCTGACTGTACTCATCGACGCCGGGCCCATCTTTATACAGTTCCCGCGGCTTGGACCAGCAGTGCCGCTGAACGGCACGGAGAACATCTTCAGCCCGTTGCCTGTACTCCCTGGCCGTATCCGGTCTTTGCGCTGCATCATGCAGGTCTGCGGCCCTTTGGAGTGCAACCGCATAGTAGAGACTGTACACGGTGACAGGTCCCTTTTGCGCGGCGGGGGGCACGCCGGTCAAATGCTTCCATTGTTCCGTCCAATCAACGAAAGACCAGTACTCGCTCGGCGCCGGACCTACCAGTCCGTCCGGAGTCAACAGCCGATCGAACCAGCCGAGCACGGCATCGACGGTCGATATATAGCGGCGAACGAGCCGCGCATCCCCGTAATACAGATAATGATCATGAACCATGAAAATCCAGAAAAACGAAAATCCTGGAATGACCTGGGGTCTCGCAGAGGGATGACGGCTCAGCAACATACCGTTGGGCATGAGCGAACTGTGAAAGTCGAATATGGCCCGCCGGGCCAGGCGATCGTCCGAGCTCGTGTGATAGGTATACAGGATCTGCAGCTGCGTATCCTGCCCGTACTGGAGCTGTTCATAGTAGGGACAATCCTCGTACGTTTCATGCATGCATCGTTGCAGGGTCCTGATGCTGATGCTCCACAACGTGCTGAACGTCGGGTCAGAGCACCGGAAACTCCCCTGGATGTCGAGCGGATACCCTGTTTCGCGATAGTCGAACCGGTGAATCAGAAGCGGCTCGTCGGCAACCTCGATCTCGAGCCTCACGAACCGAAACGTTCGAAACCAGAATGGCTCATACGTCTCCCATCGTTCCCTGACAGACCGCCCTGCACCGGCCACTGCATAGCTGTCCGTGTCACCGAGCAGGACACGCCCCTCGTGTTGATCCCGTATTCCTTTGCGACGATTCCCGGGCGTCGACGTCGGTTCTTCGTAACATTCCGAACAGCGGATTCGGACATTGCTGCCTTTGCCTCCGGACACGGCCAGCGCCAGGTAGCCAGTCGTCAACTCTCCGGCATCCAGTTCGACCACGACGCGGCTCCCGGCCTTCAGCCGCACCGGCTCCGGGTTGGCCTGGGCAAACTGGTCACCATTGACCGGAACATCGCCTTCAGCGCGGATCACCCTGACAAACCATCTCTGTCGCTCGAAAAGAGGCGGAATGGGCCGCGGTGTCAGAATCCACGGTGTCAGTTGTCCATACTGCAAGTCCGCGACTTCGGAAAAAGGTACTGCATCAGGCCATGCGCTGTCATTGAAATCCACACCCGTCCAGTGATGAGGCTTTTGTGCGCCATCCACTTTTTCGGTTCCGCCAACGTGCGGCGTCATCGTCGCAGGAACGAAAGTCAGGGACTCGTCTTGGCAGCAGCGCCAATTTCGGTCGGTGTGAAGGCACTCGACCGTGCGTCCTTCTTCATCAGCGAGAACGCCATCCAGCAGGAATCCAGGCCTGTCAGAACTCCATATGGAATCCGGACGGATTCTTTTCTGAAGAAGCGGAACGGAATTGGAGAAGTACAGGACCTTCGCGGCAAGCACGTTCATTCCCTGCCGCAGCGACGGCGAAAGGTCGACCGTTTCATAGTAGTGCGTCCAGCCGTCACCCTTGCAGGGCCCAACCGATACCGATTCACCGTTCAAGTATAAACGGTACCTGCTGTCCGCCGTCACCCTGACGGCAAGCCTGCTCCTCTTCGGGTTGGCCACTTCAAATTGACGCCGGAAATAGACCAGTTCGTGCGTCGTGTGCGCCCGGGGCCGGTCACTCCATATCCATTTGGCCTGCCATTGCGCGTTTTCCATGTTCGCTCCAGATTGGGGAGTTGTTGTACGCCACCGGGGCCTGCAGGAACAGCGGAATGCTTTTTCCCGGCGACAGCCTCATCCCTTCAGCGCGCCCGCCATCATCCCTTTTATGAAATATCGCTGGGAAAAAAGAAAGAGGGTCGTCAGGGGAATCATGGCAAGCACGCTGCCGGCAAATACCATGGTCCAATCCGTTGTGTAGGTTGCCCCGCGGAAACTGTAGAGGGCGGTGATGATCGTCGCTTTTTTGCTCCCTAGAAAAAGCAGCGGAGTCAGCAGATCGTTCCAGATGTAGACGCCCATGAAGACTATGACTGAAATGACCGCGGGAGCGAGAAACGGGAGAATGATCGTCGAATAGGTTCTGAGCTTGGTGCATCCGTCCATCATGGCAGACTCATCGAGTTCTCTGGGAATAGTCCTGATGAACCCGGTGAAGATCATCGTCGCAAGCGATATGCCCGAGCCGATATAGATGCAGATGACTCCCTGGTAGCTGCTCATCATCCCAAACCAGCGTATAAGTTTGTACAGCGGGATCATGGAAAGCTGAAATGGAACCATCATTCCGGCGATGAAAAAGACATACATCGCGCGGTAGAACCTGTTGTTGCGTCGCGCGATCGCGTATGCAGCGAGCGAAGAAAAAAGCACGATGCCGGCAATCGAGACAGCCGCGATCAGAAGACTGCGCAGGGTGACAGCAGGAACATGCATTCGCTTCCATACGACCGAAAGGTTGGAAAACGTGAACGGTCGCGGGAGCCCATACAGATTCTGCTTGAAATCCTCCTGGGTTTTCAGTGCAATGGTGAACTCGAGGTAGAGCGGAAAAAGATAGACCAGGCCGACAAGCCATGCGCAGATTTCGAGAGCGGCCTTGCCAATTCGCCTGCCGCGCGCGTTCACGCCTCCACCTCGCGCCGCCTCAATAATGAGTACTGCGCAACTGTGACCAGCAGGATAGCAAGAAAAAGAAAAAGGCCGATCGCGGTTGCGTATCCCATGTTCTGCTGCGTGAAGGCTTCCCGATAGATCTTCGTCGTCATCACTTCTGTCGAATAGCCAGGCCCGCCGCCGGTCATCATGAAGACCAGGTCGAATTGCTTCAGCGCGCCTATCGTGCAGAGTATGATATTGATGGTGAACGCAGGAACGAGCATGGGAATTGTGATGTGGAAAAAACGGTACAGGCTATTAGCCCCATCCGTGACGGCTGCCTCATACAATTCTCTGGGAATAGTCTGGAGGCCGGCAAGATAGATGACCATGCGATAGCTGAACCACTGCCAGATGCCGGAGAGTATGACGAAGTATATCGCGGAACCGGGGTTGCCAATGAAGTCGATGCGCGGGAGCCCCACCCTCGAAAGGATCAGATTCGCGATTCCGACATCGTAGTTGTAGATATAGGTCCAGATAAACGAGATGACGATCGGAGCAATGACGACGGGCACGAAAAACACCGTGCGGAGCATGTTTGTTGTTTTCAGGTTCATATCCAGAATCAGCGCCGCCGTCAGGCCCAGGGCGTTCTGGATCACGATGTCCATCACCACGAAGATGAGCGTATTCCTGATCGCGATTCTGAATCCGCCGTCGCGGACCAGGGTCGCGAAGTTCTTCAGCCCGACAAACGAGATATTGTTCGAGAGCCCGGAATAGTTGGTCAGGCAATAGAAGAACGTGCTCATCATCGGGTACACGAGAAAGACCCCGTAGAAAAGCAGCGCCGGAATGAGCAGGGGCAAAAAACGGGTGTCTTCGCGGGAAAGCATCGTGTGCTCCTTGTGTCGGGGAGATAAATCCGCATATCAAGTCCGGTCACCCGGACTTGATATGCGTGAGCCCATGTGCTCAGCGTCTGCGGTCTTGCATCAGCGGTTCAGCGCCTTCTTGGTCGCCTCATCGCACGCTTTGAGCACGTCGATTGCATGAATCTGTCCGGCAATCATTTCCTGGATGGACTTCATGAAGACTTCCTGCACGCCAATGGCCCAATTGTCGAAGTTGTACAGCGGCATGCCTTTCTCCAGGTCAATCACTTCGTTGATCGCAGGCGCCAGGCTCACATTGACGTCTTTGAACGGCGCGGGACCCTTATCCTTAAGGTATATCGAGAGCCCGGCGGGGCTTACCATATAGGCGAGGAGTTTCTTTGCAGAATCGATGTTCTTCGATTTTGCATACACTGTGTACCCGCCATTGATGCTCGCGCTCGCCGCCGGTGCGTCGGCCTTGTCCGCAGGAATCGGGAATCCACCGACCGCGAACGCCGGCTTCATATCATTGATGGTCCCCATCGCCCATGTGCCGTTCGGGGTCATGGCCGCGTCTCCGTTTGCAAACATCTGCAGCGACTGTTCAAAAGAGGTTCCCAGGCTGCCCTTGTTGAAGAACCCCTGCCCCAGCAGGTATTCGTACTTGCTCATGATATCCACCCAGCCTGCATTGTCTGCGTATTTCTTGAGGCCTTTCAGGACGTCCTTCTGGAACTTCGGGTCCTTGTTGTGCACCTTGGCCGGCGTGAGCCCATACGGAATCATCTGGGTCGTCCAGGTGTCCTTGTGTCCAATCGTGATGGGCGTGATGCCCTTGTCCATGAAGGTCTTGCAGGCCGCGACGAAATCGTCCCAGGTCTTTGGAATGCTCACTCCTTTGGCTTTGAACATATCCTTGTTGTAGTACATGAATATCAGCTGCATTTCGACGGGGAACGCGAAGAGGACGCCGGTATCTGTCCGCAGGGTTGAATCAGCGCCGGTTTTCAGCCGCGAAACGACATCGGACATCCCTGACAGATCAGCCACGTATCCGTTCTTGACATACGAGACGCTTTCATCGTCGTTGAAAATGGGGAAGACGTCGGGGGCGTCATCCGCCGCGAACTTCGTTTTGATGATCGTCTTGAACTGCTCCGTGGGCATGTTCTGGACATCGACGGTCACGCCGGGATTTGCCTTCACGTAATTATCAACGACCGCCTGGAATGGATCGTGACCGGTAATCAGGATCAGGCTCAGATGTACGCTTTTCTGGGGTGCAGGCTCTTTCTGACCGGTTGCGTATGCGGTCATGCCACCGAACAGCAGGACCAGGATGAGGACATGAGAGAAAGCTCTTTTCATGGTCAATCTCCTTTGCATGTTTTTCCGGCGATTTGTTTCCTGCAGCGCGCTACGATGCTGATGATACGCCTGACGGCATGCTCGTCAATGCAGGTGCATTTATATTGTGTGCATGAATTCAAGAATCTACGAGAGATCCCGCCGATATTCCGTCGGCGTGCGTCCCGTCAGTCGTTTAAACGTTACCGCAAAGTGCCGGGCGCTTCCGAAGCCTGCAGCGCCCGCAACCTCTTTCACGCCACGCGCCAAGTCTTTCAGGATAATTTTTGATTTTTCCACCCGGTAGCGCGTCAGGTAGTCTGTAAAGGTAAGCCCGGTTTCCTTTTTAAACAGGTAGCTGATATAGACCGGGTTCAGAAAGACTCTTGCGGAAAGCGTCTTCAGCGTTATCTCCGATGAAAAATTCCTTTGCACGAAATCTTTGATTTCCCGGATTACCCGTCTTTCGTCCCGGCATCCGGCACCAGCGACACTTCCCTGCGGTTCGCCCTCCGGCGGGGCACCGTCTTTTCGTGTGCGGCTCTGCGCATACGAGCGCAGCGCGGACACGATCTCATTCTTGTCCACGGGTTTCAGAATGTAGTCGAACGCGTCGTACTTCATCGCTTCCCGGCAGTAGAAAAAATCGTCGTAGCCGCTCAAAATGATGAAGCCGATATCCGATCCCGATTCCCGCAAGGTCCTGATCAGTTCCAATCCGTCCATGTTGGGCATGCGGATGTCCACAAGGAGCAGATCTGCACGCACCGTTTCTAGGAGATCGAGACATTCCGTGCCGCTCGCCGCTATGCCGGCGATACAGTACTCAGCGAGGTTTTCGCGGACGATTTTCTCGATGCCGTGGCGCATAATCCGTTCATCATCGACTATGACCAGGTTGATCATGAAAAGCCTGCTTCACATTCCCTGGTTACAATCGGGAGGTTGACCAGTATAATGGTTCCCTCATCCTTGCGGCTTTCAACCCGCAGCCCGTATCGATCATCCGCAAAGTGCAGCTTGATCCTCTGGTTCACGTTCGCGAGCCCAAAGCTCCGGGAGCTCTCATCCGTGTTGGCAATCCCCCCCTTGATGTTTGCGCTCACCTTGGCCAGCTTTTCTGAATCCATGCCCCATCCATTGTCATTGATCCGAAAGACCAGTTCATTGCTTTCGAGAGAACCAGAAATCGTGATGATCCCCTTTCCCGGTTTTGTTTCCAGTCCGTGGTAGATGGAGTTTTCGACGATTGGCTGCAGAATGAGCTTCGGTATCCGCAGATCCAGAATCGCGTTATCGATACGGAACTCCACGTCGAACTTATCTTCGAACCTGATCTTCTGAATCAGGAGATAATTGCGCACGTGCTCGATCTCCTGGGAAACGCTTACGCTCGTTTCGCCCTTGTTGACACTCAGCCGTATCAGCTTTCCAAGGGCAACCGCCATTTTTTGCGTCTCTTCATCGTTGTTGAGCTCTGCCATCAGGCTGATGGATCCGAGCGTATTATAGAGGAAATGCGGATTGATTTGGGCCTGGAGCGCGTCGAGCTCCGCTGCCGCCTTTTTGATCAATACCTCGCGGTTTTTCTCTTCCAACTCCTTTACCTTCTCGATCAGCACTTTCAGGTCTTTCGTCATTATGTTGAAAGTATCGCAGAGACTGCCAATCTCGTCGTTGTCATAGTTCTGTATCGCCACATTGAAATTTCCCTGCCGGACCTGGTGCATCCCTTCCCGAAGACACGCAATGGGCTTGAAGACACGGAAGACAATCAACATAATGATGATAGCAGTGAGCAATCCTGAAAACAGCATAAGCCCTATCGTGACGTATCCGATGGTCCGCGACGTCACGCTGAAGTACGACGGCGTTATATAGCTCGCGACCTGCCACTTCGTGTACGGCGAAAGGCAGTAGATGACAAGCCCGTGACTGCCCTTGAAGTGCTTCACAAGGCTGCTCGACCCATTTCTGGCGTCGATTCGATTCCTGGAAATCTCGCCGAAAGTCGCGTCGCGCGCTGGATCAATACGAAGTGCGCCGCCGGTGCCATAGATGAGGGTGCCATCCGAATCGAGCACGAATAACTGCTGTGAGTCTGACAACTGTGTGTTAGCAAAGATCCGTTTGAAAAGATCGAGCTTCACATCCATGACAAGCGTTCCCACGGATGTATTGGTCCGGTAGTCATTCACACTTCGTACCAGGCTGAAGACATAGTCGCTTCTATTTCTGAGATACCGCCTTGGAATTTCTGTCGGAAGAAGCCAGAGACCTCCCTGGTGGACGATTCTACCATACCATGGTTCCTGCCGTACGTCATAATTCAATTCCAGCGACGGGGACAGCCCCGCATAAAACGCATGGTTGTGTGCCGAAAACAGGTAGATGCCCAGGATGTCGTCCCTGATGCTCGCCTTGTTCACCAGGTTCGTGCTGACTGCATACATGTCAGCCAGATCGACTTGGGAACCGGCCAGGACACGGCTGTATTTCTTGAGTACGTCGGTGATGGCTTCATCCATGATGACACTTATCACGACCCGATCCAGTTGCCTGATGTTGTCGTCAATGTTCAGCGATACCTGACCCACGAGCTTTGCGGCGAAATCCAGGGACACATTCTGCAACGACCTGATCGAGATGAAATACATGCTCAGACCGATCGCGAGCACCGGCATGATCGCGGTGAGTATCGAAACCATGACGAGCCGGAACTGGAAGGTGTCGGTGGTTTTCTTCAGCGTTTTAAAGGCCGAGGCCCACAGGTGTAGTCCTGGAAGCATAAACTTCCCTTGGGATGGGAGACACAATCGTATCATAGTGTCTTCATCTACGCAAGGTACCGCATTGCCTCACTATTAATCTGACCCGGGATCGGCGTTTGCCTCATAAATAAATCTGACCCATCACGAAGCCCCCCGAAGATCAATCCGAGGGGGCAGGAAGGTGGGTTTGACCTTGCAGGAGAGGAAATCAGTTACGAGGGAAACACGCCGCAAGTACCGGCGTGTCGCTCGAGGGGAGAAGACGAAGATCCTCGACGAGTTCACCGGCATCACCGAGTACAACCGCAAGTACGCCCTGCAGCTGCTGAAGGGTACCGTCAAAGCGCGCCGACATTCATCCAGCGCGGCGAGCCCCCGCGGACACCCCCGCGTCTACGACCCGGCGATGCTCACGGTGCTCAAACGCCTGTGGGCGGTCTTCGGGTTCATGTGCGGGAAGCGGCTCGCGGCGGCCCTGCGCGCGAACTTGGCGCTGCTGGACAAGTTCTGCGAGCTCCGTGAGGTAAAACCCCGGACCCGCAAGCTGCTGCTGCGCATCAGCCCCGCCACCATCGATCGACTGCTGGCTGCCGATCGGAAACGGCTGCGCCTCAAAGGCCGATCTCATACCCGATCTGGCAGCCTGCGGCGCGATCAGATCCAGAGCCGCGCCGCATGGGCGAGACTCATCAAGAAGGTCTACGACGCGGACCCGTTGATCTGCTCTCGTTGTCACAGTCCTATGAAGGTCATCGCCGTCATCATCGATCCCGCGCAGGTGCTCAAGATCCTGCGACACCTCATCAAGAAAGGCACGCCCCCTTCCGGTCTGGATCCCACCTGCCTCCACTGATCGCCCCGCTTCTTCGCCCAGGGGGTAGTCTGTCTCCACGGTTGCACAGGAATGCCACAGAGCCTGCCGGCGGCGGACCACGACCTGTGGCACGCCCCGACACTCCTCTGCTCGACGGATTCGGCAGGTAGTTCAGCCTTCGCCGGGCCCCCACCCTTCGCCTCCGCCATCCCTTTCCTCCCTCGGGGAGCACGTCGGAGCTATAGTAATCGCTTGTAAGATATGCAGCAGCCGGCGGAGACGGCGGCGGCAATGAGGGAGGGGGTATGGGGGAGGGAGACTAACAACCTGTGGAAATGTGGATAACCTGCTATTCGGATCCGATACGTGAGAGATGAGGCCTTGGGGATGTTGTTGCTCAATAATCGTTTGCCTCCGGCTGAAGGCACGATGATAGAATGCCAACTCCCCAAGGGCCGTTCTGGTCTTGTAAAACAAATGCCTGCTCCACGGGTGAGTAGTTGCTCGTTACAAGGATGACCGAACGGAACGGCCACTCGTCTCCGACAAAGGAGGATGGCATGGAGAGAACAGGTGCCATCGGCATCGACCCGGATGCCCAGGGGTTCGTCTGCGCCCTGGTCAACGGACAGGAACCGAAGGTTCTCAGGCGTACGTTCCTGGTGACCGACCGCGACCTCGGAGAGTTTCTTCAGTGGCTCAAAGGACAGCCCGATACCATCGTCGCCATCGAGGGCAGCGGGGGGCTGAGCAGACCGATCGAGAGATTGCTGCGAGATGCGGGACGCATCTTCTATTCCTTCAAGCCGGCGGACACGGACAAGTTCCGCAAGGCAGTGCTGGGGCAGAACAAGAACAATCAGCGCGATGCGGAGTCGGTCGCACGGTATGCGCTGGCGCTCCAGGCACAGGGGAAGCTGGACCGATACCGCCGGGTATGGTTTGCGGATCCGCAGCTGCAGCCGTTGACACGGTCGTACGAGCGGCTGTCGCAGCAGATGACCGCTGAGATCAACCGCTTGTGGAAGCTTCTCCGCCAGGCAGCCCCGGAACTGTACCTGGCTCTCGGCGACAGCCATCCTGAGGTGAAGCTGGGCGCAAACGTGCTGAAAAACAGCGGATTCCTCACCCTTCTCGCCACCACGCCCGATCCGGGCCAGTGGAAGACCCTCTCGGAGGTTGAGCTGCTGGAAACGATGGGAGGACTCAGCTCATCGAGTCGGCGCCAGCTTGTCCAGGGGCTCCACCTTCTCAGCGAACGCCTTCCCTCCTGCTCAGCGTCCCTGGCGATGCTGATCCAGACCAGCGCCCAGCGGCTCAGCATGTTCAAGGCACACCTGGCTGCCATGACCGCGATGCTCGACACGATCACCCAAGATAACCGTGCCGTCGCAGCCCTGAGGAAAACACGCGGCATCGCCACCGTGACCGCCTCGACGCTGGTGGCGGAAATCATCGACATCCGCCGCTTCGCAAGCGAAGATAGCCTCGCCTGCTATGCCGGCCTGGGTCGTAGAGAGCATTCCACTGGCCAGAACAGCAGAATGGTCTCCTCGTCGCTCTTCAACCACCGACTCAAGGATGCTTTCATGACCGCCGCGAGGAACCTCGTGCGCTTCAACCCGGATTCCCATCTCGCCGGCTACTGCAGAAACCTCATCAAGGCAGGGATGTCGCCGCTGGAAGCCTACAAGCGTGTGGCACGAGCCTGGGTGCGGGTGCTCTACCGAACCCTCAATGGGCTGCTACCGCATGACACTCGAGAGGATGCGAACAGCGATGAGGCTGGAAGCGACATGGCAAGCGGGCAAGCCCGCAGTGACGAATGTCACCAGAGCAACATGCCGCTCCCAGCGCGAAGACATGGTACCACGCCGGGGGTAGAGAAAATCAAGAGAGACAGCGCGAAAGCGCGCGTCAGCCGACGGCCCAGGAAAGTGGCAGTCGCTCACCGGAGGGCTTGACGGAAGTAAAACATTCTATCATTAAACATTGCCTGTATCGAGATCGAAACTCTCTCACCCCGCCGCTGAAAAAAATTAGAATTTCCCAGCCAGGAGGTCTTTCTTCCGCCTCATGTAGTATCGGAAGCTCTCCAGGGAGATGTCGGGAGGAACGAGATGATCGATAGTGGGGATGAACCCACCGCTCTCCACCAGAGGCGCAAGACTTCTCAGATGCTCCTCGATGGCGCCGGGGCTTTTCGCAAGCTCGCGCTTGTCAACTGCGCCCCACAGCCGCAAGGATCGGCCATATTTGGCGCGGAGCATCATCGGGTCAGTGTCCTGCGACGCGCGTTCAAGCGGCCACAGCCCATCCACCCCTGCGTCCATGAGAAGTGGGATGAGCGGCTCGGGGTTCCCGTCGCTGTCCACGACGACATATCGCGCTCCATGCCCCTTGAGGAACGAGACCAGCCGCTTCATGAGCGGGAAGATGAACCGACGATAGGTGTCGGGGCTGAGGAGCGGCCCGCTCTTCATCGCCATGTCCTCGTTGATGAACATGTAGTCGACGTCGGTCCGTTCGAGGATGGGGCGAGAGACCTCAATCGTGAAGTCCGCGATGTACTCCATCATCTCGTGCATAAGAGCGGGCTGGTCATACCACGCGAGACTCACGTTCTCCGTGCCCATCCATTCCCGCGCGCGCCAGTAGAAGCCTTTCGTGGCGCAGTTCCTGCCAAGCACGAGGACGTGGCTCCTCTGCTTCCACGCAGGGAGCAGGATCTCCTGCCAGCAGGCGGGGTAGCGTGCGCCTGCGGGCGTGAGGCGCTTCTTGATCTCGCGGAAGTCCTCCGGGTTCTCAACTGGGAAACGAAGATACTGGTCCATGCTCGCGCGCGTGCCGCGTGCTGTGCCGTCCTTCAATGCCCTGGTGACAATGCCATCTGCATTTCGGGCGACCACGTACCGATCCGTCTCCTCGATAATTTCTGGCTCAAACCTGGGCAGCATTCCATAGTCGACGTCGATGTATTCGCGCGCGTCCAGGCCGAGCGCATCCTCGCCAGTAAACCAGTCCCAGCGGTACTCGCAGGGATCGAGGCCTTCTGCCTTCCACCGGTCCACCGTCTGGCCCCAGACGCCGACCTCCCAGTTCGGCACCCTGTCTACGGGCCGGTACTCCATTGTCCTCAGGAACCGCTCCCTGTTACCAAGCCTCTCCATCTCTCTTCTTCCTCAAAGCGGCGCGCCGCACGCCTCGCCGAGCATGCGCATGTACGTCACGTATCCCTCGTAAGGGACGTCGGGCGGGATGCCGTGGTCGAGCCCCGGCACGTATCCGCCTTCCTCGATGAGGGGGCGCACGCGCGCAAGCTCCGCCTGGATGGCCGCGGGGCCTCGCGCGAGGGCGCGCTTGTCAATGCCGAACCAGATACGGAGGTCGCGGCCGAAGCGGCGGCGCACCGCGACGACGTCCATCCCCGCCTGCACCTCGAAGGGATAGAGGGTGTCGATGCCGGCGTCCATCCAGAGGGGGATGAGGGAGGTGACGTTTCCGTCGCTGTCCAGGCAGACGTGGGGCACGCCCCGGGAGCGCACGTAGTCCACCACCCTGCGGTAGCGCGGAAGCGCGAAGCGGCGAAACAGCTCGGGGCCGATCAGCGGGCCCGTCTTGTACGCCATGTCCTCCCAGAAGCCATACACGTCCACGCTCGTGTGGTCCAGGATCTTCCCCATCATCGCAATGATGAAATCCGCGACGATGTCCATCATCTCCTCGACAAAGGACGGCTCGTCATAGAACAGCATGCACAGCTTTTCCACTCCGACCATGGCGCGAAGCCCGCCGAAGAATCCTCCCCACCTGTCGGAGATGACCACGAACGGACCGGTGCGCGCGCGGCGCTCCCGCAGCCGTGTCGCATAGTCCTCTCCTATGCGCGCCGCCAGATCCGGCTGCATCCTTTCCCTGCGGAAACGGCGGAACTCCTCGCGATTCTCGACGGGGAACCTGACGAACTGCGGCATGGAGGACATGGGGTTGTCCTTGCGCTCCCGCATGACGATCCCCTCGTGGTTCACGTACAGGACGGACGCCTCGCCCTCCTCGATCACGCGCCGCGCGAAGGGAGGATTCGGGAAGAACCACTCCCCTTGCACGTCCCAGCTGTCGGTCCGAAAAGGAGACTTCGCCGAGGGGTCCCATCCCTCCCCCTTCCATCTCTCATAGGTCTCGGGCCAGCCGCCCGTCCACACGCCATACACGCAACGGTCCACGGGGGCGTAACGCATGAGGGAAAGGAAGCGTTCGCGGTCGTTCATTGCGGGACCCTCGCCGTGGCCAGGGCGCACTCGCGCATTGCGAGCACGTTCTCCACCTTCACGCCGGGAAGAAGCTCCGTCGTGGAGCCCATGAGGTAGCCGACGCCCTTCGTGGCCTCGATGGCCTTGCGGCACTCCTCGCGCACCTCAAACGGCGTGCCAAGGGTGAGGAGCTGGCTCACGTCGATCCCGCCGGCAATCGCCAGGCGCGGAAAGCGCGCGCGCACATCCGTGATGGACATCCCGGCGAGCTTCTCAAGCGGGTTGATCCCGTCGATCCCCGTTGCGACGAGGTCTTCCATCACGGGATTGAGGTTCCCGTCGGAGTGGTAGACGCACTTCACCCCGCGCTCGTGGTAGACCTCCACGAGGCGCCTCACCAGGGGGAAAAACTCCCGCCGCAGCCAGTCGGGGGAATGCAGCGGCCCCGACTTACAGGCGATGTCGGTGTAGACGAGCATGACGGGAGCGATCTCGGGGTCCGCGATCGCCTTCGCCCTCCGAATCTCCTTCTCGTTCAGGACGGTGATCCACTCCCGCACGAGCTCGGGCTCGTCCTGGCACAGGTACGTGAAGAGCTCCAATCCGCCCTTGTCCCGAGGCTCTTCCAGGCCGCAGTCACTCTCCACGAGCACCACAGTGTCATCCCCGAGCCCCTCGCGGTGGCGCCGCATGCCCGCGTGATATTCGGCAACGTACGCCGCGTCAGG
>Ga0315289_10008278_pt1 | contig 15057 bp, 15 predicted proteins | sample YL17G11_40_MG_FD_203452 | JGI IMG/M metagenome (GOLD analysis project Ga0315289, IMG submission 203452) | Sediment microbial communities from Yellowstone Lake, YNP, Wyoming, USA - YL17G11_40 | ecosystem: Environmental > Aquatic > Freshwater > Lake > Sediment | place: USA: Wyoming | collected...
GCTCCGTCACCAAATAGTCTGTCATATTCCTGCTGGATTGCCGAGTAATCGGCCTGCTCAACTGCCTTTTTTATTGTTGATTGCGGCCGGCGCAAGAGTCTGCCGATGCACTTCTCCTCAACGTCCACCAGTACGGACGTTAGATAATGCTTGTTAGCCTCGGGCAAAACATCCCGTCCCTTGATATATCTTTGCATTGCGTAGGAATACAACTGCCCAAAGCGGCGAGCAAGTGCCGGCTGGAACTGTTTAACCGTTGCCGGTACGGCAACGTCTGGGAAATCCTTGCTGGCACGATCAGACGCCTGCGCGGGGCTTGGCGTGGTGGCGGCGATTTTGCCGTAGAGCAATTTCAAGATCGTGCCGTCCAGAAGCTCGTACTCTACCGTCCAGTCAACGTATCTTTTCATCCGGGCATCGGCTATCCGGCCCAATAAATCCTCTTCCTGCGGAACCTTCACAGCGGCGGCAAATTCAGCCATCAGGAGAAGCACCTCCGGACTGGCCGTATCCACCAGCTCTTTGAGCTGTTCTGCAATCCGCTGTGCCAGCTCTTGACTTGTTGTCCCCCCGGGATTTAGCTTCTCTACCAGGCCGGGATTGGTGACACAGCGGACCGCCCAGTAGCGGACCGCCTGGTTGCTGTGTTTCAGCAGGGCGATGGCTGAATCCGTCAGGCGAGCATCTTGCAGGCCGTCAATCAAAATCAAAAGATTCAGAATCACTTTGAACTGGCGGTCTTGCGGCAATTGTTTGGCCTGCTCGAGGCCCGCAGAGATGTGTTTGAACGCCGACTCGGAGAACTGCTGGGCGTATTGCCCTTGGATGCTTTGCTTGCTGAGGATGACGGTGCGCAACTTTGCTATCTCGGCAAAATCCCTGGTATTGACCAGCTCCCTCACCGCCTCGCCGAGGAACTGATCAATGATCTTCAGGTCTTCGCCATCGAGCACCTGCTTGGTGAATACTTTTTCAATCTGCCGGGTATCGACGGCTCTGGAACGCGCGATCATGGCCAGGACTATGAATGCCGCCAGAAAAGCAGGAATTACGCCTTTTAACTTCATCCGGTAGACTTCCCCAAAGGGTCTTTGCCCGTACTCAACGTTATCCAGCTTAACTTTCAGGCAGCCCTTTGTCAAGCTAATTCGGATTAACAAACCCTTGCATTTGGCGTCCAATAGCTTATGTTAGATAGCGTTGAAAAACCTTTGCGTGTAAGAACTCATATAGCTATTTATCGGAACCTGAAAGAATGGCTAAATACGTTCTTGTCTTCTTAGCCTTGTTAAGTGTATCTGTTTTTGTCGCCGGCTGCTCACAGGCCAGGCCCAAACCTGTTGAACCTAATAAAACGGAAATAGCCGAGATCAAAACTCAAGGCCCTGAGCCTGCCGTCACTGCGCCGCCGGAAACTCAGCCAGTTGATGTGGTGCCTCCTCCGACCGAACGCAAAGAAGAGGAAACTCCGCCGGCAGAACCTGCAAAGCCGGAGCCTAACGACGTTAAACAGGCAAAGGTCGAACCAATCGAAGGTGAAACGCCCGTAATTGAGCTCGGCAAATCTGAATCGGACGTGATGGAGCCTAACACTGTTGAGCCTAAAACGTCCGAGCCTGATGCTGCCGAGCCAAAGATTGCCGAACCTAACGAGGTGCACCCTTATCCAGGCGAGACGCGCGCGGCAGAACCTAATCAAGTTCAGCCCGTTGCCGTAGAGCCGAACGCGGTGGAAACTGTAGCAAAAGTCTCTTTCCACGACAAATGCGCTGAGATTCTAAGCGAGTATGTCGACGCGGATGGAATGGTGGACTATCCGAAGCTTCGCCGACAAAGATTACGGTTGCGAAAGCTCCTGGACGAATTTGATCAGCTTGATCAGAACCAATACAAATCCTGGCCGCGAGATGACCAAATCGCCTTCTGGATTAATGCCTACAACATCCAGATGCTCAACATAATGGTCGAGAATTATCCCATTCAATCATCGCCCTTTGTTCGCATTATCTGGGGCCCGTACAGCATCCTCCACATCAAGGGTATATGGACCGACTACAAGTTTATGGTTATGGACGAGGAGTTTACGCTCTCCGCGATTGAACAGCGGTTTTTCCGTGGGCAGTTCAAGGAGCCGCGAGTGTTCCTGGCCTTAACTCGTGCCAGCCTTTCCAGTCCTGTCTTGCGGAATGAGCCGTACTATGGTTATAAGCTTGACAAACAGTTCGACGACCAGTGTAAAAGATTCTTGTCCAGCCCATACGGTTTCAAGATCGAGCGATCCGGGCAGACGGTATATCTTTCAGCCATATTTGAGTCCAAGCCAACCTGGTACGGCGGCGAATTTCTTGAAAAGTACCGCACGGACAAAAGGTTCAAAGACCAGGAGCCGGTAACCAGCGCTGTCTTGAATTTCGTCACGAGCTATATTCCGAGGGGCGACGTCTCCTTTCTCGAAGTAGGGAACTATTCGATTAAATTTATGAAGTACGACTGGGCGCTCAACGACAGTGCAAGAAAACCCTGATCAATCAAGTTATGAGGACCGGCAGTTTGCACAGGTCTTTTTGAGCTTGACTACTCTGCAAACATCTCTTACCATGCTTTTGTTTTGATCTGAAAGGATAAGGCGCAGATGGGGAAAAAAAATGAGCGGTGCTAACTATCTTTTTACCAGCGAGTCTGTGACGATGGGCCATCCCGACAAGGTGGCTGACCATATATCTGATGCTGTTCTTGATGCGATGCTCGCTCAGGACCCGGCAAGCAGGGTGGCCTGTGAAACAATGGTCAAGGACAACTTAGTTATAGTCGCGGGCGAAATCACATCGAGGGCCGTTGTGGATATTCCCACCGTGGTCCGTGAAACGATACGAAAAATCGGCTATGACGACCCTGCACTGGGATTCGACTGCGAAAGCTGCGCTGTTATGGTATCGCTTGGAAGGCAAAGCCCGGATATCTCACAGGGTGTCACTGAAGGCCGAGGCCTGCACAAGGAGCAGGGTGCCGGCGACCAGGGGCTTATGTTTGGCTACGCCTGCAGAGAAACTCCGGCTTTTATGCCTATGCCGATTCAACTGGCTCACGCGATAACAACCCGGCTTGAAAGAGCACGTAAAAGTAAGAAGCTGCCCTGGCTGCGACCGGACGGCAAAAGCCAGGTGACGGTCGAATACGAAACCTGTCCCGAGCGAAGCCGAGGGAACGGTAAGCCAAAGCGCATTCACACGGTGGTCGTAGCTGCTCAGCACGCGCCATCCATCTCATATAGAGACGTTCGTAAGCAGGTCATCGAGCACATCGTGCTTCCAGTTGTACCGAAGCACCTCATTGACAAAGATACTATATTTCACGTCAATCCGACCGGCCGATTCGTAATAGGCGGTCCAAAGGGCGATTGCGGCGTCACCGGGCGAAAAATTATGGTCGATACTTACGGCGGCTGGGGCCGCCACGGCGGCGGTTGCTTCAGCGGAAAAGACCCCACCAAAGTCGACCGCAGCGCAAGTTATATGGCAAGATACGTAGCCAAAAATGTCGTCGCCGCCGGCCTGGCTGATGCCTGTGAAATCCAGCTATCTTATGCCATAGGGGTAGCCCAGCCTGTTTCGGTACTGGTGGACACCAGAGGAACCTGCAAAATCAGCGAGCAGAAGTTGAGCCAGCTCGTACGAGAGCTTTTCCCACTGACGCCGAAGGGAATGATTGAGCATTTGAAACTTGCCCGCCCGATTTACGCCGAGACCTCCCACGGCGGCCATTTTGGCCGAAATAATCCCAGCTTCACCTGGGAGAAAACCGACATGGTCGAAAACTTGCGCAAAGCCGCCGGCCTGAGGTGAGCGTATCGCGTATGTCGTATTGCGTCGTGCGTGGGATTTGTGGCGTCAATCACAAATCCGAAATCCGAAGCTCTAAATCCGAAGCAAGTATCCAATTTCAAACGCCCAAACCACTGAAATGTTTTGAATTTGCGATTTTGGTCATTTGGACCCTTCGGCTCTGCTTAGGCCCGTCCCGATCAGAGCCGAGGCGACAGCTTTGTTTAGGATTTCGATATTAGGATTTGGAAATTGTAGGGGGGGGTCACTCTGCAAACATCTGGCCGAGTATGCCTAACACGGCCTGTTGATTTTTGGAGCTGATTCGTCCGAGTTTTCTAACCAGCCTGACTTTGTCCACCGTCCGCAACTGGTCAAGCACTATCTGCCCATGCTTTCCCTGGAATTGACAGGGCACACGAGTTGGATATTGCCGCACTTTGGTCGTCATCGGAGCGACAATCACAGTGGCAATGTGCCTGTTCATTTCGTCAGGCGATATTACCAGACAGGGACGGGTCTTCTTTATTTCTTTGCCTACAGTTGGGTCCAGGTTGACCAGGTAGACATCAAAGCGTTTTACTTCCATTGCCACTCATCCTGGTCCCATTGGGTTAGGCTTACCGCATCTTTGTCTAACAGCCGGTCGTCTCGTCTCTCAGACATTTTTCTAAACTGCTCATCCCAGTCCTGGCGTGGGCGTTGGCCTGGCTTGATTACCAATTGGTTGTGCTTCACCGTCAATTCTACTTCGCCCGTTAACTGGAGTTGACGAAGTAGAATCTTTGGGATGCGAATTCCCTGCGAATTGCCTATTTTTACGATACTGGTTTTCATTACAGCATTCACAAAAAAACCTACATATCCATATATTGTACGTAATTACACTGTACACACCTAAATCAGTTCGGTCAAGAACAAAGATGCGATTTCTGGGGAAAAACAGTTAAAGTAGCACTACGCGAGCGTAAATGCCGCGAAAACTCAGGTTCTATTGGCGTTTTTGCCCTTATGGGTACAAGCCAGCACGTGCTGGATTTTTCACGGTTTTTTGTAAGTTTTTGGCCGCCGTTCGGTCTAATATTGTGGTCATGGCCGAGATTAACGATGACGAGCTTCTCGTCAAAAAATTTAAGCAGGGTGACGAATCTGTCTTCGAAAGAATCGTCCGGCAATACTCCGCTGGAGTCGCGGTGCTGGCAAATCGCCTGCTCGGGTGGCCGGGCGAAGTCGAGGATGTTACTCAAGACGTCTTTTTGGCTGCGTATCTCGGCCTAAAAAAGTTCCGCTGCCAATGCAGCCTGAAAACCTGGCTCTTTACCATAACCATAAATAAATGCCGTAGCTACCGGTATAAGCGCATGCTCCGGCTGCGCCAAAGAGTGCCCGGGCTTCGTCCCAAGACGGCGCCAGCCGCGGATAGAAGATTGACCGATAGAGAAACTGTCGAGCGCATCGGCGGGGCTATCAGAGCTTTAGCGGCCAGATATCGAGAGCCGATAGTGCTGCGGTATCTGCAGGAGCTGCCCACCGAAGAAATTTGCCGAATCCTTGGCATATCAGAAAACAGCTTGCAGGTGCGGCTAAGTCGAGCCAGAAAACGGCTTAGGCACGCCCTTGCCGAGCTAATAGAGGAATAACTTGTGACAGAAGACAAGATACAACACTTGATTCAAAGTGCCGACCGAACGGCTGGCCCACCCGTGCAGGTGTCAGTAGACCTCTCTGTAATCCATCGTCGCGCCCGCCGCAGGCACCTGGTAACTTTACTCGTTCCTGTTGCGGCAGCGGCGGTTATCCTCGTGGCCCTGGGTGTGTGGGGCGTTTCAATCAGGCTTGGCAAAACGGTGTCCGAACAGAAAAAAATCGCCGCGCTCCAGATGCAAGTAAAGCAACTGCAGGTGCGAACCGATGCTACGCTGAAGCTAATTCAGGAAGTTCTGGAAGATGAACGCAGACAGCGTCGGCTTGACCAGCTACAAACCGAGCTTACAAGCATCCCCGACACCCTCCAAGAGGTCCGAAAGCAAGTTGAAAAAACCGCCTTCATTATGGTCTACCAGGCTGACCGCATGTACCGCGACCTTAACCAGAGAGACTCTGCTATCCGGACTTACGAGCGGACCATTGAACTTTTCCCCCAAACCGAGTCGGCTGAGGTAGCCCGGCAGCGATTAACAGAAATGCAAAAAAGTCAACCTAACAAGCAAATTTAGAAAGGGATTGGCTATGAAAACGGCAAAATGGTTAGTTCCTCTGACGGCTGCCACTTTCTTAGTTGCTGTCTCAGCCAGAGCAATGGTTGAACCCCAGCTCTCAAACATCCGTACCGCAAGCTGCTTAGTTAAAATAACGGCCGCCCCCAGCATCCTGCCGCTCGATTCCGATAGTGTGGCTGCGATATTGCGCAGCTCCGGTGTCGGAGGAAAAGCCGCCCGTGAAGTACTGGGTGTGTTGCCGGACAACATCCACGACCTCATCATAATCGAGTCCGTACAATTCCTTGACGAGGAATCATACGACCAGCAGGGCGGGGGGGGAATGGGTGAGTACGGGATGCTGATGGAAGAAGGCCCGAGATCCACATCCAGAAGATCCTCAGTCGGTCCAACCTCACCCAGCCGCTCTCGCACGGGTACGAGACCCAGAACCGCTTCACAGCAGAAACCTGAGACCGGTGGCCTCTACGGCGAACAACTTTCCAACGGACGTGGCCGCGCTCCCGACACAGGAGAATATTACAGCTACTACTACGCGCGCAAACCGGAACCAACGCCCAGCCGACGTCCCACAGCCGCTCCATCCTTGACCATTCCCGCTGAGAAAACGGTTCTGGTCCATGTGGTAGTCCAGCTTGGCGAGGATATGAAGCCGGCAGCCGAGAAGTTCATGAACGCACTGGTCAGAAACCTGGACGATGCCCTGATGAGAGCTTTTCAAGACCGCACGGCCAGACTTAAAGAACAAATCGAACTTGCTCAGAGCCAGCGTGACAAAGCCCAAGCGCAACTTTCGAAGCTAATGGAACAGGCTGCAGCAGTAAGCCCAAGCCCGGCAATCAAACTCGACCCCGCTGACCAGGCTGTGTACGAACAATTAGACCGGATTGTCGACCTTTCAGCATTATCGCTGACGATGCCCTTTAGTGAGGCGATAGACATAGTGAGAAATTCGGTTGAGCCGCCCTTGAAGATAGTGGTGCTCTGGCGGGATTTGCTGGATAACGCTGAAATCGAGCCTACTACAGCTATCAATATGGATGGCATACCGGCGGTTCGGCTGGGCACGGCACTGGAACTTTTGCTAAAAGCAGTTGCGGGCGGCTTTAGAGATCTCGGTTACGACGTCGAGAACGGCGTAATTACGATAGCGAGTATAGAATCACTTCCGTGGAATCTCGAAACAAGGGTCTATGAAGTGCCTGGTCCTTTTGGTGTTGCCGATGAATTGGCCGAGGTTATCCAGGAAACAATCGAGCCACAGACTTGGCTCGATGCCGGCGGACAAGCCAGCATCGAAGCCTATCTGGGCAAAAAGTTGGCCATTCGCCAAACCCCTGCAATTCACCAGAAAATCCAGGAGTTCCTGCAGACCATCAAAATAGATATCCCTACTGATATTCCCGCTGATGTCTCCGAGGAAGCGCTGGTCGCGGACAAGCACAACCTGGTCCGGGACAGGCAGAGGCTCGAAATGGATATCGCTCGATTGGAGGCTCGCCGTTCAGCGATTGAACAGCAGATCGTCAAGATAAATGAAGAAACAGGCTCCAAAGTCAAAGATGACACTGTGACTGTTGAACTGCAGCGGTTGCTTGAACTACAAATTCAGCACTTGGACAATGTTAAGAAACTTGTACAAGTTGGACGTACTTCACAAACGGACCTTGCCGATGCCGAGGAAAGATTGGCCAGAGCCAGAATAGAACTGGCAAAACGGCGTGAAGAGCTAACTAAATTGGCCGGCGGTGACCAAGTGGCCAGGTATAACATCGAGTTGGCTGACATGATGATAGACCTTGCCGAGAAAAAAGCTGAACTGGATATCGTCGGCAAGCAACTCAAAGAAACAGAAAAACAACTGACAATGCTCACCGCGGTTGACCCAGCGATCACCCGAATACGTCTGGCAATGCAGGCATTGGAGGTCGCAGAACAAAGATTGAGTGAGTTGAAAACTCGCCTGGCTAATCTTCAGCCGCCAGCCGTAACCGTCCTCGGGGCGGATTAATAAAAATCGCAAAACTTTGCTTCCACTGTGCCGCTGCCTCCTGCTGCGGGCGCCGGACAAAGTCTTCACAGAATAGAACTTGCTCACCGCACAGTACGCGGTACGCATGACCTGATACGCAGCACGAATTAGTGCCTAAAGTGTCTTTTGCCGGTGAAGACCATAGCGATGCCGTGCTTGTCGGCGGCGGCAATGACCTCATCGTCTTTTTTGGAGCCGCCCGGCTGAACTATACAAGCTACGCCCGCCTCGGCGGCATTTTCCACGTTGTCGGCGAACGGGAAGAACGCATCGGACGCCATTGCGCAGCCCTTAGCCTCTTTGCCGGCGTGTTTAAAGGCAATCAGGCCGGACTCGACTCGGTTCATCTGCCCGGCTCCAACGCCGACAACCTTTTTGTTCTTGACCAGCACTATGGTATTGCTCTTGGTGTGCTTGGCGATGATCCAGGCGAGTCTCAAATCCGCGAGCTGGTCGGCGGTCGGCCTGGCCTTGGTCGGATAGGCCAGTTGGTCGGGCTCCCAGCCAACCAAATCTCTCTGCTGAAGGAGCATGCCGCCGACCACACAGCGAGCATCGTATTCGCTGCGGTCGATCTTTTTTCTATCGATAGGCCCTGTCTGCAGCAGCCGAACTCTGCTGCCCCAGCTTTTTAGCGTCCTTATTATATCAATCGCCTCCTGCTGGAATTCCGGGGCGACGATCATCTCGGCAAAGAAACCCTCGGCTCCCAGCGCTTTGCCAAATCGACTGTACGACTCCATAATCGTTCGGGCTAGTTCAACATCAACGCTCCTATTGAGAGCAATAATACCGCCGAACGCGCTTGTGACGTCACCTTCGTATGCTTTACGGTATGCGACCAGAATATCTTCGTCGACGGCACAGCCGCACGGATTGAGGTGCTTGACTACCACGGCCGCCGGCTCTTCAAATTCCTTGACCAGCTCAAGGGCCGCGTTGGCATCCAAGAGGTTGTTAAAGCTGATGTCGACCTCGCCGGCTAACAAAGTGGCGCTGCTGACCGATGGTTCACCGCTCGATGGCAGCTTATAGAAGGCCGCGGTCTGGTGCGGGTTCTCACCATACCGCAGCGCTGATGCCTTTGTCAGCGCGATTGAAACTCTGCCGGGATATTCTACGCCGGCCCGGCCGGCCAGATATTTTGCAATGGCGGCATCATACGAGGCGGTCAGCTCGAAGGCCGCCCGTGCAAAGTCGCTGCGCGATTGTTCGCTCACGGCGCCGTCGTTTCTTCGCATCTCTTCGATGACTTTGCCGTACTGGCTGACCTGCGTCACCACAGTAACGAACTTGTGGTTCTTGGCTGCCGAGCGAAGCATACTTGGCCCGCCGATGTCGATATTTTCGATCGCCTCTTCCACGGTGCAGTCCGGCTTGGCAACAGTCTGCTCGAACGGGTAAAGATTCACACAGACCAGGTCGATCGGCTCAATATTGTGAGCCTGCATCGCCGCTATGTGCTCGGCTTTATCTCGCAGACCCAGCAGAGCCCCGTGAATCTTGGGATGGAGCGTTTTTACTCGGCCATCCATCATTTCCGGAAAGCCCGTGACCGACTCAATGCCGACCACATTGACGCCCGCCTCGGCAAGTTTCTTGGCGGTGCCGCCGGTGCTGATTATCTTTACGCCCATCGCGCTTAGCTTCTTGGCAAAGTCTACAACGCCGTTTTTGTCGGAAACACTTATCAATGCTGTCTTAACTTTCACGTCCATTTCGACTCCTTCTCCTAATCTGTTTGCCAAATCCTAATTTTGCCACAGAGAGCACGCCGCTCAGGTCCGGCGGGTGCGGACCTGCCGCCCCTGACGGACAGAACTCAGAGCTTATGTCTTTCTTCTCCGTGAACTCTGTGTACTCCGTGGCTTTTCCCATTTTATTAACAATCATTCACTGCTCACTTGGTTCCAAGCACGCAACCCGGCCGCGTTCATCAGCGATATAGATTTTGGAATCGGTCGTATTGGCCGCGTGTTTTGAGACGTCGGCGAAATTCACCACATACAGCTTCTTTGCATTGCTGTTGTCCATTACCGCCAGAGTCTTTCTGTTGGTGATAATATAAGCCTTGCCCGCCGCCTCCGCCAGTAAGTCGGCACCTTCTTTCAGCGACCACATATATTTGCCGCTCTGTTTGTCTACCGCCGTCAAGCCTTCGCCGCCGGCATATCCTTTGACCCGGCTCAGGACGGGCTGATAGACAGCCGCTGCGGTAACACGCGGCTCTTTCTGGAGCACCCCCGGCATTTGCTGTTTCCAGGCGAGCTTGGTCGTAAGCATATCCACCATATCGAGTCTGTAAAGGTTTGTGTCTTTGCTGGCAAAGAATAACGACATCCCGTCTCGCTTCAAAGACCCGGCAATTGCATCGGCGGCGTTAAACTGCCACAGTTGATAAGCCTTGTCCGGCGCAACGCCTATCACGTTACCGGCGTCTGTCCCAAAGACAACGAATTTATCATCCACGATAATCGAAGTGATCATCGAATCGTTCTTAGCAGCCACCTCGAAGACCTGAACCCTATTATCGGCGTGCAGCGCGTGCAAACGCCGGTCTACAGCCGCCAAGTAGAAGAATGAGCTGTTGCGAGCCGCCGGGCACGTTACGGCAAATTCCAACGGCCTGGCTCTACGCTCAGTGCCCAATCTCGAATCCAGCTCAACGATGTTGTTGCCGATTATGGCTATAATGTCATCTTTGTAAAGATCGAGGCCGAGCACGACAAAACCAGCCGGTGCAATCGACCGGCCGAATATCATGCTGCCCTTCTGCCTATCCAGACAAGCCAGGAAATTTTTGTCCGAAAGTGCGTAGATATAATTGTCTCGAAGGCAAAGACGCTCGAGGGTCTCGCCCTTTTTGAGCGGCAGTTGATTCTGCCACGTGAGTCTCAGATTAGCGTGCTTGAGCAGCTCCGGGGAAACAAGCCAGTGCGAATCATCGTTTGCTGCCAAGCTTTTAGCCGCAGCAGACAAAACCGAAAGCCCCACGGTCAAGATCAATACACATCGCCCTGCGCTCAGCATTTTCATACCCTCAAAAAGGTCACCGCAGCTCCACGTAGTCGGCCAAATCAATATTGTGCTCAGATTCGAATTCTTGCATCTGTTCGATTCGTTTTATGTCGTCTTGTATTCGGTTTACCAGCTTAAATATATATGGCTTGCCGGCCAAGCGATTTCGCAGGTCATCCAGCATCGGCTCCCACGCGCCGTCATATAATTGCGCCTTGAGGACAACCAGCATACGATGCTCTTCGCTCAGGCCATCTACAAAGTCCCGGATCTCTTTGCTGACAGCGGTTTCTCCGCCTTTGGCACCACTTCCGCTCGGCTCAGCCATTTTCTAAAACCTTGCCCCCGCCAACGGCGCCCTGCGTAAAACACGGGACAAAACCCCGCAATGAATTGCGGGGCTAAATATTTAGCCTCCGGTTTCACCGCCGGTTCGCTCGTTTCAGCGGAATACTAACGACCAACAGCGCAAATTGCAACAAATTTTCCCAAATTAGCTTTTGCAGCTTGGCAGTCAGTGGGCGTTGTGTGTGTCTGTACGGCACAAAAGTTTTTGACCGCAGCAGTTGGGCCAGAACAATCGGTTCACTTGCCTTTTCGAAATTCCCCCAGCAAGCTTAGATTGAGCCAGTACTTTCTGGCAGGGAATACGCCCTTTTCGACATGGCGGATTTCTTCTATCGAGTAAAATGCCTGAGGATTAAATTTTTTAATCAAATCCACCACGCTTTGCACCTCCCGGTGCGGAACGATCGTGAAAACCACCCGCACTTCGCCGCTGGTTCCGTGCCCGTCAATGCTGGTGACCCCATAGTTTTCGGATCTCAGACACTCCACCAGCGGCCCCGCATCTTTTTTGGTGATAACCCTTATCAGCACCAGCCCTAATGATAGCTTCTCAACTATGCACATGCCCACGTAGTTGCCCATTGCGAAGCCGCCTGCGTAGGCGATGTAGCAGACAGGATTGGACAGATTCTTCATAATCTGGCCAATAGCCAGAAGCCAGATGAGCACCTCAAAAAAACCTACTACAGGGGCCAGATATTTGAATCCTCTGGATACAAATATCAGTCGTACCGTGCCTATGCTGACGTCCGCAACCCTGGCGAGAAATATCAGAAACGGCAGGAGAACCCACGCATAGACTATTGAGCTAAAAAGCAACATGTTATCCATGCTGATCCTTCCCGGCGAGCCTACTGGGCAGCTACCATCAAGGATTCATACATACCCTATTGCGAATGTTTTCCAATTTTCCAAAACATATTAGCTCATCGCCTAAAAGAATTTTCGTATCGGCGGTGGGATTGGGCATCGTTTCGGCGCCTCTGACCACTGCCAGCACTGTAATATCATGCCTTCTCAGTTCCGGCTGCGAAAGTGTTTTGTCTAACACGGGACTGCCGGCGCAAGCAGCAACTCTTGAAACGCCATAGCCGCCGGTCGCCAGCAAAAGCTCTTCAAAAGATACTTTTTTGAAGATTTCCTTTTTGATGATCTTCTTTCGCAGGAAGTTTGTGAGCTTTCTTGCCAGCTTATCGTGCGTGAAAACCTTATATATTGCGTAAACAGCGACGACAATAATCGCCAGATTGACCCATATCCCGACAGAAGGCTGTATCGCAAATGGCAGAAATGATTTCGACAACTGGGAAAGTATGGTTTCTTGAGGAACGAACGAGCTGGCGAGCGTTGCGATCATGATAACCAAACCTGCATTACCCAAGACTATGAGAGCAGAAGCAATCCGCCGTCTTTGCCTATCGCCGGTAATCAACTCTGCTTCCTTTGTCGTGAATCCCGTCCCCGAAAAGCAGGATAACGCCTGGAATTTTGCCAGAGACCATTCAAGGCCCGTTAATTGAAACGCAATTGCGCCGATTCTCACCACAATGAAGGATACAATGAGCGCTAGAATGAACAGGATCAGCATAACGACTACTCCTTGTCCTTACCCTGCGGTTCCGAGAGATACCTGCGAGTCTGAAGTCATCTCTTGAACGGCAGTCATTCTGCCACTAATGGCCGAAAGATATATGTGGCGCATTTCTGAGACGATGTGACGAAAGGTCTCCGTCGTATCTACGATCAGCATCACAGGGTCGCAAACACACCTCAGATACATACCGGTTAACCTGCCGATAAACGAAGATTCGCCCTTATCCGAGCCGTCAATCGTTTCCTTCAAAGACTGATTGGTGCAGAAGCCTATCTGCCTTTTCAAATTCTGGACTTGCCGCTGCCTATCAATCACAGACAAACATCGTGGCCCTATGTCGCTCTGACAGGCGCATCGTTGACCACTCAATCACCCTCGGCACTACAGGCAATGTATCCAGCCTGCGATGTATCGTCAAGCGAGCTAAAAGCTCCAGCCAACACCGAATATGTATTTAGTATCTGTCTTGTGCGCGCCTTCAGCCGGCGTCGCATCATAGTCAAAGAGCACCTTGAAGTTCGTGAACATATTCTTCGTGAGCGAAGCCCGCAGCTCTGCACTCGAAGTCAAATAGTAGTCTGAGAATTTGTCGATGCTTGGGTAATAGGTCAGATCGTTAATGAAGTTGAGAGTTTTATACAATTTGCAGTCAAAGTGATAACCCAGTTGAACGGACATCTCCGTATTGCTATCTGTCTGGTTATCGAACTTTTCATAGAGCGAAGCGAGACCTGCTTCAGTCGAGAAGTTCATATCTTCCGACTCGAGCCATTGGTAGCCGCTGCCGCCGCCGACCACAACTCGGCGGTCCAGCTCAGCGATGCTGTCCTTCTCGTAACGCGTGTCTCCGTAGACATACCACTTTTTCGACACGAAGTAGTCGTACTTGAGCCTGGTCCTCCACCAGTTTTCGGCAGTCTCTTTCTTGCCGGTGTCGGGGTCCTCTTGGCGACCTCGGGCGTAGTCCGCCTTTAAGGTTATCCGGTCATTTTCGCTTCGACGAGTTACATCCACCCCCAGGTTTTGCCTGTCGGCGCTTGTATTTCCGTGGGTTGAGCTTAGCCCCGCACTAACTGCGCCGTGCCATTTAGGCGTAGGTTTTGCCGGCGGATTGATTTTGGTAATTTTCGCCAGCTCAAAGTCCTGAGCGATGAGAGCCTCAGCGCCTCTTATGCCGATCCTGCCTGGGCTGGAGCTTAGAATCCTCTGCTTGATGACGGTGCCGTCAGCAAAGTGAACCTCAACTGGCTGGTCGCTGCTAAATGTCTGAACCTTTGCCATATCGATCTTTATTTCGCCGGCCACCTGCGACTCTAAGACCAGCTTTCCATCCTCCAGTTGCTTTACCTTACCGCTCAGGCGGTCGCCATTGGTGAATACGACTACGTCCCCGTGAACCGGGCTGCAACATTGCCAAAGACACAGAAATACTACAAACAAGCAAATATGACGCATGGTACACTTCTTTCCAATTACTCTTTTCCGTTTAAAAAGTTAGGTACTTACTGGCTTTTTGCAGCCTAAGTCCGGCTTGACCGACATCGCAGGTGCCCCGTATTCTTGCTGTTTTTCGCTGCTGCAAAATCCGCTTTACCGTGATCGGCCCAAGTCCCGGCACCCTCAGAAGCTCAAATCGCGATGCCCGGTTTATATCTACCGGAAACACATCCGGATTTCGCATCGCCCACGCCTCTTTCGGATCAGCGGTCAGGGGTAGATTTCCATTATTATCGAGAATAATGTCGGATTCGGCAAAGCCATATTTGCGAAACAGAAAGTCCACCTGGTACAACCGGTGCTCACGCATAAAGACATCCGCCGGTTTCTCCTGGCCGGCCAGTTCACCGGCTATTGACGCATCGCCCAGCCCCTTTTGATAGGCGCTGAAATATACTCGGTGCATATTCAGCCTGTCATACAAAGCCCAAACGTACTTTACGATTTCTGCATCCGATTCGCCGGCCGCCCCCACGATGAATTGCGTTGTTTGCTTTGTCCGCTGGTATTTTGACCCGGCGGCGGTCA
>Ga0315289_10008279_pt1 | contig 15054 bp, 14 predicted proteins | sample YL17G11_40_MG_FD_203452 | JGI IMG/M metagenome (GOLD analysis project Ga0315289, IMG submission 203452) | Sediment microbial communities from Yellowstone Lake, YNP, Wyoming, USA - YL17G11_40 | ecosystem: Environmental > Aquatic > Freshwater > Lake > Sediment | place: USA: Wyoming | collected...
GTGTCAAGCCACACACCCGCGAGTCCACCAGGGGTGCGAACCCCTTTTCCGCGCTCTTGGCATTCTCTGATTATTGCTGATGCGACAGCATCCCTTGTTTCGAGCTCATTCACAAACCGTTCTCCATCAACGTTGACAAGCTGAGAGCCCATGCTCCGCATCTTCTCAGTTATGAGCTGCCCCGAGATCAGCTCAGGAAATGCGACCCCTGTTGGATGATATTGGATAGTATCCACAAACGCCAGCTTAGCACCAGCACGATAAGCAAGTGGAAGACCGTCACCGGTCGCACCGTAGTGATTTGTCGTCGGAAATCCTTGCACGTGGAGTCTTCCGGAGCCACCTGTAGCAAGTATGGTCGTCTTCGCGTTGACGAAGATGAATTCGTTAGTTTCCATGTTCAGCAGAATGGCGCCGACACAATTGCCCTCGGCATCAGTGAGCAACTCAATGGCGGGAGAGAATTCGATGACCTGGATATCCCGATTGATGACTTCGTCCCGGAGCGTTCGCATGATCTCCGCTCCAGTGTAGTCGCGGGCAGCATGCATTCGCTTTCTGCTCGTGCCGCCTCCGTGCATTGTGGAAAAGGTGCCGTCGGCTTCCTTGTCGAACATCATACCTAGGTCTTCAAGCCATTCAACAACGGAAGGAGCGTCCTTGACGAGCGTCTGAACTAGGTTGGGTATGTTTGTGAAACCGCCTCCTCCCATAACGTCAAGATAGTGAAGTGCAGGTGAATCGTTTTCTTTATCTGCGGCTTGTATGCCGCCTTGCGCCATCATCGTATTGGCGTCACCGAATCTCAGCTTAGTGCACAACAGCACGCGGGCGCCTTCTTCATGAGCGGCCAGCGCTGCCGCCGCGCCCGAGCCGCCGCCTCCGATAATCAGAATGTCGGTTCGGATGTCTGTTCTTGAAAGATCGGTCTTCTCAGGGTTCAGTCGGCTGTAGGCTTCCACAATATCGCCAAGTTCGTTGACGGCTGGCTCGCCTTTGTTCGCCCCAACGGTGAGTTTCCGTGTTGTTCCCGGCTTGTAGTCCGGATGGTACTTTGTCAGCAGTTGTTTCTTTTCTTCTGGTGTGAGCTTTGGGAAGGACTGCTTCATGCGCTTTTTTCGATTTGCCGCTACCCTGTCAATTGAGTGTCGCATGTCTTCGCTGTACGTGATTACGGTTCGCCATTGCTTGGATTGTTCGGAAGTCATCTACGCTTCCTCCGGTTCGATTTCTCTGGAGTTGTACAACTTCGTCAACTCCGCAGTGCTCATCTTCGCCAGTTTCGCAAGTTCGTCGTCGTAGTGTCCGGCTCTGATCTCGTCAAGTCGTTTCTGTAGGTGTTTTGATTTCGGAGCAACGTGGGTTCCGTAGAGTCTCCTTGAGAGAATCGCGACGTTGTACTGTACTATCTCAGCGGGGCATCTTGTGGCGCAGAGGCCGCACATGAGACAGTCAAATGAGAGGTCGGCGGCGGTGGCCATGTCGCCGCGCATAGCAGCCGCCATTATGTCGATGACAGACAGATCTTGTGGACAAGCTCGACTGCAAGAGTTGCATTGCAGACATCGCATGATCTCCGGGTAGTATCGCAAGAGCGAATTGATGTCTGGCTGTAGGCTCTTGATATCGTATCGCGCTTTTGTAGCGGGGTGGAACGGGAGCATCGAGAAGACCATTCCATCCCTAACAGGTGTCTGACACGCGAGCCCTGTGCGGAGTCTGAAGTCCCCGCGAATTCTGTAGACGGTTGCACATGCACCGCAAAAACCGCTGCGACATCCGCAGCCACGTAGTAACCTGTAACCGAGCTGCTCCATGGCGGTTACTATGGTTAGGTTTCGTGGTACTTGGTACTGCTTGCCGAAAACGTAGATTGTCACAGGAGAGTTGTCAGTAGTCATTGATTGCTCCTTCAGAGAAGGACGTGATCACTTGACTAGGTTCGCTTGATTCGCAATATAGCTGGGCCCTACATACGTACTCGACTGTATATTCAACGCAATCAAAACAGAGAGCGCCCACATGCTCTTCAATGCCTCCCGTCATTTCTCTCTTCGATTCGCCGCGTCGACTTTTGTTTGCAGAAGACAGATCACATGACCAATAGCTGGTCACAGAATGTTCACCTGTCGCGCCTATGCAGGTATCTTCTGTTCTTGGAGCAAACCTCGAGCAAAGTCGTAGCCGCTCTTGAAGGCCGTGAGATTCAGTTGCTCAGTACCTCGCGGAGTATACTTCGCGATCGCCTTCTCGACAGCTGCTGTCTCCAGCATGTTGGTTAGACCGATTATTGCGCCAACCATCACCATATTCGAGACTATTTTCTTCCCTAAGCGTTCGGCGATGCGTGTTGCAGGGACTCTGTAGGTTTTTGCGGTGTGGTTCAACTGTTCCTCTTGGATCATGTCGGGATCGATCATGACGATCGTGTCTCCGTTCAGATCGCCGACATTCTTTCGATACGCTTCCTGGGACATGACCGCTACTAGGGTTGGTTTCCTGAGCTTTGGATAGTTGATCTTCTCGTCGGATACTATGACTTCGACTTTGGAAGCTCCTCCTCTGGATTCGGGACCGTAGGATTGCGTTAGGGTCACATTCTTTCCGCCGAATACCGAAGCCGCTCTCCCGATCATCACTCCGGCAGTCACGATCCCTTGGCCGCCTAGACCGGCTATTCTTACCTCAAAGCGCGACATTGGTGCGCCTCCCGGCCTTGTCAAGCCCCGCCTGAATGGATCGATTCTGCTCCCACAGCAAGTCGCTGAACTCTGGCTTCTCAAGATCCACAAACTCTCCGACAATGATCTTGTCAGGTCCGACTACCGCGTCGATCGGATCGATGTGGGATCGAACTTCGCTGACTTCCCTGAGCCATTTCATGTCCAGGATTGGATCCGCGATTTTGTTTCTTCGCCCATACTCTTCTGGGCATGGAGTTATGATTTCGACGAAGCTGAAGCCTTTCTTCGTGAGTGCTTTCTTCATGGATTCTCTGATGCGTTTGACATGAATCGCCGTCCAGCGTGCTACGTAGATGGCTCCTGAGGCTGCGGCCAGGTGGACCAGATTAAATGGGTGTTCGATGTTGCCGTATCGACTTGTTGTTGTGAACGCGCCGATCGGAGTTGTAGGACCAGATTGGCCGCCGGTCATACCGTAATTGAAGTTGTTGGAACAGATTACGGTGATGTCGACGTTCCTTCTAGCGGCGTGAATGAAATGATTTCCTCCTATCGCGAAAAGGTCACCGTCTCCGCTGATTACGACTGGCTTCAGGTCAGGTCTCGCTGCTTTCACTCCTACGGCGAAGGCCAATGCCCGGCCATGTGTCGTATGGAATGAGTCTGTGTTCGTATATCCCGAGATTCTTCCTATGCAACCTATGCCGGATATGACAACGATCTTGTTCCTGTCGTAATTGAGTTCGTCCAAGGCTCTGGCGAATTCTCCGAGTATGATGCCGTTGCCGCAGCCGTTGCACCATATGTGGGGAATCATCCCGGTTCTAGTGTAGTCTTCAAGTGGATGTTGAACTGTCGACATTTCATGCGCCCCCCATTTCCTAGTTTGCTGCTTGAGCCAGGATCTCCTCGGGCGTGTGAAGAGCATCTCCCAGTTTTGGTAAGGAAGTCACTTTTCCGCGGCCGGCGCTTCTTTCGACTTCGCGGACCAGCTGGCCGTAGTTCATCTCAGGCACCAGGATCTTATCCACTTGTGAAGCCGCTTGCTCAACTGCTTCGTCTGGAAACGGCCAAATTGTGATGAGCCTCAACAATCCGATCTTGATTCCTCTCTCTCGTCCTTCGACTACAGCGGCAAGTGCAGATCTCGCTACGCTTCCGTACGCAACGATGCAGACATCAGCGTCATCCAGGAAGATTCTCTCGACTATCGTGATGCCCTTCACGTTCTTGCGGATCTTGTCGCAGATTCTTTGAACTAGTGCCGCGTGGTGCTCTGTGCTGTCCGTTTGTGGGTGACCCGTTTCATCATGAGTTAGCCCGGTTGCGTAGAATCTGTATCCTTCGCCGAAGGTCGCCATCTCCGGCACGAGATCTTCTCCTGCCTGAAAGGGTAGGTATTCGGATGGCAGTGTGCTGGGCCGCTTGCGGTCAACCAGTCGGATGCTGTCAGGCTCTGGTATTGCGAGCCTCTCCATCAGGTGACCGATGATCTCGTCCGTCATTAGAAAGGCCGGACATCTGTATTTCTCTGAGAGGTTGAACGCTTCAATGGTCAGATCGAACATCTCTTGGACGGACGAGGGAGCCAATGCGATTATCTCGTAGTCTCCGTGGGATCCCCATTTTGCCTGCATGACATCTTGCTGACCTGTCTTGGTGGGCTGACCTGTGCTCGGTCCGGCACGCATCACGTCTACAACAACGCATGGTGTCTCGGTCATGGCTGCGAGTCCGATGTTCTCTTGCATCAGGCTGAAACCTGGGCCTGATGTGGCAGTCATGGACTTGACGCCGGCATATGATGCACCAATCACCGCTGCCATCGAGGCTATCTCGTCTTCCATCTGGAGGTAGACGCCGCCAATCTCAGGCATTCTTCTCGACATGTGTTCAGCGATCTCTGTCGCTGGAGTGATCGGATATCCTGCGAAGAATCTGCAACCAGCCGCCAACGCGCCTTCTGCGCACGCTATGTCGCCGAGTGAGAAGTAAGTCCCGGTTAGCACATCTCTTTTCAGCGTCTCGCCCCCTTCTCGACTAGGAATATCGCGAAGTCGGGGCAGATTTCTTCACATACTCCGCATCCGACGCACAACGCGGAGTCTTTCACTCGGGGCGCATGAACGCCTCTGATGTTCATTTTCGTGCTCTGCTCTAGAACATCTTTGGGGCAGAACTCGATGCAGAATGAGCAACCTTTGCATCTGTCCTCAAGGACAACGACCTCTACATCTCTGAGCTTCAATCCTTGAGGAGTGGAGATTGGTCGTCTTCCAGGTCTTAGTGGCGAAGTCGGCTGCCGAATGGTCTCAGTAGTGGGACCCCATTGGCCGGAGACCGGTCCTTGCGGAGGATTGTTAGCGATCAACTCGGGTTTTGCCTGTCAAGTATGTTTCGTACTGTCATACATATACCACCCCCTACTACTCTACCCCTTTTACATACAATCGGTCCCCTAAACCATCAGTGATACGTATTCTCCATAAACAGCACGCGAAGTTGAGGAGATGGTTGGCCCAGAAGGCGGGAGTCATTTGCAGGAAGTGCACCCACCTCCCCCTCTAGGGTGGGGTCCCCGCAGAGTCACACCAAAGTATATAGAAAGCTGGCCCCCGGTCTAACGAATCTTTCCCAGCCAAGGAAACCTGCCTTTTCCAGGCTCTACATGAAGGAGCCTAATTGCGCCGTTGTTGGACGGGAGGATTGTCGGGGCCCTGAAACACTAATGTACCGACTGCGATACAGTGATATACTCACTTCCATAGCGTGGTGTCAGGTAACGCAGCATGAACGGACATCCAGCATTATCCGAACTCAAAAGGCCTAGCACCGATGCTTCCATCAGAGGCGCGTTGCTCGAGGCCGTCGACTACGCTCTCCTGGCGTTGGGTGAGATTGGGAGAGAGACAATCTACGAGTGTATCGAAGAGAACCATCAAGTCAGACGCGACGAGATTCCGGACAACCTCGACACATTCTATATGGCCCTCAAAGAGCTCCTGGGCCAGGGAGCCGAACCCATCAAGCGACTGATCATGAAGCATTTTTGCAGCAGACTCGGTGTGAGTTTCACAGAGCGCGAACAATGGACATTGATATGGAGGAAGTATTTCCCCTAGTCGCACCTCGATGTCAGAACTTTGCTTTTCTTAGCCAAGAGAACCTGAGAATGAGCCCTGCCAATAGGCCTCCGGCATGTGCCAAGAATCCACCGCCCGCGAAAATGTCAAGCCCGCCGAGGAAGATCATCCCGATCAGTCCTCGGAAACCTCCCGCAGCAGCCAGCAGCCCCCAGATTGCTCCCGACGCGCCCACACCACTGGCGTCGGGGAGAAGCAGCAGAAACACTAGGTTCCCCGCGAGGCCGCTCGCGAAGTACGTGATCACCCATCGCTTCAACGAGACCTGTTCCTCCAACGCGGTTCCAAAAAGGAGCAGGAAGAACACGTTGCCTCCAAGATGCAGTAAGTTTGCGTGAAGGAACATTGACGTGAAGAGCATCCATATCGCACCATGCCACACTTCTGCGTTCACCTGCACGAACGGATAGACCACATTCAGGTCAGGCTCGAACAGATTCCCCGCCAGTATAGCGGTAGTCACGTAGACGATAACGAGAACTGCGGCCATCCATAGGCTGGGAGAACCGGACAGCCGTGAACCTGTTCCAAGAGTCAATATCTTCCCTCAATGCAGGAGACGAAGCTCTCCACCTATCCTGCCTTTGAATCTAGTGATCAGTGTCTTAGACAAGGCTCGTCACTGAATCAGAGGAATCGTTATCAGCGGAACTTGCAGTTCTCCGGATCAGAAAGAAAGTATTGCTGTGGGGCTCGGTAATCGATCCCACTCTGAGCCCTACTCAATCCAACAGGGAGTTCCCATTTGTCCTTCATGAAGATCGCCCTACGAAATATCCCTCGAAGGAAACTGAGGAATTCACTCACAGTCATCGGCATAATCATCGCAGTCGCTCTACCTGTCGGCGTTGACATAGCGGCTGAGAGCTCATTCGTTGAGTTCCGCAACTACATACAAGCCGCGGGCGGGGAGATAGACATCGTCGTCACAACAATCTCAGGCGCCGCCTTCGAACAGAGAAAGGTGGAATCCTCTACGGCCGGACTCGGATATGTGGAGGCGGCGGGCAGGGTTAGTGAAAGAGGTCTGATCAAGCGTGAGGGGCAAACCAAGGGCGTGTCGGTCACTGGTGTGGATCAGCTGAGAGACTTCCAGTATCTAGGATACACATTCGAAGGAATAGGAACGCTGCGCCGGAATGACGCAACGATCAGTCAGAAGATGAGTGAAGACCTTGGCATCAAATTGGGCGACTACATCACCATACAGAGACCCGATGGGTCAACTCTCTCAGTTCATGTTGTCGGCATCGTGAAGAGCCGCCTCGAGACGGCTTACAACGTGTACATCGACCTCACATTCGCACAACAGAAATTCGGCTACGTAGGTCGCGTCACATATGCGATAGTTCACGTGACCGATGAGAATAGGCTAACCGAAGTTCGGGAGATGCTCGAACGAAACCTAGGCGAAAGCTACAGCATCAGGGCAACCAAAGAAGAAACAATCAGTTACGTCCAAGAGAGCTTGTCCGGGTGGAGACAAGGGCTTTCATCGATATCCTCAGTAGCGGTACTTGTCTCGATTGGGCTCGTTCTAAACACGATGTACATGAACCTTGGCGAACGAACCTACGAGGTCGGCGTACTCCGAGCCATAGGAGCAAGACGACGCGATGTCTTCTGGCTTTTCTTCTCAGAGACGATATTCTACGCGCTGATTGGTATCACGATTGGACTTGCTGCAGGAATCGGATTCGCTCTTATCATATACTCATTCACATCAATCGTCTCCATCTTCGGGGTAGAGTCATCCGGAGCCCTAGTTGTGAAGCCGGAGTACCTCATCTCAGGTGCGACAATCGGGTTCCTCGCCACAATTGTCGGAGGATTCCTGCCGTCGTTGTCAGCTGCAAGAACTGGAATTCTCAGTGCCCTGAAGCCAGGGATCCGACCACCGGGAAAACAGCGCACTGCAGTGAGACTTCTCTTGGCAGGGGTCCCTCTTGCCGCGATTGGAGGATACATCTCGACGCTTGGCATTGAGGTTGGGATGCTTGACATTGTCCTACTGATCATCGGCCTGGTGATGGTGACGTCCGGCCTTCTGAGAGTAGGAGAACCTCTGATCGAGAGGATGCTTTCGCCTTTCAAAGCGGTAGGCAAGCTACTCTCAAAGAATCTGGGGAGAAATCTGAGGCGGGCGGCCATCACCTATGCGGTCATCGCCATGTCAATTGCTTTTTTGGTGATGATGGGAGGAATGCGCGTCGGAATGCAGAGCGCGGTCATGGATACTATGACTTCCTACTTCGGCGCAGACATAATGGTCTTCGCAGGATCACGGCTTCCTGCCAGCTTCTCGAAGAACATCGTCCAAGTGGACCCTGCAGCGGTAGAAGCAGTAACCTCGATGGATGTCACCGCAACAAAATCAGGGAATACGCAAATTGGAGTGATTTCCGTCGACCCTGACACCTTCCCTCTAGTCTTCAACAAACTCGAGTTCTCTGAGGACACCCCGAGAGATGTCTATGTTCAGCTAAAGAACAATCTCTACTCAATACTACTGGTGGAGCCTCTCGCCAACAGCCTGAAAGTCAAAGTCGGGCAGCAGATACCAGTTAGAACTCCTTCAGGTTCTGTCAAACTGACTGTAATCGGAATCCTGCGAGGAGCAGGTCTCTCAATGGCCTCGATCGGTGGAGTAAGTATGTCGCAGTCCGGGTTCGTCTCATTGAGAACCGGCAGCACATTCTTCCTTCAGTCGGCCGGCGTTCCACAAGCCATGCTCTTCTATGTGAAACTGCGAGCGGGCTCAGACGCGATACTGGTCAAGAACGAGATACATCAGAAATTCGGAACCACATATGAGCTGGACATGATAACGGTCAATGATCTGATGGCTGAAGTCGAGACACAGATCGGACGTTTCTTCGTTGTCTTCGACGTGATCGTATACATGGCAATCATCTCCGCCACAGCAGGGATCTCAGCAACCATGCTCATGAACGTGAACGAACGTCGAAGAGAGATAGGCATGCTAAGATCGCAAGGAATGAGCAATACTCAGATCTTCGCACTGGTCCTGGCTGAGGCTGTCTTCCTCGGGTTGGCCGGCTATGTTGTGGGATCCGTAGCCGGGGTTTTCATGTTGAGGGGGGTCGTGTCCCTTATGTCGATTACAGGCTTGGCCGTTCCGTTTATCGTACCTTGGGAGAGAATGCAGTTTGCGCTGCTTCTGGCGATCGGCATCTCGATTGCAGGAGTAATCTACCCGTCCTTCAGGGCGACACGAGTCAGCCTGATTGAGGTTCTCCGATACAGGGGATGACAATGCGAACGCAAAATGTCGTCGAACTCATCAACGTCACCAAGACATACCGCCTAGGCGAAATTCTGGTGGAGGCGCTTCGAGGAGTCAACATGAAAGCTGGCAGAGGAGAGATCGTGGCGATCATGGGGCCTTCGGGATCTGGAAAGTCCACGATTCTCAACTTGATTGGAGCTTTGGATCGGCCGACGTCGGGGAGAGTGATGATCGCTGGAAAGGACATTTCGAAGATGTCTGAGAGCAAGCTCGGAGAGATACGCCGCGAATCGATAGGATACATATTCCAATTCTACAATCTGATTCCAGTGCTCACTGCATACGAGAACGTGGAGCTTCCAATGCTGATCGCGGGAGTCAGCGGGGAGAAGAGGACTGCAAGGGCTCATGAGCTTCTGGAGCTGGTCGGCCTTGCTGAGAGAGCGCATCATAGACCAGACGAACTGAGCGGTGGAGAGCAGCAGAGGGTGGCCGTTGCGCGGGCTTTGTCGAAGAGGCCTCCATTGGTTCTGGCTGATGAGCCGACCGGGGACCTGGACTCAAAGAGCGGAATGCAGGTCATGACCATACTGAAGGATCTGGCGAAGAAGGAGCTCTCTACGGTCGTGATGGTTACCCATGATCATCAGATGGCTAGCCTGGCGGATAGAATACTAGAGATCCGCGACGGCAAGATCATGAAGGAGACGGAGATTATCTAGCCCTCACGCGGCTAGGGCGATTCCATCACTATGGTTGTGAGGGTTGACCTCACTTTGTCGAGCCTTCGCACCTTCCACGTCACGATTTCTTTCAGCTTGTCCATAGTCTCGGCTTCGATTCTCGCCACGAGATCGTATACTCCGTAGACGAGATGCGCTTCCTTAACATTTGGAACAGTCCGAAGCTGATTCAGAACATCTTGTTCTCCGCCTGTGTCAATATTCATGAAGACAAAGGCCATTGGCATCGAGTGTCCCTCAGGCATGGTTTGGTCATCGAGGCATTATGAAGGTTGCCCTCTCGAGAACGCGACCAGAGAAACGGTCACAAGAACGTGCGGAAATTGAAAAAAGGGTGTTTGATTCCCGGCTAACTGAACGCGTATGCGATCTGGACGGTGACCGTGTACTGCAGCTGTCCTGGCATGATGGGGACCTGCTCCGCGCCAGCTTTGAGGTCTGCGCGAACAGGTTCATAGTAGTAGCCTAGGCTGACCGAGACAGGGCCAGTTATTGTGACGCCCATCGCATTTGCGATTGTCTTGGCCTTGTTGCCGGCGTCTCTCACGGCTAGGTCGAGCGCTTCTGATTGTGCCTGTTGTGCCTTAGCGTCGGAAAGTCCGAAATAGACCCCGCCCATCTCGTTTGCTCCATTCGAGATCGCAATGTCAAGCATTCTTCCGACTGCTGTTACATCGTTGACGGTCACGCGGATCGAGTGCCTTGCAGAATAGCCGACGAGAATCGGCGCCTTTCCAGGTTCTTTCGAGTCAGCATAGATCGGAGTCAATGAGAAATCAACGGTCTGGAGATCTTTCTCAGCGATTCCAGCGTTCTTGAGTGCGGAGAGGACATTCGAGATAGCGTCGTTGTTCTGCTGTTCAGCCTGAGCTGCAGTTGGGGCTTGGGTTACTACGGAGGCTGTGAACCAGCCGATGTCAGGGCTCGTCGAGACAGTTCCAGTGCCGCCTACCGAGATTGTCTTCTGTTCAGCTCCAGGTGACAGGCCCACATACCCCGCTTTCGCGTATGATCCATAGATAGCAAAGCCAGCTAGGAGAGCCACAACCACGACAAGGATTAGAACAAGTCCGAATAGTCGCTTCTCATGGGTTTCGCTCATTCAATTCACCTCCATCATCGGTTGCGATGTCGCCGAATACTGCGTCGCCCCTGATATGAATCCAAGCGTTGGAACAGGGTGTTCTAACGTTTGGACATGTCTTACAAACGCAGACTGTTCGTGCCACTCGACCTTAAGAATACACGTTGTGAGCGTCAAGGCTTATTTCCAGAGAGATATAGTGCAAGGCAGCAAAAGACGGCGAACCGCTTGTTCAACATCAACATCACTAGCATTGCACTAGATCGAATCTCGGCCGATGTCAGGCGCCCGTACGAACGAATCGGACTACTGATCGGATCATTCCTGGACGACGGACTATGGGTCAACGATATCGTGGTTGGAGAAAACAGTGATTCGGAGACATCATGCGTGCTCTCACCTGAGAAGTTGGCAAGAGTTGCAGATGACATAGTGAGAGGCAAGCTTGATGGCAGGATTGTCGGCTGGTATCACTCGCATCCAGGCTACGGCATATTCATGTCAGAGACCGACTTGTCCACGCATGGGAAGTTGCTGCAGTTCTCGCCGTTCGTTATCGCATTGGTTGTTGATCCGGAGATAAACGAGTTTGGAGTGTGGGCGCTTGAGTCTGAAGTGGGAGTTATTCAGGTCTCAAATGACCATATCCGCGTCGTCTGACAGCGATAGATTTTGACTTGGCCCGTCTATGTTTGGTTTTGAGTCCTGTTCTGATTCGTTGAAGTTGGCTGGACCATTCATTGGCCAGTGGTAGCCTGTATTTCATCAACTTCGATCTGGTCTCCCTCCAGATCGGATCTAGAGTGGCCTTGGAGTATCCCATTCTCTCGTACTCGATCGCCTGAAGCAGAAGATCTAGAGCGTCAGCGCAGTGCACGATCCTAGCCTCAAGCGAGTTTGAGGAAGAATACTCTCCGATCGCTGTCCCGAACGTATGCGCGAGCCGCTTGCTCTGTAGACTTGCGAGTATGTGAGAGATCGCTTTCTCTTCGAGGCGTGTTTTCATCTGGGAGCCCTTTCTGCCGAGATATCTCAGGTATGCTTTGCTGATGTCAAAGGTTAGAGACTCAGAGAGGTCGTGGAGCAGCGCCATCTTCAGCACTTGTTCCACGTCTACTTTCTGATTCTTTGATCGCATGATCTCAGACATAGTAAGGGCGATCACGCTGACTGAGTAGGAATGCGAAGAGACAGACTCAACATCATGTTTGCTGATTCTGTATGTTATCCAGCCGCTCCTCGGAACACGTTTCAAACTCATTACATCATCAAAGAACTTGAGCGGAATCAAACCAGCGAAGTCCTCATTTCCATGCGAATCTCATCGGTCATGAGATATAACTCTGAGACCAAACGGACGAACAAGACGTTTGCTCTCGACAAGCGTTAATATGCTCACTCTGTTCATCGACAGCTCGTGGTTCTCTCTTGGGCACGCTAGACGAGGGCGCACGAATAGCAGTTGAGATCTGCATGGGTGTTAAACGAGGCGAACACGTGTTAGTAGTGACGGACTCTCCTACACGCAAGGTCGGAGAAGCGATCAAGAAGGCAGCCGAGAAGATTACGCCACAAAACGTGAAGATCGTATTCTTGGAAGATTTCGGTAAGCGCCCCTTGACTTCGCTTCCGAAGCCTCTGGAGGACTCCATTCCATGGGCGAACGTGACATTCTACGCCGCACGAAGCATGGGCGGCGAACTAGGACTAAGAATACCATTCATCAAACTCGCGAAACAGTATGCACGACACGGTCACATGCCGTCCGTAAACGAGCAACTAATGGAAGAAGGCATGTGCGCTGACTACGACAAGATCTCTGAGTTCACCAAACGAATTCACCAACTTGTAGCAAAAGCCAGGAAAGCTCACGTCACGACCCCGGCCGGATCAGATCTGGCCGTGGAATTCTCTCCTCAGTGGAGATGGAAACCGTGTGATGGGATCTACCGGAAGAAGGGAGATTGGGGTAATCTACCTGAGGGCGAGTTGTTCACAGCCGCCTTGAAAGCAGAAGGGATAGTAGTGGCTGACGAGTTGGGCGACTGGTTCAGCGACAAATATGGCGTCCTGCAAACATCGCCCGTCACGATAGATGTGAAGGATTCTCGCGTCGATCTATCCTCAATCAGATGCTCTGACAGTCAACTGCAGAGCGAACTCGCGAAATATCTTCAAACAGATAAGAACAGCACTAGGCTCGGAGAGTTCGCAATCGGGACGAACACATCGCTGACGAAGCTAGTCGGGAATTTGCTTCAGGATGAGAAATTCCCGACTGTTCACGTCGCATTCGGTGATCCTTACCCTGATGAGACAGGTGCAGATTGGGAATCAGGAACGCACATTGACGCGATCATGAAAGATGCGACTCTTTGGGTCGATGACAGGAAATTGATGGAGAACGGGCGTTTCCTGTTGTAGGAAAGCCATCATTCGGCTATAGCCAATTGCGTTAACATTTGCTCGATTCTGACAGTGCACTCTGCGAGTTGCTTGCTGTTTCGTTTCATCTCATTGAGCGATATCATCGTTCGAATCGTACTAGGAATCGCCAAGTCGCGAGTATAAGCAAGAGAGTTGAATCAAAGTACTCGCGCTGTCTGGCACAATAATCAGCTCTATACACCGAGGACGGCTGCCAACGCACTGCTTTGGTCAGCCTGGGCTTGCTCTCGTCAGATTCTGGAAACGCTTAATTGCGATCCAACTCGTAGCAACAACGTTCCAAAGGGACGCAGCGCTCAGCTCGGTCGATTCGTTTGTTCAAACCAGGAGTCATCGAGAGGATCACAGGCCCGGTGGTTGTAGCCCGTGATATGCCAGGCGCCCAGATGCACGAGCTTGTCAAGGTGGCCGATGCAGGCCTCATTGGAGAGATCATACGACTCGAAGGAGAGAAAGCAACCGTCCAAGTCTACGAGGAGACCGTTGGCATCAAACCTGGCGAGCATGTCCAAAGGACTGGAAAACCTCTCTCCGTCGAACTAGGCCCAGGAATGATCAACCAGATCTACGACGGAATACAGCGACCACTCCCGACCCTGAGAGAGATCGAGGGAACATTCATCACACGCGGTGTCACATCACCAGCACTCGACCGGAAGAAGACTTGGCGGTTCGTGCCAAAGGCGAAGACCGGCCAGAAGGTCACGGGAGGCGACATTCTTGGCGAGGTCTCAGAAACCGTCCTTGTCACCCAGCGCATTCTTGTTCCCCCCAATGTCGGTGGCACAGTCAAGTCAATTGTGAAGGAGAGCGACTATCATGTTACAGATGACGTCGCTGAAGTTGAGACCCAGAAGGGGCCTCTGAAGCTTCAACTCATGCATACGTGGCCTGTGCGCAAGGCGCGTCCGATCAAATCCAAACTCCCTTCGGTTGTGCCGCTCGTCACAGGTCAGAGGATCATGGACTTCCTCTTTCCCATAGCGAAAGGGGGAACCGCCGCTATCCCAGGTGGATTCGGGACCGGCAAGACGGTGATGCAGCAGCAACTCGCGAAATGGGCGGATGCGGAGATCGTAGTCTATGTGGGCTGTGGCGAACGAGGCAACGAGATGACGGAAGTTCTGGAGACATTTCCAGAGCTGAAGGATCCTAGAAGCGGCCAACCGCTCATGGCGCGGACGATGCTGGTCGCGAACACTTCGAACATGCCAATCGCCGCAAGAGAGGCGAGCATCTACACAGGCATCACGATGGCAGAATATTTCAGAGACATGGGATACGACGTCGCATTGATGGCTGATTCAACTTCTCGATGGGCAGAGGCACTGCGAGAAATCTCCGGCAGATTGGAGGAAATGCCCGGCGAAGAAGGATACCCCGCCTACTTGGCGTCGAGGCTTGCGGAATTCTACGAACGTGCCGGCAGAGTGGAAGCACTCGGCAGTGAGTCACGGATCGGCTCAATATCGGCTGTCGGGGCGGTCTCGCCTTCTGGCGGTGACTTCTCCGAACCTGTAACGCAGAATACGCTCAGAATTACGAAAGTCTTCTGGGCTCTGAGCAAGTCGCTCGCTGAGAGGCGGCATTTCCCAGCGATCGATTGGTTGACGAGCTACTCGCTATACCTCGACTCGGTCGAGGAGTGGTATGATCAAAAGACCAAGCAGCCCTGGAAACACCTGCGACGGGATGCGATGTC
>Ga0315289_10008280_pt1 | contig 15054 bp, 2 predicted proteins | sample YL17G11_40_MG_FD_203452 | JGI IMG/M metagenome (GOLD analysis project Ga0315289, IMG submission 203452) | Sediment microbial communities from Yellowstone Lake, YNP, Wyoming, USA - YL17G11_40 | ecosystem: Environmental > Aquatic > Freshwater > Lake > Sediment | place: USA: Wyoming | collected...
CTCGGAAAACAGCTCTCGCCGATGAGAAAAAGACTGAAAAATTTTCCCCTGTCACCCAACTGCGGAACTTGGGCTAACAACTTTCCGGACCTGGGTGATGCACCGACCCATGATCCCCAATGGGCTTCCCCACCGCCAGCCCCGCCTCCAGACAGCTACTACGGCGTCTTCCCTTCATATCAGCCCTATGTACCCACCCTGGTCGCCCCTACTGTCAGCGTCTCGGAAAACAACATCATTGATAGCAATGGAGACATGGTGGTTTCTGGAGATGTGGTGCTGCTGGCAAACTCGGACCTCGAAATCCGCAATATCACCGGCGATGGCGATGCGATGGATAATCCTGACTCAATCACGCTGATATTTGGTGACCTTGTGGCCGTCGGAACAGCTACGAGCAGCGGCACAACGGTTGACTTTGGAGCCGCCGACCACGGACTGGTCGTGGGCGACGTATTCGGAGTTTACGAGGATGGAGGCCGCCAGGAATTCCGCACGGTCGTGAGCGTGACTAATTCAAAAATAGTAGAGGTGGATCGTGCGTTTGCTACTAACCTTCTTGCTACGGACTCGTTGAAGAAGCAAGGCTATGGCCACGATTGGGACGTCACGATCACCGGCTTCATCGGCGGAGGCGGCCTTACGAACATATCGATCCATGCCGACGGGAGCATCACCCTCGGGGACGGCGCTACCATCTCCAGCAGGCAGGTGGCGGCGGGGGAGAACCACTGGAACGCCACCTCCGGGGACTCCGGCAACATCATCCTCAAGGCGCCGACCATCACGGTGGGCGAAGGCGCCAACATCCTGGCACATTCCACCACCGGCAACGCCGGGGACGTGCGTTTGATTTCTTACGAAAAGGTAGACAAGACCTGGAGTTTTCTGGGGATCGACGACTTCGGATGGAGAAGTTCGGAAGCTTCGATTGATATCGGCATGGGGGCGAGACTCACGGGAGATGACATCAGTATTTGGGCGACGGCATGGACGCAGAAGATCCTTGACGCCAAGAACGACCCGGAATTCTCCTTCCCTACCCGGTCGGTTGTCCTGGCGGACGTCGACTCGGATAAGGACCTCGACCTCCTGGTAGGCAACTACAACAAGCCCAACCGCCTGTACCTGAATGACGGCACCGGCAAGTTCGTTTATGGGGTGGAAATCGACACTACCAAGTACCACACGACCTCGCTCGCCGCAGGGGATATCGACGGCGACAGTAAAATTGAGCTGGTTATCGGGAATTATGACGAGTCCAGGGGCCTCGGCGAGTCCATACGCCTCTATGAATGGAACAGCACGGACAATAAATTTGACGCTGGCACGGACATTGGTGACAGCGATAAGAAGACCACAGCGATCACTCTGGCGAATGTCGATGCAGATGCCAACCTTGAGCTAATCGTGGGGACCGATAAGGAAGGGATCTTCCTGTACGATTGGACCGGCAGCGCCTTCGGGAGCCCGACACAGATCGAAAGCGCGACCACGTACCAGAACACCTCCCTTGCCATTGCCGACGTGGATAACGACAGCGACCGCGACCTCGTCGTCGGGAACTACCTCTCCAAGGAGATGACGGAAGCGATAGCTGGCTGGAAAAATGAGGGCGAATCTGACTCTGCCTATTACTATGTCAGCTCTACAAATGTACCCACTAAGGTTTTTCGCGATGGAAGTCCTTTGACGAAAGTCGAGGCAAAGACTGATTTGGATGGCGCCGATGAATGGTGGTACGACCCTGCTCAAGAACGCCTATACACGTATGGTGACCCGACCGGCCATGAAATAAGGGGTTCCTCCGCCAATGGCGAAAGCACGGGCCAGGCCATCCGCTTTTACAAGAACAATGGAAGCGGCTTTGATGCCGGGGTTGATCTCGATACCACCACCCGCAAGACCACTGCCCTCGTTCTGGGCAATGTGGACAACGATTCCGCCATCGAGCTGATCGTAGGCACCGACGGCGAAGGCATTCTCCAGTACGAATACAATGGGACCGGATTCGTCGCGGGAACGCCCATCGACAGCACTGCCTATGGCACCACGTCGCTCGCCCTGGCCGACGTGGATGCTGACTCCGACCTTGATCTGGTTGTCGGCAACAAACTTCAGCAGAACCGTCTCTACCTGAATGACGGAAGCGGCAACTTCACGGGCGAGAATATCGGCATCGAAACCTATCCCACCACCTCCCTGGCACTTGGCGATGTGGACAAGGCGAGTGTGAATAATAACCTCGAACTCGTTGTCGGCATCGATCGCCTGCCTAACCGCCTCTATTCGTTGAAGACCATTGAGGGGACGACTGGAGAAGAAAAGACGGGATACGTCTTCGGGAAGGACATCGGCGTCAATTCACAACTGGTTTCCAGTGCTGCTGCTTCCCAGGACAATCTTGATTACTCGACGGGCAAGGCCAAGGCTGTCGTAGCAGAATCGGAGGCGAGCATTGCGATTGGAGCGGGCGCCTACCTGGACGCCGCTCATGACGTCATATTCAGTTCGCTCTCGCACTCTGACGTCCAGATGACGACCGTGAGAAGCGGCTGGGGTGTCACTTACGGGAATTCCTCGGCCACAGCGACGATCCATGTGGAAAACGGCGCGGACATCTCCGCAACGAATCTCTTTCAGATGCACGCCAACGTAGAGAACACAGTGAACCTCATCGCCTTTATTCCAGCCCTTGGCGAGAGCACCAATCTGGCCTTTTCTCTGGCCATTGGCCACTCCACCTCCCTTGCGGATATCCGTAGCGGCGCCGAGATAGAGGCGGTGACGGCCGACATTTTTGCGAAGAATTTGAACTCCTTTGCCAATACGGCGATTGCCGCAGGATTTGGCACAAAGGCGGCTACGGACAAGGACACGGAGGGGAGTAAGGATGATGACACCGGCACCAGCGCCACTGTCGCCCTGGGTTTCTTTCAGTCTTCAGCCATTGCCACGGTGAGTGGCGGTATGGACATAGACGGGGACCTGACCATTCACGGGGAATCTGTGAACGAGAGAAACGTGACCCGGTCCTTTGCCTCGGTGAGCGGCAACCCGGTTGGGAAGTACGCGCAGGACATCGCAGATTTCACTGACAGCATTCCGTTTGTGAACGGGATCGGGATTGGCGACAGCGTGCTGAAGGCACGCACGGGAGAAACCAAGAAGGGCTATGCCGTTGCTCTGGCCATGGTAACGAGCGACAACAAGGCCAGTGCCCTGATCAGTGACGGGGCCGTGATTACGGTGGGCGGCGACCTTGACATTACTTCCCTTGCGCAGGACAGCTTCCAGATCTCTGCCTCGGGCAGTGCCGGGACAGTCCCGGGGTCCGGTCTGGAAAAGGCATACGGTGGCGCCTTGGTCTATTCGAAGGTGGCCAACCAGGCCAATGCTTTTGTGGGGTGGAACGCCGTAGCCGATGTGACCGGAACCCTGACCATAGACGCCGACGCAACCATGCTCAGCCCGGTGGATACCCTGGATCTGGTGCTGGCCCTCACAGGTTTTGGGGAGGCCACCCAGACCGAAGCGCTCGCCGCAGCCTACGCCTACAGTGAAAAGATGGGCGGCAAGCTCGCTAATGCGCTGGGTTCGCCCATGTTCGAGGCGGACGATTTTACCGACCTCAACGGCCTTGTGCTTAAGCTTCGTGCGCACCCGGCCGATTCGGTGTCCGAGTTTCTCTGGAATGGCTTCTCATCCGATACGCAGACTCTGTTGAACGATCCTGGTGCGGACACGGAAGAGGTCAAAAAGGCCCTGGTGGATGAGCTCAACGAGGTCATCCAGCAAGGTTCGTCACTCTACAAAGAGACACAACCGTTAGATTCTACCAAGAGCATATTCGACGGCATCACCCTCCGGGATGAGACAAAGGCGCTCGGAGACACGGACGGCGATGGCGACCTCGACCTTGACGATGCTGGGCTGACGAACGAGGCGGACCTCGTCCGCTTCAACAGGATGCTCCTCGAAGACGCCTACTCCACTGAAATAGCCAAGAGAGAGAACAAAATCCTCAAAACCCTGACCGATAACCTCAACGACGAAGCCAAAACCGGAACCAGCTTCGTCTACGCCGGCGGGTCCGCCGCTTCCGGCGGGACCACGGTTGGCGGCGGGATCAACGTCCTTTTGACTTACAATGCGGCTGCCGCCGGCATTGCCAAGGGAGCCCGGGTCTCTGCTGACCAGGACGTGAAGGTGCTGGCGACCGGTTCACTCGACTCATACAACTTCGCAGGCAATGCATCAGTCCTCAACTATGCCACCAACTGATCGAAGACCGGTTTGGGTGGATTCTTTGACGGCATTATCGTCCAGAACTATGCCACCGCCTATATTGATGACCTGGCCGTCGTATCCGCCGTTAATGACATCACGGTGAAGGCTGACACGACTGTCAATCTGATCACCATCGTCATGGCCGGGGGCTATGCCGAAAAGACGAGTATAGACGGGGCCTTCATCTACGACAGGGTCGAGAATGCCTCCATGGCCTATATTGAAGACAGGGCCTTCGTGGATGCGGGCGGTGATCTGGACCTGGACGCGCAGAGCGACGTGATGGCCATCACCATTACGCCTGCTATCTCCATAGGTGGGCAATACGGAGTCGGTATCGGAGCGGCCATTGCCCACATCATGGATACGACTCAAGCATTCATCGGTGATTTCAAAGACACCGTGCCTATTGCAGGGTTCGGAGACGGAACGCTGACAGGGACTGTAACCGTGGGTGGCGATCTCTCCATTTATGCGCGGTCAACACCCGAAATCTGGACCGTCGGCGCCTCGGCCGGGATCGCCCTCGGTGCAAGTGATCAACCCGATCCCGGCAAGACTGACAATGGGGCTATGGAGGAAGATGGTCCTAACCCCACGCCGACCTCCACCGAGAGCGGACAGGAATTCGGCCTCGGGTTTTCCGGCTCCATGGCCTTCAACTGGATCGAGCAGAATACTCAAGCGGCTATCAGGGATAAGGTGACTGTCAACGTGACGGGTGATGTTTCCCTCGAAGCCTACAGCGATTTACTGCTCGTTGCCGTGGCGGGCGGCGTTGCTTTCGGCAACGACTGGGGCATCGGCGGCGCCTATGCCCACAACAACCTCCACCAGACCACCAAGGCCTTCGTCGAGAATGGCACCATAGACGCTAATGACCTCGATATACGGGCACACTCCGACAACAAGATCATCGGTGTGGCTGCGAGCGGCGCAGGGGCCACAGATGACGGCGCCATCGCAGGCGGCGTCAACCTCAATTTCCTCACCTATAATGTGTACGCCTACATCGGGGATGGCGCAACCGTTAACGCTGCCGACATCTCCGTCAAGGCCGAAAACAAGAACCTTCTCGTCTCTGTCGCAGGTGTACTGGCGATTGGCGTCAACGGCGCATTTGCCGCGGGCGCGGACGTCGGTTTGACCTTCGTCGATAGCACCGTCTATGCCTATGTCGGAGGCATGGCAGAAGTTACGGGCACCGACCTTAAGGTCTTCGCCTCGGATGATCTGGAGGTTGTCTCTGTTGCTGCTGCACTGGCAGTATCCTCTGACGGAATCGGCGGTTCCGGATCCGCGGCCTCGGTCAACCTTGACCAGGACGTACGGGCCTTTGTTACGGACAGGAAATGGGCAGCATTCTTGGCTGTTATGGACCGCAATGCCGACGGGCAGATTGGCGAAGAGGAATACCTGGCCAATGTTGCAGACCCGTGGATTGCCGGAGGGGTTTTTGCCCTTGCCGATACTAATCATGACGGGTATTTGAGTGAGGCGGAGTATCTGGCCAAACAGAGCGCGCTCAATACCGAAACCATCGGAAAGATCGATCTGGCCGGAAGCCTCTACCTGGATGCAGACGACAAAACGAACCTCATCGTCGTCGCCGGAGCGGTCGGGGGCGGGGACGATGCAGGCATCGGCATATCGGTAGCCAACGTCAACGTGCCAAGCCGCACAGTGAAGGCCTACATTGGCAGAGACGCAAAGGTCGACGCCAAAGGTAACGGCGCAGGTATTGCTGATCCGGGAGGAAAGTTACTCAACGGCCAACCGTTTGGGGGCCGGGGCATTCGTCTCGATGCTACCACGAAGGACAGTTTCCTTGCATTTGCGGGCGGTGGTGCGGGTGCGGACACCTTCGCCGGTGCCGGATCGGCTATGGTCATTACCATGGGCACCACCGAAGACACGACCGAGGCCTATATCGGCGTGGGCGCGAGGGTGAACCTTGACAATGATAATATTCTGGCTCCCGCCAATTCAAATCAGTCTGTCGGGCTGAGCGCCGAGGACGACACCTTCATTCTCGGCATAGCCGGAAGCATTGCCGGAGCAAGCACCGCAGCCTTAGGTCTCGCAGCCAACGTCGAGACAATCACGAAGAACGTCAGCGCTCATATCGATTCCTCCGCAAATGTGTTCGCAAAGAAAGACGTGCTTGTGCAGGCGATTTCCACAGAGGATATCCTCGCCATTGCGGCAGCCGGAGCTTACGGCGGATCGGCCGGCATTGTGGGCTCGGCCTCTGTTCTTGATATTGACACGACCACGAGTGCCTACATCGCAGGGACGGCAATAGGGGCAGCACGCACTGAAGTAGACGCGGGCGGCGATGTGAAGATCGGGGCCAATGATGCTTTCTCGGCCATCATGATCGCGGGCTCTGTGGGGGCGAGCAGTTCTGCCGGCGTGGGCGCGGCGAACACAACCTTGATCCACACCGACACAGTTGAGGCCTATGTGGGAGAGCGTGCGATTGTTGCCACGGCCGGGGCGACCGGCCTCACGGTGACCGCTGATTCCAGCGAGGACATCATCTCCATCGCGGTCGCAGGTTCCGGCGCAGGCACCGCCGCTGTTTCCGGTTCGGCGGTGGTTAATGTTCTTGACGAGACGACGCGCGCCTACATGGGGCGGAATGCCATTCTCACCGCGGATAATGGTGCTGCGCCCGGCGCTCCGGGCATCTCGGTTCAAGCCGCTGATGACACGACCATCGTCTCGGTGGCGGGTTCCCTCGCTGGAGCAGGTACGGCAGCCGTCGGCCTGGGCGCTGACGTTGGCACGATCACCAAGAGAACCACGGCGTATATTGACTCTAATGTGACCGCAGATGCCGAGGGCGACATCACGGTCGTGGCGACTTCGAGCGAAGACATCACCTCGGTCGCAGCCGGTGTAAGCGCCAGTGGCTCTGCGAGCGTGGCACTGGATGCATCCGTCCATGTGTTCGACATTAAGACCCTGGCGTTCATTGGGGATGACCCGACCGATGGCGTGGCCTCTGCAGGTGCTGGCGACGTCCACGCCAAGGGCGGCGTGGTGATCTCCGCCGATGACAAGACCGAAGTGGACAAGGTCGTTGGCGTGCTTGCCGTTGCAACTTATGCTGGCGTGGGCGCAGCAGGGGGCGTGACCATCATTGACAAGACGACTGAGGCTTTCATTGGCGCGGGCGCTCATGTGACCGCCGACGGTGATGACACCCTAACGGGGGTTACCATCAACACCGGCGCATTTACCTATGGCCTGGCTACTGCTTCCACTTTCGATCCCAACAATGCAAGTGGTGAAGGCATCGAAGCCGGCACCAGCGACCCGCTACACAGCGACACCACAGCGATGTCTCAGGAAGGCGAGGTCAACGTGCCCAGTCTGGATGCGATGGACGTGGATCAGGAAGGCGGAAACGACGTAGGCGGCGGTTCCTTCGACGGCCAGCGCACAGCAGATCCGGGGACCAAGACCGGCTTTCACGGCGTGGCCGTGACCGCCACCAATCGTGACGACATCGAATCTTTTACGATCAGTCTGGCCGGCGGGGTTGCCGGAATAGCGATTTCGGCTACGATCAATGTCGTCGATACCGACACCCGTGCTTACATCGGTTCCGGCGCTCAACTGAACGCGGACACCTCCGGTGCCAGCGATTCACAATCGGTTCACATAGCCGCAGGGAACGACTTCTATCACCTTGCCGTTGCGGGAACATTGGCTGGTGGTGTCGTTGGGGTGAGTCCGGCGGCGGACGTCACCGTGCTCGACAACACGACCGAAGCTTACATTGGCTCAGGCGCCAGTACCCTGGTAAAGGCCAAGGATGACATCACGGTCGAAGCGCATGCACGGGAAGATATCCTTTTGATCGCCTTTGGGATCGCCGGCGGCGTTGTAGGCATTGGCGGGGCGGTCAATGTTCTTACGATCGATAACACGACCACCGCCTATATTGGCGAAATGCCCATGTGAGCGCAGGCGGGGACGTTGTCGTTTACGCCACCGATAATACGGATGTCGACACGATCTCCGGCGCCCTGGCAGGCGGCTTAGTGGGTATCGGCGGGTCAGTGGGCGTGCTCACGATCCATAAGGTCACTGAGGCCTATATCGGGAGCGGCGCGCACGTGGACGCTCTCGGCGCCGGCACGGGAATTTTGGGCGTCCTCGACGGAACGATGACCGGAGGCGGTAGCGGCTTCGGTACTACGGAGGCCCACGGCGTCATCGTGCAGGCCCAGTCGAGCGAGGATATCTTCCACCTGGCGGTGGCAGGAGCCGGCGGCTTTGTCGGGGTTTCGGGCGCCGTTGCTGTGACACTGATTGATTCGGATACGACTGCCTACATCGGGGAAAACGCATGGATCAACGGCACAGGCGGCAATGCTGGAGCTGACCTCGACCAGAGCGTGTTCGTTGGTGCATCCAATGACATAAAGGTGACCACCTTCGCAGTGGGAGCCGCTGGCGGTTTTGTCGGCGTTGACGTTGGCAGCATCAAGAACGATACGAGCGCTAAAATCCTCAGCGGGGCCAAAGTCACCGCTGAGAAGGACGTGGAGGTCAATGCCCTGGGCATCAAAGAGCTCGACGGGTTTACCTTCAGCGGTGCAGGCGGATTTGTGGGATTGAGCGCTGCGGTATCGGTCTGGTCTGTGGGCACGACAATCGAAAAGAACTACTCTGACAGCGAAGGCCGCTCAGCCAATGCCTCAGAGGGTGAGGGCGGTAAGTCGGCGGACGACGATGCAGCCGGGCAGGCCCAGACCGCTCATGGCGAAGTCTCCGGGCTGCTCAACGGGTTTGATGACCAGCCCAGCAATCCTGACGAGACCAACAGCAATACCCAGCGTGTGGGGAGCGTGACGGGCAGTGCCGCGACCCGGATCGGAACGAGTGCGCCCTCGCAGACGGATATCACCGGCGACATCAGCGACCCGACACCAACGGTTGGCACTGAGGCCTACATCGCAAGCGGCGCGATCATTAATGCTGGTGAGGACATCGAAGTCACAGCCAATGAGCATGTGGAAGTCGACATCATCGTCGGCGGGGTAGCTGGAGGCTTCGTGGGTGTCGGTGGCTCAGTATCCGTGACTAATATTGCTGCAAACGCCAGCGCGCATGCTGCCGGGACGTTATCAGCGGGTCGGAACATCCGTGTCGAAGCCATCCTGGACGAAGACATCGATGTTGTCTCGTTTTCGGGGTCTGCGGGTTTTGTGGGCCTTGGCGCTGCCGTGGTGGTCATCAATGACACGAGCGTGGTGGAAGCATACATTGGTAACAACGCGGACATCCTGTCTGCGGACAGCGTTTCGGTTTCCGCGACCGGAGACCAGACGCTGTACGGAGAAACCGGTCAGGTCAGCGCCGGCGCGGTTGCGGTGGGCGCTTCGTTCGTGAAGATCTCGGTCGGCAATGATACTGCCACCGAAACGCAGGCCTATATCGGCAACAGTGTAGACATCGGCCAGTCCTCAGGCACCGTCGGCAGCGTATCGGTGAGTGCGGAATCGACGATCACCGCAGAGGCCAAGACATTGGGTCTTGCTGCAGGCGTCGGGGCTTTTACGGTGAATTTCGCCTACGTGGACCTCGCTCCGGAAGTCAAGGCGTCCATCGGAAGTTCGTCCAGGATTAAGGTCCCCGGAGACATCAACATTACCTCTTCCCTGACAGTCGACGCAGATGCCAAGGGGATCGGTGCCAGCGCGGGCGGCTTGGCAGTGGGTGCGATGATCACGGATGTAAGCCTGGGCAGGGGAAACGATTACGACGAAGTTGAAGCAGGCGTGGGCAACAACACAACAGTGAATGCCAGAGCGCTCCGGATCAAAGCCGAGAGCACGAATGATCTCTTTTCAGATAGCCTGGCGGGCAGTGGCGGTGTGGTCGGCGTGGCAGGGGCCCAGGCCAAAGTGAGCAACGATAACACGACCCTGGCTTACCTTGGGGATGGTGTCCGGGCAACGGTCAGAACGCTGGATATGACGTCGATCCAGGATCACGATATCGATTCGAAAGCCGACAGTTATGCGCTCGGCCTGGCAGCCGGTACCGGTGCCTTTGCGAGGAACACCATCACCAGTAAGGCGAATGTCGATATCGGTTCCGGCACAGCCGTAACCGCGGATAATATTTTTGTTAGTGCGATCAATCGCCTCACCAAACAGAAGCTTCCCGCAGAGGAAAGCAACCTGCGGTCCGGTTCGGCCGCTCTGGCAAACCTGAGTGTACTCGAAAGCGGCACGGACATCGGAACGTCTTCAATCCAGCCTTTTGAAGCCGTGGTGAATATTGGCAGTGGAACGACCCTTACGGCCGGGGGAGATAGCGAGGAGTTGAGCATTATAGAGATTCAGGCTTTCAACGATATCACGGCCGTGGATAGTGTGAGGGTCGAGAGCGCTTCCGTGCTGGAAAGCGCTGCTAAAGGTCTGTCAAGAATTGACGCCGACACGCTTGTCGGGATCAACGTGAACGAAGCGACCCTGGAAAATACATCCGGCGACGTGTATCTCACCACCAGATCTTCGGTGAATCTCTACCCGAGCGCCAACCTGCTGGTGGCAAGCGGGCTGATCGGGGTCGGCGCTGCCGATGCCCACGCGACAACGAACGCCATCAATCGAATTGAAATCTCTAACGCCACCATAAAGGCCACCGACGTCTACATCTACGCGGGCCGCGCCAGTGCCAGCAGTCTCTCGGAGCCGAACTATCTCTACAGTATCGCCAACGCGGAGATTACCACCTTCTCGTTGCTTCCCAGTATCAATGTTCCCGACGTCACCGCCGTGATCAACGAGACGAATACGATTAACATTGGAGGCGTGACAAAGATCCAGGCCTTGGAGGATGTAAATCTGTTGGCCCAGGAAGGGATCGGCGGCGACGATAGGGCAAGAACCGAGGGGGTTGCGCTTTCGCTCTCACTGATTCCTTACGGGATGAGCGTGCCCGATGGCGCTGAGGTCACCAGCACCAATACCGTCTCTATCGGAGACAACGTACGTATCGAAGGCGGGGTAATAACAAGGCCTTGGTGCATATCAAGCCGCTCAAAGTAAGTGGAGTGTACCAGTTGGATCTCGCCAGGTTGGGAACCGAGTTGACCCCCAGCGAGAAGACCGCCCTTGGCCTGGATGCGGATCTCAAATATGAATACGCCGCACTCAATCCCGATGAAATCGCCTTCAGCATTTCCCAGACGACAGCGATCCGGGTGGTGACGGGCGCCAATCAGGGCGGCACCGTCGGCAACTATTATACCTTCAAAGGGTCTACAGGCAGCTCTAACAGCGTTATCCTCGAAAACGAGAATTATTCGAATACCTCCAGGTGGACAGATCTGGGAAATAGTCTAACCACGGAGCAACAAAATGAGCTGACCGTTTATGACAGCGACGTAACGAAAAACTTCAAGGCTCAGCTTGAGGGCAAGATGTACGTCATCAAACCGGTCAATCTCGAGATGCCCACGATTTCGTACGTCAACATTACGAACCTCCTGATCGCGCAAAGGGAGAAGCTTCTGGCGTGGATCGAAAGCCACGGCACCGATGCTGAGGCGATCGCCCGATATGAGGTCCAGTTGGCAGCCCTGGAGCAAACTCTCCTCGATCTCGGATTGGCTCAATATGAAGATGACCCGGCTACCCTGGAAGTCGAAAACGAGTTGGTGATTAAGAAGGAACTGGATGTGTTGTTCCTGGAGATGCCTGATATGTATGCATCTCCGGGGTCCATATTCATCGAGGCGGACCCAGTTGCACCCAGCACCTACAGCTCCAAAGTGGGAACGCAGCTGGTCGCCCGGGCGGACGCCAAGATCGATATTTTCAACGAAACGCCGTTAACCATGAGCGTGAACGATGCGATTGTCAAAGACAACCGCCGGGTCACCGTTGTGGATGATGAGTTGGTCGTCCTTACACCAGGGAATGTTTACTTCAACAACGCCTCGCTGACCCCCCTCGACATCGGCATCGAGGGTATTTCCAGAGCCGGCGACGCCCAGGTGACCTTGACGGGCCACAATCTGGAAGTGGGTGATTTTATCAGATTCGAGGGCATCAGCCAGGGTGGTTGGGATGCACTCAATGGGGTGCATGAGGTGAAGTCTGTGGTGGACGGCAACCATTTCACGATCGATTGGGACACGAGCGGTATCTCACAGGCTTACAACCCCGCGAGTGACAATGGCACCGTAACACCGGTCAAGGAGATCAAGATCATCCAGGATGCGTTCCTTGAGAGCGCCTATGATCTGGGAGGGCTGGATATCCCGGATGTTCCGCAAGACATATACATTCTTGGCCGGGTCATCAACGAAAACGGAAATCTGATGATCGACAACCGGGAAGGCAGTATCAATGTTTCAGGCGAGATCAGAGCTGAAAATGTCATCATTAAAGCCAAAGGGGATTTCAATCTCAGTACGGATGACTGGCTCCACACCAACAAGGATCCCCGCCAGTACATCGACTACACGCCCCTGCGAAATCTTGTTTTCAATGATATAACCGGAGCGTCGGATCACGATACTTATGCCGATTTAGATGGCGTTCCCGTGCCGGATTATGTTGGAATGCCTCTTCAGGCAGCACTTGCCATTTTGGGGTTAGAGACCGCGATCAATAACGATTACGCTTCGATTCTTGCCCAGGGCCGCATCACCATCACGGCCCGGTACCTGAACATCAACGGCCTGATCCAGAGCGGAACCGATACGATCAGGCTGAACATTGCTGCCAGCTTCAATCCCGGTCCATACACAACGAACTTTACGGATGATGATGGAAATCCCCTGTCCGGGATTACCTTCGGCCCCCCCGGCTCGGTGCAGGTGCCTGTGGACGGCTACTTTGATGCAACCCAGCAGGCCATCGTGGTCGAAGAGCTGGTTCCCAAGGGCGGCTCGATTACCCTTGCTGGCCAGGTGTTCAGCACTGGCAACGGCCGGCTCAAGGTCGCCAACGGCTATACGAATGTCGAGATCCAAAACGACAGCGGTTACGACCTGGTTCTCGACCGGATCGATGTAACGACCTTCCGCGAGCGAGAGATCACGATTATCGACACGTCCACCCTTGAGAAGGTAGAGTACACGGTCGCTGGAAATCAGATTTTGGAAAAGAAGTATGCGGGGACTCTGGTCCCTGGCACAGGAACCGAAGTTTCCAGGATTGATTACACCGAAACGGATTCAGATACGCACGATTTTACCGATGACATTAAATACTATCCGACAGAAAACCAGCAATACGTTTGGACCGAAGGACAGGAAAAATCACATGTTGAGGTGTATCATTATAAGCAGAAGAGCTTCAACCTGCTCGGCTTTGACTGGGATGCCCTGGCAGCGGATGCCAGTTGGACGGACAGGCAGATTTATAATCGCGATGCGACGCTGCTGCAAGAGTCGGAAAGTGTTGCCCTTGAAGGCACCGTTGTCCCTGACGGATCCGAATATGTTCCGTCTTATGCGAACGGCCAGGCCTACACCGTGGCATTCGAACGGATCAGAGATATCATTGTAGATCTGATTCCGGGACAAACGCTGGTGAAATGGCTGGTAGAAGACGATGAGGGGAATCCCCTCGGCGGCGACGGCAATGTATACAGGTATAAGGATACCGCTCCAGCGGGTGAAGCGATACTTTCTGAGATTGTATACGATACCGACACGAATTGGGAAGCGACCGATATTGACCCCAATACTTTTGTTCAAGACCCGGCCCTCAAACAATACAAGAGTGACTTTACGAATCTCACCGTAGATACGTTTCGTGACTCTTGGGGCGGTGGCTGGCTGAGAACGAAGACGTATTACACGAAAATCACGACGGTCACGGGTATCAAGGATTATTTCACGCATACCCTAAAGGCCGATTACCCGGTTGATATCGAGTTCATCCAGGGGCCAACAAATCCTGCAATAAACATCACCTCTGTCGGGGATATCCGTCTTCAAGGGGAGATGGCTATTCCTGAGGAGGGGACCATTACCCTGACGTCCACCGGCGGCTCGGTGGTTCAGACGTCATCATCGGCGATTTATGGGGCGAACCCCACAGTTAATGCCGCGGGATCCGTAGTTTTCAATCTGCAGGGTAACCTGGATCCGAGCAAAGGAGCTCCGGGCACGCCTAATATTCTGAACGTTACTTCCAACGAGGATGTGCGAGTCATTTTGGTCTCAGAGGACCAGACCAGCAGCATCGTCGTCGGCCAGATCATTGCAAATGGTGCTGACGTGATTCTTCAGGCCGCTGACGGCATTACGGCCTATGACAGCACTTCGTTCATCAAGGGCAACCGGATCGAGCTCTTTACCAAGCGCGGATCGATCGGCACCGCATCTCAGGAGCTGGTCATCGACAGTCACGCCTTCGGTTCGGGCGGTGTGGCAGCCAGAGCTGACGGCGACATCTATCTCCAGGAACTGTCGGGAGACATGTATCTGGTTGAGCCCGAATTTTTCCCGCAGGGCTATACTCCTGAGGCATCGATACAATCCATCAATGGCGAGATCCATCTTGAAACGGTTTCCGGCTCGATTCTGGATGCCTTCTATGAAACCTTCAGGCCCCTATCGGCAGAAAAAGCCAGTCTGCTTGATCAGCGCATGCAACTGACCGGCAGCAGTGCGAGAGAGGCTGCGGAAGCTGCTATCCGGACGGAGGAAAATCAGAATACCAACCTCTATCATCTATACTGGCAGAACTACCGCGACCTGACAAAAAATGGTATTTC
>Ga0315289_10008281_pt1 | contig 15053 bp, 14 predicted proteins | sample YL17G11_40_MG_FD_203452 | JGI IMG/M metagenome (GOLD analysis project Ga0315289, IMG submission 203452) | Sediment microbial communities from Yellowstone Lake, YNP, Wyoming, USA - YL17G11_40 | ecosystem: Environmental > Aquatic > Freshwater > Lake > Sediment | place: USA: Wyoming | collected...
GATGTCCCCTTGGATATTCAACTTGAGTTCATCAACAGGTGCAACCTAAAATGTGACTACTGTAATTATCCATACAACACAAGGAAGAAGTCGCTTCTGGATTGGAAGACATTAAAGAGTGTTGTAGACCAGTCTGCTGACATTGGAGTCTGCTACTTTACCATTTGTGGGATAGGAGAAGCCTCACTTCATCCAGACTTGTTCCGCTTTCTCAGATATGTACGTGATACACAGGTAGAAGAAAAAGGAATGCGAGTCTTGCCCTTTATGCCTACTATTCTAATTACTAATGGGATGTGGAAGTCCTCACAAGTTCAGGAGATGATTGACAATCCGCCAGATGTATTATCGTTATCCCTTGGTGGGCTTACAGATGAAGAAATTGTAAAGCACCGAGTTGGTATTAACCTAAATCATTTCTGGGAGAGTGTGGAAAGGGTCTATAAAGAAAGGCACGTTGTTCGTCCAATCGATGGAGGTCTTTCTCCAACAATACATATCTCTACGAATATCTATCCTTCTGAGTTCAGTACAAGAATGAAAGATGTTGAAATCTTTAGGAGGAAATGGTTTGATATAAGTGACATCATTGTGACAAAAGCAATAATGCTTACGCCGCAGTTTAAAGATTATTCCAAGTTTGTAGATGATGACAAGAAGATGGGATATGTCAATATCACCAAGACAGGTTACGAAAGAACCTTGCCTTGCTTTGAGACCAGTCGTCGTCTGTCTGTTAATTCGGATGGCAATGCTTGGTGTGGACACAACCTGTCCGAGACCTTTGGTCAATTCTTGGGTAACATTAAGGAACAATCTCTGTATGATATCTGGAACGGCAAGGCAATGACTGAGTTTAGAAACAAAGTGCGCACTGGAGTCTTTGAACGACCCCAATGTAAGGAATGTGGGGAGGAACTACGAACATCGAAAAAGAATACATTATGAACTATTCGCTTGTCAATGGTATACCCGACTTCCGCACAGTAGATGGCTACTGGTGTAATGTGAGCCGAAGCAAGATGCGAGAAGTAAATACAAGCGCCAGAGAGCGTGGTTGGCTTACAGCGATAGACGAGCTTATCCCAGAATATCGCTCTGCCATAGTGCCTTACGCCCGTGCTGATGTCCAATACCTACTTCCCCTTAAGAAAGAGTCTATAGTATTAGACGCTGGCAGTATGTGGGGCGGGCTGACAATCCCCATAGCGCAGAACTGCGGGCAAATCTATGCAGCGGACAAGACCTTGGAGACACTTGAGTTCCTCAACGTCAGGGCAGAACAAATGGGATTTAGCAATATCCACACTATCGCCACAGACCTAGACAAGCTCCCATTTGACAACCGTTTCTTTGACATTGTGATGCTGAATGGCGTACTTGAATGGATTCCTGTGCTTCAAGATATTAACCTAGAGACCTATTGGAAAGGCAAGTTAACGGACACAACAAGGTATTCCGCAAGCCCAAGGCAGATGCAATTGGCAGTACTCAAGGAAATCAGGAGAGTACTCAAACCCACAGGCACACTCTGTCTGGCAATTGAGAATAGATTCGGCGCTCAGTATCTGATGGGCTATCCAGACGACCACGTGAATATCAAATACGTCTCCCTGCTGCCTCGATTTCTTGCCAACATAATCACCAAAAGAATCAGGGGCTGCGAATATCGAGCCTATACTTATTCACTAGCAGGCTACCAGAAACTACTCAGGGAAAGTGGGTTTAGTGGTGCGCAATTCCATGGTGCTTTCCTGCATTACATTGACCCAGAGACTATAGTGCCTATAAACATGCTAAGCAAGTGGAAATTAAAGGTACTGCCAGACCAACCTATAGTCAAAGCCTTCCCCAGTGCTTGGCTCAAATATGTTGCTCCCAGCTATATCGCAATAACTGGCGACAATGAGCCACTCTTGTCACGTATGCTTCAAGCAGTAGGCGTTCTCCATTCCCTGCCAGCAGCCATCGTAAAATGCAAGAGTCGCCCAAGGAACTATAACACGGCAAACTTTATTGTGTATGCCTACGACAAGAATATCCCTACATACTTTTGCAAGGTCTGTAGGGACAACAAGCATACCGATATACTCATTGATGAAGCCCATAACCTCAAGGCTGCCCACCATCTCCTTAACGGTCAAAGCATAGAACGCGATATTCCTGAACTCGTCTTCTTTGGTGTCCTTGAAGGCATAACCCTACTAGTCCAGCGCTATATCGAAGGCAAGCCTACAAAGTTTGACTGCACCGCAAAGTTAACTAAAACAAATCTACAGAATCTTGACAATGATATACGAACTGCAATCAGATTTCTAGTAAGGTTTCAGAAGGGTACATCACATGAGCAAATAAGTACTCAGCAACTTATATCTATTATCAAGGAATATAGAGCCAAGCTTAATAGCAGTGGGCTACTAACAGATGACAATAATAAACATATAGAGGATATGTTTATGGCACTACAAACGCAGGCTGGAGTATTGCCCCTCTGTGCGGTACACGGAGACTTCGACTTCTGGACTAACATACTATTTGGTAACCATGGGGTGAGCGTCATTGACTTCGAGGGCTTCCAACCTGTAGGATTGCCTTTCTTTGATTTGACAACACTCATATATCATGCTATAATTATAAGTTATAGTAAGTCTGTAGAATATGGGGTTAGCCTATCAGTGTTCATAGACCACTTCTCGGGCTACATACACCAGTGGGCTAAGTTCTACTCCGACCTCTCTGACATCTCCCTTGACATAGTACAGCACTTCTCACGTATTGCAGTTCTAGAGCAGATGACCAAGGTATATCCCTATTACAGAGACCCCACATCTTATCCCCTACGCAATCCACAGGTGCTCTCCGAACTTCTCTCAAGGCAGGATATCCATGCATAATAAGATTAAAAAAGTCCTGCTGTTCATTCCTCCTACCCTTACTTTCAAGGACAACATAGATGTCAATCCCCTCCCGCCACTTGGGCTTGGATATCTGGGAGCCGTGCTCGAACAGCGTGGCATAGAAGTAAGGATTGTCGATTGCCTAATAGAAGGCTGGCACACAAGAGAAGATATCGCACGCAATGTCATCAGAATCGGGCTGCCGTTCAAGGACATTGAGAATATTATAGCCGACTTCCATCCTGATATAGTGGGCGTAAACAATTTATTCACGAGGCAGAGAGGGAATGCCCACCACATATACAAGCTCGCCAAAGAGCTAGCCCCACATATTATTACCATTGCGGGTGGCGCACACCCCACAGTTATGCCCGAGCTGGTTATGAGCGACCCCAACGTGGACTTCGTTGTCATAGGTGAAGGTGAAGATACTATCTGCAAGCTAATTGATTTGCTGGAAGGACAAGGTAATGTTGAAGACATAGATGGCATAGCATTCAGAGCTCAAAACCGCATAGTGATAAAGCCCAAGACAAAGTTTATAGCCGACCTAGACAATATACCCTTACCCGCTCGACATCTGCTGAGCATGGAGAAATACATTGGATTACGGGCATCGCACGGAACACGGATAAGGGGAAGGTTCTCGCCCATAATAACTTCACGCGGGTGCCCTGCTGGATGTACCTTCTGCTCTGCACACAAAGTATGGGGCAGCAAATTCAGATGCCGCAGTCCTGAAAGCGTCATAGCGGAACTCAAGCATTTGAAAGCGGTCTATGGCATAGAGGAAGTGATGTTTGAAGATGACAACCTCACGCTCAACAAGAGTAGGGCTAAGAGAATCTTTGACCTTATGATTCAAGAGCGACTGAACCTGGTCTGGGACACTCCAAATGGGGTTGCAGCTTTCTCATTGGATGAGGAACTCATAGATAAGATGAAAGCCAGTGGCTGCTACAGACTCAATCTTGCCTTGGAATCGGGCAGCCAGTATGTGTTGGACAACATCATCAAAAAACCTCTGAACCTAGAAAAGGCTAAACGTCTTATTAGGTACGCCCAAAGCATCAGTCTCAATGTAAGCATATTTCTCGTAGTGGGAATGCCTGGAGAGACTAAAAAACAAATGCAGGAAAGCTTCATAATGGCTGCTGCCCTTGGAATATATACCCCACATATATCCATAGCAACTCCTTACCCAGGTTCAGAGCTGTATGCCACGTGTATAGAACATGGATATCTAGCACCTAACTTCTCACTCGATAACATGTACATCAGTAGCTACAGCATAACAACTCCAGAGTGGGATGGCAAAGCACTTGAAGACATAGTCACAAGCGGTAGACAGTATCTCCTGCAAGAACAATTACGAGCCCACCCGCTACAGGGACTCAAATTCTTATGGCATACCTTTGCCAGTGAGCCTAAGACATTTCCAAGCCGAACACTAAGATTTGTCAAAGGAAGAAGCTAATGTGCAAAGAGATTGGCATAAACGAACTACCCGCTTATAGCCCTTGGCCAGCACGCCTGTTATTCAGAGACAGGTCAAAACCAGAAAGAACTCCAGAGACTATACTAGCTGAATATAATAAGATTAAGTGGGCTTCGTTGTTAAATTATTGGAATACTCATAGCAGCGTGTCTATAAGAGAACTACTTAAGTTTGGTGAATCTGGCAATGGCAAATGTGCATTTTCTGCTTCTAATAAGCTTTATCTTGAAGACTGGGATGTCATGCAAAATATCTCCGACTCAGTATTAATAAAAGTACTTAAACCTTATGCACCACTATCTGATACAATAATAGAACTAGGATGTGGTTGGGGATATAATTTATTCACATTACAGTCAGTATGGAAGAATAAATATTACATAGGTGGAGATATCTGCCCTAATGCCGTAGAACTTGGTATGCAAGTTTCTCATAGCGATTCAATAATGTCCTACAAAGTCTTTAACTTCATGGACAGGAACTGGACTATTTTTGACAAGATTAGTGCACCAGCAATTATTATTACTCGGCACGCAATTGAACAACTACCTAGTGCACAACATGCAATTACACAGCTTGTAAAGTACAAAGACAAGATTGCAACGGTAATTCATCTAGAACCAGTGCCTAATGTATCAAGGGAGCCGACCTTATTAAGTTTACTTCGCATTGCTTATACAGAAGCCAATAATTACAATACCGATTTGCTTAAGCTGGTACAAGACCATGGCAAGAAAATTCATTTTGAATATGATGTGATTGGCATTAATCCTCTGAACCCAACTTCACTACTAGCATGGAAACCCTAGAAAGGAGACCAAGATGCCAATGTTCAACATTCCAAATCAAGTATGGGCTCTGATACGAGAAGAGTACAAGGACGCCCTATGCTCCAATCCTGCATTCCATTCCCCACATGAAGGACTGGCTGTAATAGAAGACCAGTTTGAGGATTTGAAAAAGGCGGTTTTCCTCCCACGGCTCAAAAGAGACCCTGCCAATATGCAAAAGGAAGCGGTTCAAGTCGCTGCCATGGCTATCAGGTTTATTATAGACTGCACGCTACCTACAACAAAAGGTGCAATTGCAAATCCCACCGAAGGACATGGTAGCTACACTAGCGAGACAGGGGAATACACAAACGAGGTTTAAATCCTACTGAAGGGCATAGTAGCCCTACAGGGAGTGCAAATGCTCCGCCTTGTTGACGAGATGGCGTATTAATAAGCAGGATGTTCAATTCTATTGCCCTTCTCTAGGTGCAAGCTCCATGCTATTTCCAAGGCGCTTTCTAAATTTGATATACACTAAGCTATCTACCTAGGGAGGATGAGGCACAATTATGCCAACTGTAAGCATAATAATGAACTGCTGGAATTGTGAACGGTATTTAAAAGAAGCACTAGATAGCGCATTCGCCCAGACCTACAAGAACATTGAAGTCGTATTCTGGGACAACCTGTCAAGCGATAGCAGCATAGAGATTGCCAAGCAGTATCCCATCAGGTTCTTTTCTAACACCCGCCCATTGCCCTTAGGTGAATCAAGAAACTTGGCTATAGAGCATGCACAAGGTAAGTACATCGCGTTCTTGGACTGCGACGACATCTGGCTGCCCACCAAGCTGGAGAAGCAGGTATCTCTACTGGAGTCCAATCCAGAGCTGGCGCTTGTGTACTCAGACTGCTATCACATAAATGCAGGCGGAGAGATACTGCTGCAATCATTCAAAGCATCTCCGCCACACATGGGCTGTATATTCAATGACCTATTTGCACACAACTTTATTCCCATGGTAACTGCTGTAGTCAGGAAAGATATGATGCCTAAGTTCAGTTATGGCTTTGATATAGCCGAGGAATATGATGTGTGGCTCAAGATGGCTGCTGACTACAAATTTGATTACGTGAACGAACCTCTAGCCAAGTACCGAGTATATCCCGAAAATACCAGCAACACACGAAGAGAGCAGAAAGTTCACGAGGAGCATATCATTATAGACTATTGGCTTACAAGAAGACCTTGGCTAAAGCACTTGGCTAAAAGGAAGCGAGTTATGTTGTCTGCTGAGCTGGCTTGGCATTATTACACTAGGAAAGAACTGAAGAAGCTGCTTGCAGAATGCCTCGGTCTTATACAATTATTGCCCTACAGCCTTGTGCTGATAAATAAAATCACCTATGCAATCAGGAGGGCTTAATGGCACACGACCCATTTGAAAACAAGGTAGTTATGGTAGTAGGCGGGACTGGGTCATGGGGACAGAAGTTTACTGACATTGTTCTTCGGGAGTATAACCCAAGGCAGATACGTATATTCTCTCGTGGCGAACTCCTGCAACAAGAGATGCGTTTCAGGTTCAAAGACAACCCTAAACTTAGTTTTATCATCGGCGATGTACGTGACTACGAAGCACTTTATAGAGCTATGTACGAAGTGGATATTCTATTTTATGCTGCTGCACTCAAGCAGATTGGGGCATGTGAGGTGAACCCGATAGAAGCTGTACAGACAAATATATACGGTGCTACAAATGTAGTTACCACAACTATTAACAGCGGGGTTGAGAAAGTGATAGGCATTAGCTCTGATAAAGCCTGTGTGCCCTCAACACTGTATGGTGCCACAAAGATGGTGATGGAAAAGATTATTATTCAAGGTAATGTCTTTGTCGGAGACCGCAAGACTAGACTAAGCTGCGTGCGATATGGCAATGTTATGGGTAGTAGAGGAAGTGTTGTGCCTATATTTCAAGAGCAGAGGAAAAATGGAGTCTTGGCACTTACAGATAACCGAATGACTCGCTTTTGGCTGACTATAGCACAAGCTGTCCACTTCAGCATTCAGTGCATGGAGATAATGCAGGGTGGAGAAGTCTTTGTGCCCATCATCCCAAGTATGAGAGTTACAGACCTAGCAAATGCCATCGCTCCAGAAGCTGAGAAGAAGTTTATTGGGATACGCCCCAGCGAGAAACTGCACGAAGTTTTGCTGACAGAAGAGGAGGCTAGACACGCAAAACGTCACTCTACCTACTTTATCATAGAGCCCGAGATGTCATTCAGGGCTGCCGACAAATGGCTTGACGGTATGCCATTACCAGATGGATTCAAATACACCAGCGACAGCAACACATGGTGGCTGAGCAAAGAAGATTTGGAAAGGATGGCAAAGGAACTATGAGGTTAGCGCTTGGTACTGTAGCCTTTGGTCTCAATGGATATGGCTTGCCCAACACAGACAAGCCAAAGCCTTCTATGGGCAAAGTGCTTGAGCTGCTAGACTATGCTCACGAACACGAGGTTGAATTTTTGGATACTGCCAATGCCTATGGGGATGCTGAGGAGACAATTAAAATTTATGGAGCCGAGAAATTCAAGATAACTTCAAAATTAAAGCCCAACTGCTTAGCAGGCTTGTCTAATAGCGAGATTCTGGCAAGGGTAAAAGAGGAACTACGAACCGACTTGAAGCGACTTGGATTATCATGTCTATGGGGCTACTACTTCCATACTCCTGAATATATCTACAACAAGAAAGCCATTGCGGCCCTAATGGAATGTAAGAAGGAGGGGCTGGTAAGCAACATCGGAGTGTCAATATACGAGCCCAAGGATGCTTACTATGCTGCTAAGGCGGGTATCGACATTATTCAAGTTCCATACAACATACTTGACCAGCGGTTGCATAAAATAAACTTCTTCCACGTAGCAAAAGAGAACGGAGTTATTATCTTTGGCCGTCAACCTTTTCTCAAAGAGCTTTTGGCATTGCCCGTTAACAAGATTCCGTCCCCTTTGAAACAAGCAAATGTAAGCCTAAGGCTCATCGATAAGATAGTAGGCAAATATCACTTCACGAGAATTGAGGCGTGTTTGCTATTCTGCCTTATGGAGGATAGCATCGATTATGTTGTATTGGGAGTAGACAATATAAAGCAACTCCAAGACAATATAATGTTAAACAGATTTTATGAAGCCAGTACTAGTATGGCAAAAGCATTTCAACCCTGTTATGCCGAACTCAGAGAATCATTTGAACACATTGATAGCTATGTTATCGTGCCATCGCTGTGGAAGAACAAATGATAGCAGCAATAATACAAGCTAGTACAGGGTCTAAAAGATTGCCAGGGAAAGTGCTAGCTGACATAGAAAGGAAGCCTATGCTTTCTCATATTATAGATAGAATTAAGGAAACCCAAGTAGACAACATAATAGTTGCTACGACACTGGATGATGCGGATATAGCCATTATGGAAATAGCTACGTTGAATACAGTATCGTACTTCGCTAATGGAGATACAATAAATACAAAAAACTTGCTTGATAAATATTATCAGGCAGCTAGAATGGCCAATGCTAATATCATCGTGCGTATCACAGCGGATTGCCCACTTATAGACCCACAAATAGTTGATACAATCATTTACCGATTCCTAAAAGGCGACTGTGACTATACTAGCAATGTCATGGAACATGAACGTACTTATCCAGATGGTCTTGATACAGAAGTATTTGGCTTTAAGGCATTAGAAACTGCATGGAGAAATGCCACATCTACCTATGACCTTGAACATGTTACCCCATACATTCATCATCACCCAGACAAGTTTAGAATAGTTCATGTGAAGAACAACATTGACTTGTCCTCACTCCGATGGACAGTAGACCATACAGAGGACTTGGAGTTTGTACGACATGTATATCATAATCTCTATCGTGAGGGACAATGTTTCTATATGCAGGATGTCCTTAATCTTTTACAAGAACATCCAGAACTGACAGGCATCAATAGGAATAGGGTAATAAGGGAGTAGGAAAATGAACCAAACTAAATCCATGCAACTTCTAGCAAAAGCTGAGAGGTTAATCCCAGCAGCTACCCAGACATATTCCAAAGGCCCAAGCTATTTTATCAAAGGTGTCTCTCCTGTATTTATGGAAAGTGGTGCGGGGTGTTATGTACAAGACGTAGATGGTAATACATATTGTGACTATATTCTTGCATTAGGGCCCATAACCTTAGGATATAAGTATCCAGCAGTAGACAAGGCAATCAGGAAGCAATTGGCAAAGGGTATCAACTTCTCTCTGCCCACAGAGCTTGAGGTAGAGCTTGCTGAACTCATGCAACAGGTAATTCCTTGCGCAGAGAAGATGCGGTTGTCTAAGACTGGAACTGAAGTTACGTCTGCTGCAATTAAAGCGGCTATGGCTTATACTGGAAGAGAGCACATAGCCCAGTTTGGATATCACGGTTGGGCTTCCTGGTATTCAATTACTACTGATAGACCCGCTGGTATTCCTGCCGTGTATAAGACATTAATTCATCCTTTCAAATACAATGACTTACAGTCACTAGAAACCATATTTAATGAATATTCAATAGCAGCCGTAATTATGGAGCCTGTGCAGTTTGCCCCGCCAGCTCAAGGATTTCTAGATGGCGTTAAATATCTATGCCACAAGAATGGGGCTGTACTCATCTTAGACGAAATGATTACAGGCTTTCGTCTTGATTTAGGCGGTGCGCAGAAATACTTTGGCATCACTCCAGACCTAGCGACATTTGGCAAGGGCATGGCTAATGGTATGCCCCTTGCAGCCCTAGTAGGGAAAAGGGAAATCATGGATGTATTTGACATCTCTGGGCATGCACATTTTTCTACTACATTCGGCGGAGAAGCCTTGTCTATAGCTGCATGTATTGCCACCATTAAGGAAATGCGAGATAAGGACACTCCAGGCCATATTGCTAGAATGGGAACTAGGCTCATGAAGAGAATGTCCAGCATTCAAGGACTAACAATGTCTGGATATCCCTACAGACCAATACCTATATTCCCCGCAGGGCTTTCTCCAGAGGAAGAACGTATTCATAGGTCTCTCCTTATGCAAGAATTATGCAAACGAGGACAGTTGATACACAGCGGCGGACTCAATCTATGCTATATGCATAAGGAAGAAGATATAGATAAGACAGCTCTGGCATTTGCTGAATCTATGGACTTAATTAATGCTAATAAAGTCAAATTAGAAGGCGAACCGATACGACCAACATTTAAGAGGTGAACAACTTGTTTTTAAGTACAGACGGGATAGCTTTCCGACAACTAGAGCGTGAAGACCTAAGCCAGCTCAGAGACTGGCGCAACAGTCCTGCTATCAGAAGCAGGACTAGAGAGTTCAAGCCCCTAAACATGGCAGACCAAGAAAAATGGTTCAGTTCCTACAACAACAGCAACATCATGTTTGCTATAGAGAAGAAGGGTAAACTGATTGGCGTCTGTGGGTTGACACATCTGGATTGGAAGAATCGCTCAGCAGAACTGTCGTGGTATATTGGGGATGGCAACTACAAGGCTAAGGGGCTCGGAAGGCATATAATTTACCTCTTGTGCTCTTACGCATTCGACGAAATTGGGCTGTGGAGGTTTTGGGGAGAGGTTTATGAAATAGATGACAAGCTTGTCCCTATGTATAAAGCACTAGGGTTTAAAATTGATGGCGTTGTAAGAGATACCTATTGGGACAATGGGCAATGGTATCCTAGTGCCTTTATATCCATACTTAATACTGAGTGGACAAAAATGAGGGCAAATTATTTAAAGGAGAAGGGTGACTGAGTTTATATGCGATATCGGCAGCAACCATAATGCAAACCTAGCCAGAGCTGTAACGCTAATAGATACAGCCTACAAAGTAGGAGCTACCCATGTGAAATTTCAACTCTTTGACGGCTCTATTGGAAAGACTGAGTGTGAATGGCTTCCGTTATCCTTCCTGCCTATTCTACGAGATGAAGCACATGCATACGGTCTGCAATTTGGCTGCTCTCCCTTCTATCTCAAAGCCGTGGAGGGGCTTGAACCCTATGTGGACTTCTACAAACTCACCAGCAACTATGATATGGTGCATAAACTATTTGACGCTTGCTTGGATACTGGCAAGCCCATCATCTGCTCTTTCCCGCCATATGAACTCAAACCATCGGACGCTAAGTACTTCACTAGGTCAGCCCATGTTCTAGCTGCCATTCCATTATACCCTACTCCACTCAGTGAGGTGCACTTAAACCAGATACCCTTTAATGCCATAGTAGACGGATGGTCAGACCACACACGGAATGCAGGCGTACTATACAGAGCTATCCACCACTATAATATCAAGGTTGTAGAATTTCATCTGGATTTAGACGGGAAGGGCTGGGAATACCACTATGGCCATTGTTGGCTGCCTGATGAAATTAAGCAAGTCATAGACACAGTTAAGCAAGGATTGGAGGTGGACTAATAAATACTTACGCTAAAAGATTCTGTCCAAAGTGCGAAATAACAACATGGCACCTCAACAGGCAATGCATAAAATGTGGAGGGTTTGAGGATGGAACTGATATGCTTTCGATGCGGGAAAAGCTTCGAGGCTCAGGATAAAAAATCTTACTGCCCCGAGTGCAACTCATATATAGAAAAAATCACCAAGGACAAAAAATAATGATGAGATTCAAATATGGCTTAGGGCCGCTGTTTATCTTTGGGCTTGCTTTATTCTTGCGTGTCTATTTCTCATATCCACATGTTTTACAGGACGGCTGGATAAGCTATCAGGAGACTGACTGCTGGTTAAATATGCGGATAATGACACTTCTGGCACAACACTTTCCGCATATGCCAACCTTTGACCCCTATGCGTTCTACCCCACGGGAATGCCTGTTGGCTCAACTCCATTCTTCTACTACCTGTTTGCGTTAGTTGCATGGGTCATCGGGCTGGGTTCGCCTAGTCAACATCTCATAGAAATGGTGGGGGCATGGCTGCCAGCAATCCTAGGGGCATTGGTGACCATTCCAGTCTACCTCATCGGCAAGGAGTTATTTGGCAAGCGTGCAGGGCTTATTGCATCTGTTTTGATTGCTATTCTCCCTGGCCAATTTCTCTGGCGCTCCACTCTGGGCTTTCCTGACTATCACATACTTGAGGTTCTGTTAACCGCTACAGCCTTGGCTTTCCTTATCATAGCCCTTAATAGAAGCGGGAAGCAGAAGTGGATTTGCTCATCGCTAGCTGGCATTTCCCTTGGCTTGTACCTTCTTACTTGGACGGGCGGTGTGCTATTTGTCCTGATAATATTCATCGCCATAGTACTCCAAACTATCATCAACCACCTGAGGGGAAAGTCAAACGTCCAACTATGCATAACTAGCATAGCCGCATTCGCAGCCGCACTAATAGTAGTCCTGCTTGGTGGCTATGGGGTAAAGGCAATGCCAGTCCTGTCTTTAATAATAGGAATCACTGTTTTCGCAGGAGCATGGGTGCTTTCAACAACGGGTAAAAAAATGCCAAGGTTACTCTACCCTGTGCTGCTGGTTCTCATTGGGCTTGGCATCGCTGGGTTACTGTCCTTGATACAGCTTCGCACGACGACACGGGGCGACATCACGCTACTCAAGGATTTGCTGATTTCACTCGGAAGGTTCCGAGCGACTGGCGGAATGCTTACTGTTGCTGAAGCCAAAGGTATAACCATTGATACAATTTGGAGCTACTTTGCATTGTGTTTTTACATAGGTCTTGCCGCACTAGCTCTTGTGGCATATCAGGCAATTAAGGAGCTAAATGCTGGCAAGATACTGCTCACCATATGGAGCATAGTAATACTGGTAGCTACCTTTCAGCAGAACCGCTTTGGCTACTACTTGGCAGTTCCCATTGCACTGCTTACCGCATATATGTGTGCCAAGGCTATAGAGTATGTACACTCCATAGTTCCCAAGGGGAAGGAAAATAGAGCCCTGATGAGAAGGAAAGGGAAGAGGAAGAAAGACAAGAAAGCGGTTAAGAGAAGAAAGTTCAACCCCCAGTTAGCTTATTCGTTGCTTTCAGTGCTGATTGTAGGGCTTGTCGTGTTCCTGCCCAATGTGCTTCTTGCCGTAGATAGGGGAAGGGCAGATACTGGCATGGATGCAGATTGGCATTCGTCTCTTGTGTGGTTGCGTGCCAATACCCCCGAGCCTCTATCAAACTCTACATACACTGAAATAGTGTCTTCGGATTACACGTATCCCGAGTCATCATACGGCGTCATGAGCTGGTGGGATTACGGATACTGGATTACGTATGTGGCACATCGCATACCAAACGCCAATCCAGGTGGTATGGGATATGTAGACGCTGGGCTGTTCTTTACCGCCCAGTCTGAGGATGAAGCCAATGCAATACTGGATAGGCTTGGGACTAGGTACATCATCATAGATGCAGCAATGGCTACAGGCAAGTTCTATGCGATGGCAGTATGGGCTGATAAGAACGCTTCTGACTATATGGCCACATACTATTATTCGGATAAGGATGGATTGCTTCAGCCTACAATGCTGCTGTTGCCTGTCTATTATCAGTCCATGTGCTCAAGGCTATACAACTTCGACGGCAAAGTGGTTACCCCCAGCCAAGTGCTCGCAGTATTGGCTCAGCCGCAGCAAGTACAGGGGAATACAATTATGGTAATCAAAGACGTAAAGCAGTACAGTACGTATGGAGAGGCTCAAGCCTTCATAACATCCAACCCAAACTACTTTATTGCAGGGCAGAGTTTCTCACAGTCAATTGTCCCCTTAGAGCCACTAGATTCCTATAGTCTGGTCTATAGCAATGGTAGTATTAAAATATTTGAACATGCAAAAGACCAAAGATAAAGAGCAGAGGTGCTCACGCTGCGGCAAGCCCTTAAGAGGCGAAACAAAGCAGGAGTACTGCCCTGAGTGCAAGCAGTTCTTGGAAAAGCTAACAGGGCACGAAATGTCTGCCTAAGCCCCTTGACTAAAGTACTATTAGTATGATATAATGCTACCCATTGGGAATAGCGATGTCCTCAAAGAAATCAGTTTCAGAAGTAACAGTTACCGCTAAGAACATACGGCTTATGCAGCTTGTCGCTAAGGGGAAGACTAATCGCCAAATCGCTAAGTCCCTTGGTCTTTCTGAGCAAACTATCAAAAATGAACTTGTTAGTCTATTTCGGAAGTTAGAGGCAGCAAACCGCACTCATCTTGTCACTATTGCTATTAAAAGGGGCTGGGTAAAAGTGTAAGATGTTAACCGACAAGCGATGCCCAAAATGTGGTGGTAACGTCTATGCAATGGAAGACTACCATGGCAAGTGGGAAGAATGTCTTCAGTGTGGCCGCACTAGCGACCCAGATAATGTGAACCTGCAAGAGTCTGATTTGCCGAAAGCGAGACGATGGCAAGAAGTAAAGAGACTGAAATGATGGCAGATTGGGATGTAGCCCTTGCCAAGATAGAAGAACAGTCACGCAAGCTGTTAGAAAAACGAATCCTTGGCGATGGGGGCAAACCGAGAAGCAATAGTGCTATCGCTATACTTAATTATTTCGTTGGGGAAGCTCGAAATGCCATCAAGGGAAGTATGGATTAAGGGGGCGAGGGAATAAATGGGAAACGGAATATCCTCATGGCTATCCTCAAACTATCCCATCCTGATTATTGCCGTGGCTATTATGGGCATCATCATCTATTCCTTAATCCGCCAGTATAGAGCGAAGAGGACTATGACAACGCAGAAGGGCGAGCAGCCCCGACAAGCAACTCAAGAAAGCCCCAAGTCTAAGCCTAAACAGCCTGCTCCTACACCCC
>Ga0315289_10008282_pt1 | contig 15052 bp, 10 predicted proteins | sample YL17G11_40_MG_FD_203452 | JGI IMG/M metagenome (GOLD analysis project Ga0315289, IMG submission 203452) | Sediment microbial communities from Yellowstone Lake, YNP, Wyoming, USA - YL17G11_40 | ecosystem: Environmental > Aquatic > Freshwater > Lake > Sediment | place: USA: Wyoming | collected...
CACCCAGATAAAGCTTTTAAGAGCTTTAGAAGATAAAGAGATCACTCGCTTGGGTGAGACCAAGCCAAGAAAGATCGACATTCGGGTTATCTCTTCCACCAGCCAAGAAGTAAAAAATCAGATTGAAGAAGGACATTTCCGTAAAGATTTATTTTTCCGCTTGAATACCATTCACGTTAAACTATCTCCATTGAGAAAAAGAAAAGAGGATATTCCTCTTCTAATCCATCATTTCATTGAAACCCATTCACCAGAGGGTGAATCGGGATTTTCTAAACTTTCCCCCGCCATAATGGAGTTGTTCACCAACTACGACTGGCCTGGCAACATTAGGGAGATGGAAAATGAGGTCAAAAGACTGGTAGCCATAAAAGGAGGGGAGGCGGTTGTGGCTTCGGACATCCTTTCGGAAAAGTTTGGAACCAGAGAAGACGTAAATTTGCAGAACCTCTCCCTATACCAAAGAGTAGCTTTATTGGAGCGACAACAGATTTTGAGGGCTCTGGTGGAGAACAACTGGGTAAAGAAATCCGCCGCTTCCTCCTTGCGCATCCCCGAATCATCCTTGAGATTCAAGATCAAACAACATAAAATAAAAATACCAACCAGCACATAAGATCAAATTCGGCTAATAAGATGCCACCTTTTGGGTGGCATTTTTATTTTTGGGATAAGTGTGTACGGAGTATCCTTCAGAATAGTTGGGAAATCCTGTCGAAGGCGGGATTAGGATCATATCAATTTGTCTAATTTTCCCGCAGTGGACTGCGGTTTATGTAATCCTTTATTAAATAATACATTAGTAAGTTCCCTAGAAAAGACTTAAATTTTTGAACGCAGGATATTGCGATTACATAAATCCCTAAGTTCTTTTCTAAATTTTGTTCCTCAAAGTATTCTATGGAAAGACAAGAACTTAAAGAGAGTCTTGGGATTTTGACTTAGCCTGGGAAGAACGGCACAAATTTTGTTATATAATTATTTGTCATTCCCTTTCTTCACTTCTAAACTCCCCGGGCTTTGCCCCCGCCCTCGGCGGGGGCAAAGCCTTTTTTATTAGGTAATCCCAAAGAGGGTAATTTTGACTAATACAAACATATTTGCCTACGCATTCATATGAATGTTTCTGATACGAAACTCCCCCCAGAGCAGAATAATCAACTTATAAAGAGGAAGCTTGTTTGGAAAAGCTAAATAAATTGATTAATTATGATGGTTAAAAGCCAGCCTATCCCTCCGCATATAGGGAAAGTTAAAATCCAGGCTAAAACGATATTTCCCGCCACACCCCATCTAACCGCAGAGAGCCTTCGGGTTGCTCCGACACCCATAATTCCAGAGGCGATCACATGGGTGGTGCTCAAAGGGAGTCCAATTCTGGAAGCCGCTTGAATCACTATGGCCGCAGAGGTCTCCGCGGCAAATCCGTGGATAGGTTGTAGCTTAGTTATCTTCATCCCCATAGTGCGAATGACCCTCCATCCTCCAAAAGCAGTTCCAATACCCATGGTAGTGGCAGAAAGAAGGATGACCCAGGCAGGAACATGAAAAGTAGTCCAATGGAAATGTATGGCTAAAGCTAAAGACATAATTCCCATGGTCTTCTGAGCATCATTACTGCCGTGACTGAAAGCCATAAAAGCGGCTGAAACTATCTGAAGCTTTTTGAAAAGTCCTGCAACCGCACCGGGACGAGTTCGGCGAAAAAGCCATAAAAGTAAAGTCATAGCTATAAGCCCTAGGGCAAATCCAATTATGGGAGCCAAGACCAGACCCAAAAATACTTTTCTCCAGCCAGCCCAGATCAAAACTTCCGTTCCTGCAGTGGCTACTCCAGCTCCGGCTAAGCCGGACATAAGCCCATGGCTTTCGCTGGTGGGAAGACCGAAAACCGTAGCCACACAGCTCCAAATTATCACCGATATGAGCGCTATGGCTATAGTCAGAAGGTTAATGGACTCTTGGGCAACTAAACCCTTTCCAATGGTTACCGCTACGGCGGTGCCAGAAAAAGCTCCGACGAGATTGAACAATGCCGCCATAAGAACCGCAGTTTGAGGGGACAAAACTCGGGTGGAAACTACAGTGGCAATGGAATTGCAGGCATCGGTCCAGCCATTCACAAAGTCGAAAGCCACTGACAAAAAAAGGATTAAAACCAAAAACCAAAAAGACTCGAACATCTATCCTCCATTTCTAATTAAGAGGTCTTTCGAGAAAGTCGAAGCCATAGGATTAAGTTAGTCGATTACCTTGATATTTCGTTTTTGAGAAATCAACCATAAAAATTAGAACAAAAAACTTAAACTTGTCACTAACACATTAGCGTTTTGCCAGCAAGAGTTAACCTTTTTGCTATTTAACATATATTCTCCAGAAAAACCAGTATTGCTTAAAACTTTTACAGAGAGTCCCACAGAAAAGCGATTTTCTTTGAGCTGGCCAGATAAGAAAGAATAGAAAGTCTCCTCTTGAATAAAGGGCGTTATGCTCTTATAAAGACTTGTTTTAATTTTTAGGCGATTTCGATAGACAAGCTCCTTTTCGTCTAAATCATACTCCCATCGAATACGGTTACTGAAATCCATATTCTGTAAGCTAAATTTTAAGATGGGATCCAAATATAACAAGTTAGTCTCTTTCCAACCGGTTTTATCTTTTTTTGTTTTATAAGCATAATAACCCCTAATTTCAATAAACTTATTTAACTTATAAAACAAACCGATATAAGTTTTGGAATAGTAATATTCTTTGAAGTTGTTTTTAAATTTGAACTGGGGCTCAAGACTAAAACCGATCTTTTTACCACAAGCTATCTCAAAAGAATATTTGCTCCAGTATTCCCAATCTTGGTCAGCAAAAACACTATTAGGCGAATTTAACAAAAGAACAGCACAAGAAGCAGTGATGAAAAATCTGCTCACAGCTTTCATACCCTAATCCATCGATAAAATGAAAGAATAACCTCTCTAACAATGGCTAAAAACAAAATCAGGCACTCTTCACCGCAATGCTTTCAATTACATTAGCGATGTTCTCGCAATGATCGGCCGCACTCTCCAATCGACCATAAATCTCTTTCCATTTGATAGCCACCCTCCAGTCGGGCTCCTGGTCCAAAAGATGCCCGATCATCTCTTGCGAGATTTGATCCGCTTCGTTTTCCAAACGGTTGATCTCTATACACAGAGGCAAGAGGTTATCAAAGTGCTCCAGATCAGAAATGGTTCTTTCTATCTGGACTACTGCCTGATGAATAATATTCACCAATCTGATGCATTCCGGGGTTGGCTTTCCAATCTTAAAGTAATAAAGCCGACTGGATATTCCTTCAATAGCGTCCAGAACGTCGTCCAGCTCTGAAGCTAATTTGTGAATGTCCTCCCTATCTATGGGAGTGATGAAGGTTTTGTTTAATTTATCGATGATCTCATGGATGAGAGTGTCGCCATGGTGTTCTATGTTCTCTATTTTCCTTACCTTCTCCTCCACGTTGGTATAATCCTCAACCAAGTCCTTTAAAGCAATGGCTCCCTCCAAGACGTTCTTCGCCGAGGCTTCCAGCAGGTCAAAGAATTTTCCCTCCTTTGGTATAAGTCGCGGTAATTTTAGTGCCATATTACCTCCAGGTTTGTTTTTTTTACATCAAACAATATAATCTACGGTTAAAAAATAGGCAACCATTTTTTTCCATTCACTTAATTCAACCATTAAAATCAATTTCCTTATCACGCACGAATTTTCTGCCTTGAGGCTGGAACTTTTTTCAGACTCAGATGTAAAAAACAAAAAGAAAAGATGCAAGAAACTTACTATGTACCCAACCCTATCACCTTTAACCTGCTTTCAACACCCTGGCGGTGGCCCGTCGATAAACAGATAGTTTATTAGATACACGACATCGGAAACATTGATCGTGCCATCACAGTTGACGTCTCCTGCCTGCAATGGTTGAGGCGGAGGTCCGCCTATGAACAGGTAATTTATCAGATAGACAACGTCCGATACATTTATCTCCCCGTCTCCATTGGCGTCGCCACAGATATACACATACAAATTTACCATCTGGGTATCAGCACTGCACAGGTCTTTTACGATTACACCGAAACTGTCCACAAAAGATGAATCAGGAGCGTCACCAAAAAGCGAATCATTCTGAACTGTGCACCACGAAGGAATATCGAGGTAGGTGATCTGGTGAGCCGAATCGTCCGGGTCATAAATTTCCGGGTAATAGTAAAGCGTCTCATAAGGAGCCAACACAAAAGAGTCGGGCGACACTATCTGGGGAGGCTCATTATCTCCGAGAATGGTAAAGGTATGAGCACCCGGGGCTCCAATAGGTGGATGAGTTACTACTCTTCCAGAGTAGTCCGCCGCTTTTATATAATAGGAAACCACTGTTCCCGGGTGCTGGGCAGGAATGTAGGCATAGAAAGAATCAGGATTTGAGGTAGATTGTAAATGGACGGTGTCGTATGGCGCTGTTTCGGTTCTGTAATAGACTAAAAGAGACTCGGGCAAAAGCCCCGTACCACTGTGATCTTTTATTTCAACCGGGACCAGATAATCCTGGTTGCAGATTTCAGTATCAAAAAGAGGAATGTGGTTCACAAAAAGCATATACCGATCGGTAACTCCCATTATTCGACAGTGAATGGCATCGTCCTCATACCACGATCCACGGAATCCCAAAATCTCATAACCCGGCATGGCTTCCTGGTATATCCGAATCGCAGTGGTATCAGCGGAAACGCCAAAGGTGGGCACAAATACTTTGTTGTTTAAGATTATGGAGTTGGTGTAGGCGGTTCCGGAGGGGCAGTATATTCTTTTAATCGTGTAAGGTCTTTCCCATGCGCTTATCTGGGTTGCTAAAAATGCGGCCCTGTGATTAAGGGAATCATAACTGGGATTTCCGGGTGAAACCTCTTTCACCAGAATCGTAGTTGGATCCAAAAACTTCGCCCAGCAGTCGATATGGTGAATTCCGCTGGTTTCAACGTAACCTAAAACAGTATAGTCGTTGCCCACATAGGCTTTCATAATGGAATCTACTTGGGCTGTGGTTTTACCGGGATTTTCATCATAAACCAGACGGCTCGACATGGAGACTCCCAACCCGTCGGACATATGATTGCCGCCGGTATGTTTAAGATCCATGCCGTAAACCGGAATCCCCCAGGCGGCACCAATAACCTGTGGAATCGAGTCGTCTTGCGGGCGGGGTCTATTATAAATGTGGTCCACTATTCCCTGATTTCCCTCACCATCGAAAATAAACCAGGGACCGTAATCTCTGGTCCACATGGAATTGGTTGGAGCGACTATGAAAAAGACATTAGCCATATTCACTCCCCCATTCTGATAAGTGGAAGTGGCTGAGGCTTGTTGGGAGGAATTAGCCACAATGGTGTAGACTTCTATGTCTTCCGACATCTCCGCTACCAGAGATACCGGAATTCCCAGTTGCCAACGGATAATTGCTCCGGTCATGGGTTCCCATTCTGCAGGATTTCTTGCCGGTCCTTGCGGAGGGCTGGTGGTTTTATGAGTGATGCCGATCTCATCCAGCCGGGTCATCTCCTCCGGGGTCAGCTCGATCGGCAGTGATTCGGTCTCTTCGTATTTGAGGATTTTTTTATCTACATTCCCCACCTGAGTTGTATCCTGGCTACCTTGCGTTTGTGCAAAAACGCCTGTGGCAAAAAGTAACCCTAAAAGCATTACTGCGATAAAAATTCGTCTCATTTCCGCCTCCGGTCTGAATTCTGGACCCATAGGATAAGATTGAGATTTCAATCCACTCTGAATTCCTAAGCTGCTATAATAAATATAACCTAAATCCCGTATTTGGCAAGCAGAAAAACCAGAGTCGAAGCTTAATCCACCGTAAACCATAGCCTCAAAAGCCTTTGGTGCGAACCTCTTAGGCATCCGATATGCATCTGGTCATTACAGATTTCTTGTTTGCTCTTGGTATTTTTCACCGTGGGAAATGAAACGGCGGTTCGACAGGCTCACCGCCCTGAGGGACTCGAAGGGCGGGCGAAGAGCACCTGCCTTTAGGACAGACTCAGTCGCGGACCAAAGAAAAGCCCCAGCTCCGCCTTTTGGGGATTCCCAACTTGGCGGGGGCTGGGGCTTTGGTATGTGCAGAATCAGAGGTGTCTCTGGGCACTATAATCTTTCCCTAAAACCTATCACCTATTACCTTTCACCTGCTTTTCAACATCCCGGCGGCGGTCCACTTATAAATAAATAGTTGATTAAATAGACCACATCGGAAGCATTAACATTTCCATCGCAATTGCAATCCCCAGCCGCCAATGGCACAGGCGCAGGTCCGCTTATGAAGAGGTAATTTATTAGATACACAACGTCAGATGCATTGATCACTTTATCTCCATTGGCATCACCGCGGATGACCCCGTATTCATTTTCAACAACAATGGAATCATCAATTGATCCATTCCCTCCATGATCTATCCACACAATCATGTCAGATTGGCTGACGCTGTCCCAGTTTGGAAAGAAATGGTAAATACTGTTTGAATCAATATTCACAAATCGTGCTCTGAACATCGAACTATCTCCATCGAAGAATTCTGCTTCAATGGTGATACGCTTGTTTGTTCCAACATTTTTCATTACAACATCTCTAACAGCATTTGAATCGATATCAGAAAAAGCTACACTTAAGGTTTCGGAGTAATTAATTTGATAATCACTGCACTTAAACATCCTCTCACAGGTGTCTTCGACATCAATGACTGTAAGGGTTAACACCCTACTTGATACTGAATTTGATGCGATACAAAAACCTGAGCTTGCGGTATCATAATCAACTAAGTAACTACCAGCTGTATCTTCGCCGTCAAGAGAGATTCTTGCATGAAATAAGGAGTCGATCAAGAAGAAATTACAATTGCCTGCTGAATCCACCCCTAAGTGTGTGACAGTATTATTTCTGGGAAAAACATAGGCATATGGATATGCATATCCAGAAACCCCACCACTCATAAATAAAGGTGCTCCTTCTTCAAATCTATCGATCAATTCATTATTCATAAACCCAAGAGAATCAGACCCGGATACAATTAAGATTTCCTCTGAGCCGCCATTTGAAACGAGACAAAGCCCACTGTCTGTTAGTGGAGAGAAGAAATTACTTCGTGGGTCATTGGTTCTCTCCTGTGGGACAACAAGCGGAACAACTTGCAGGAAAGTAGGCACGTCAAGATATATTTCCTTCGGTTGATCAGAAGGCCCAAGGGCACTATAAGTCCATGTGTTAGCGGTTGTATTAATGGTAAAAAACTGATTTTTATCAGCGTGATCATTATTATCATACACCCATATCCTATATATTTCTGGGGATACAGATACCCGATACATGCAGATTGGAGTCACTGTATGACCAACTGTCATTGAATCATTTGGTTGTTTCCACCAAAAACTTATTGCTCCACTGATCTGAGTACCAAAAGAAAGCCTTAGATCGGGAATCACCTGCCTTGGACCACCAACTAAACTATATTCTCTCAGGCTCACCCACTTGAATGCTGTTTGCACTGCTCCAAACTGATACAAATAATACTTATTCATATGGTCGCGAGCCCCCGGGTTCCCCGAAATATCGGTAACATTTATGGGATATATTTCGTCGGTCCACTCAAAATCCTGCAATCTTTGAAAACCATCTTTTAATAGTTGGCAAGTATAAGCCATGCCATAGCAGGAACCTCCCCATCTTCCCTTATGGATCAAAACTAATAGCCCGTAATATAACATTTGGGTCGGAGAGGGAATAAGAATATTAAATGCTTGGCAATAGTTTGACCAAGACGGAAACACTCCACCTTCTGGCCATAATTGAGCCGAATCGTTATCAAACCCCCAAGCGTGCAAATCTATATCGAAATACTCGCCGTTTGTAAAGTAACAACTACTATCATTGCTCAGATTCTTTAAGATGGCAACGCTGTCGCTTCCTGAATTTGCCACAGCTAAGTCGTAATCTCCATCTCCATCCAAATCCGCACAAAAAACAGAATAAGGATTAGCTCCTACAATATAGTCTATTTTAGGTCTGTAAGTCCCATACCCGTTGTTTTTTAATATCGAAATAGTGTTGGTATAATGATTTGCCAACACTATATCTAAATCCGAATCCCCATCCAGATCAGCGCAGAAAGGATTATGAGGACCATCCCCAGTTGGATAGTTTGCCACCACCAAAAATTCTCCATCCCCATTATTTAAAAGGACGGTAACACTATCGCCCCACCAATTTGACACTACCATGTCCTGATCTATATCGCCATCCAGATCAGCGCAAAAAACGGAAACAGCACGGTCTCCTGTTGGGTAGTTCACTGCAGTTTGAAATGTTCCGTCTGAATTGTTAAAAAGGACTGAGACATTGTCGTTTTCGACATTTGGCACCGCTAGATCACAATCACCATCACCATCCAAATCTGCACCAGAAAGCCAATACGGACTTACTCCTACACCATAGTCAGTTCTGGTTGGAAAAGTCCCGTTCCCATCGTTCTTTAATATGGAGACCCGGCCATTATGCGCATTTGTCACGGCCAAGTCCAAATCTAAATCTCCATCCAAATCCGCACAAAAAACACCGGTAGGGCCATCTCCCGCATTGTAATGTTGGATGGGAAGATCAAAAGTTCCATCTCCCTCGTTGATTAGGATAGAAACATAATCGCTCGGCCAGTTTGCTACAGCTAAATCCAAGTAACCATCTCTGTCCAAATCTGCGCAAAAAATACCTTCAGGATTAGATGGGCATGGGTAATAGGTTGATGGTTGAAACGTTCCATCCCCGTTGTTTCTTAAGATAGAAAGGTTATCGCTGTACTCATTTGTAACTGCTATATCAAAATCTCCGTCGTTGTCCAAATCAGCACAGAAAAGAATGCGGGGGATATGCCCTACGGGGTAGTTCACTGCTGGGGCGAAAGGGATGGAATCGGGATTTGTTTGGGTGGTTTGGGCAAAAGCAGGAATGCTGTCCAGAAGCAAAACCGCAACTACTAAAATGAATAGCTTCCCCGCTGTTAGCGGGATCTTCGACTTGGTCATTTTTGGCTCCTTTTTTTGAAGGTTAGAGGTTGACCAAATTCTATGTCTTTGGTATCGTGAAATCAAAAGAAGTATAACTCAAAAATGGGAAAAGGCAAGGGAAATTTTAAAAATCGAATGACGAATACCCGTAACTCCTTGCCTCTCAATGGCCATAAACAATTTTACTATCAAATCGATGGTGAAAGGGATAGGGCGCCTGTTAGTGGAGGGCTAAAGAAGAATATAAGTCCCTCTCTTCCCAAGAGAGGGACTTAGGGTGAGTTCTGTGTTGTGTCAAGACCTAGTCCTGACACGTTTAAAAAAGTTGAGGAGATGTTTATGTCCTGTTTTCGAAAGTCAAATCCTTTGACCACCTTTCCCTTCCATTTAGGGAAAGAAATGGAAGCAGAGGAGAAGCACAAAGTCAACATGCAGTTCCCAGCCACTTTAGTGGCGTTTCCTTGCCCCTCAATGGACATAAACAATTTTACTATCAAATCGATGGTGAAAGGGATAGGGCGCATGTATATAGAGGGAGTTTGTGTTGTCAGGACTTAGTCCTGACACGTTTAAGTTAAGTTGGTTCGGGAATTGGAATTCCCGAACCATTCTCGTGCGGGAATTCCAATTCCCGCACGAACAAGCAGACGTAGGTCGGGTTGCGAAGCTGCCCGACAGATCAGCTAAAAAATTTAAAATATAAAGGTCAGAAACGTCAGTAAGGTCAGTAACGTCAGTAACACCAGAGGGGGTTCGATCAACCCTTTTTCTTTTGCCTCTGATAGAAAAGGTTATTATTTCTCCACGTTAGGGTGGGGGTTGCACCCCCACCCTATTACGGACAGGGGTACAACCCCTGTCCGAACTAAAGAAAACTTACGCTCGATGAATCGAGCCGCTGAGGCAACTGTCCTCTTTTGTAGTTGCCCAATTCATTGGGCGAAGTTACGCTCGATAAATCGAGCAACTACAAACGCAGGTGTTTGTCTTATTTGTGGAAATAAAATGCCCCCAGGTCGGGTTTGGTGCCGTCGGGGTCTTTTTGAACCGAAGTGGTATCGCCTGAGTCGATTAAGGGTGAATCTTTTTTCAAATGATAATCGGACTCCTCTGGGTTGACAAAGAGCGGATCAACGGAAAGATTATCTGTGGAGGGCTTGCAATTGCCGTAATTTTCACTTGAGTTTTCCCAAAAATCGTTATGGCTGATTAAGGGATTTGAGCTTTTGTCGCACCACAAAGATGCTCCCTCACCGAAGCTAATGATATTGTTAACGATCTTGGGTGAGGACGATTTTGTGCATCCAATTCCGCTTCCGGCAACACCCTTGTTCCTCACAAGGGTGTTGTTGATTATCAAAGCAGAAGCGGAGGATTCGCAACAAACTCCACCACCTTCCAGATAGCAGGTATTGTCAAGGATGAGGTTCCGTTTAACCAAAGGAGTGGCGGAATAACAAAGAATTCCGCCTCCTCTGCCATACTTGGCAGAGTTGGATTTTAAAATATTCTCCTCTATTTTTGGAGAAGCGGATTTACAGAAGATTCCGCCACCGAAATAATTGGTGCTATTTTTCCTAATCGTATTTTGCATGATTTGGGGAGATCCATCCTGACAATAAATCCCCCCTCCGTAAGCATAGGCAGAATTGTTTCTGATGATATTCCGGACTATCTGGGGAGACGAGGATTTACAGATAATTCCACCCCCTCCATAGCTATTGGGTTGAAGTATCAAAACTCCAGATCCGTTTTGAATGGTAAACCCAATTATGACAGAAGATGAATCCTCACCGGAAATGAACCTAACCACGCTGGCAGAATCTTTGTTATCCGGCTTGCTTCCATCTAAGATGGTTTTGGAAATTAGGCTGGTATCGCCCTTGAGAATAAAATGGCTGGCTAAAACAATTTTTTTGCCTAAAAAATTTATGTTTTCATAGTAGGTGCCTTTAGCCACTAAAATTGTATCCCCATCTTGGGCTTTATCAATCCCTCCTTGAACAGAAGAATAGTTTTTGGGGACTTGGATAGTTTTAGCTAAGACAATCTGAGTGAGAAAAAGATATATCGAGCAAAAAAGAAAAAACCGCCTATTCATAAAGGTCATTGTTATGTTGAATGTTTGTGGACGCAGAAACCCAGCACCTAACTTAAGTTAGGTGCTGGTACTATGCAATGATTCAAGTGGTTTTGTATTTAAGAATCAGTCTCCTCCCCGGTTTTTTCTTCGGATTTGCCTGCCCCCGTCACAGCTTTCTTTTCAGGCTTAGCCTCTTCTTCTGTTTTCTCTTTTGCTTTTTCCTCTGCCTCCCTTCTTTCCTCTTCCTCCTCCATCTCGGTTTTTCTCTCCAAGAGATTCTCATCATCCTTTTTCTTTCTCAAGATGATATAGGTCAAAGTTTGACCCGAGCTTAATATAGCCAGGCCGTAGGAGATGACCATGAACATGATGAATAAAAGCGAGATGGCGATTAAAAAGGCGGAGATTTCTCCGGACCAGTTCAGATAAATGCCTGGTCCAATCTCGGGCAGATGAAACCTGAATTTTATCCCGGGAAGGATATTGGAGAAATAGTTCAGAAGATGGGTGGGAAGGGTAATATAGGAGAGTGCCTCCTCTAAAATATCAGATAATTTCCCCCTCATCAAAATACCACAGGAGAAGTGGATGAGCTGGACCGCTCTGAAGGAGAAATAGCCAAAAATAAAGATGCCCACCTTAGCCATAACTCCCAAAAGACCACTATACAGAAAATATCGCCAGGCTTGGTTCCAGATGACAGAAAAGGTCTGGACTATGGTTTCGAAGGTGTCTTCCTTGGTGGTGGCAACTATGGCTGGGGCTAAGAACAAAGAGAAAACAAAAATAAAGATAACATAGGCCAAAAACAGGGCGGTGGCAAATAAAGGTATAAGATAGAAGATGCTAAAACCGATCTCTCCCACATAGGGAATCTTTCCTAAAAGCCCTACGATAATGCCACATACGATCACAAATGCTATAAAAGCCAGCAGGGAAAAGGGAGAAAGTAAGACCGGGGACCAGTTCCTTTTCAAAAACCGTAAAGCCTCTTTGGAAGAATAGAAATCGTCTCCTTTGAGTTGCTCGTAGGTTAGTTTTCCCACCATGACGCTTGCCAGAAGCCAGCATATCAAGGCGAAAAGACCACCTAAGCCAAAGATCACCCAGCTATACCATCGGGTAAAGGGAAGACCGCTCATAGGAAAAAGACCGTGATATTTCCAGGTTTCAGCAAAGCCCGATCCAGCCGTAAGAAAGGCAATGTAAGAGAAGAACAGATACCCCAGATACCCTAAAAGAAGCCCCATGAATTGAAGCAGGATCTTTTTGCCTGAGAGAGCCAGACGAGGGGCACGAAAAACGTCCCTAACATCAAAATAGAACTTGGTCATACAACCTCCTCATATTTGGAGTTTTTATATCAACAAACTTTCTTGTTCCCTGGTATGAACTAGAATGGTTCGACAAGTTTATCCTCAAGCGTAGCCGAAGGGTTAACCATAAATGGTTAAAATGCTTCCCATGGTTAATACCTGCCCAAATAAAATTAATAATTTATAAGCTCTTCCTCTCAATTTGTCAAGAGAAATTTCATTGGTATTCGGTATCCCCATTATTATTTACATCACGGGTCTAACCTTTTCTTATTTTTATAATTAAAAATGTTGTGTTTTTTGTAAAAATTGTTAAATTTAATGATGAATGAAGCAAGATAAGATAATTTGATTTCTCGTTGGTAACGGACACCTTGTCCATTCTCCCCTGCCTTTAGCGGGGGATCAGGATGAATCCGTTACCGGTTCCGTCACGGACGAGGGCATCCGTGACGAACAAGTGAATTGAAGATTTAAAATATGGCTGATTCAGTTTCATCCCGTTACCATCTGATCGCAAAGATGAAGTTTGCGGTGATCCTGACTGTGGGAATACTTCTTTTGGAGTTGGTGGGTGGTATTTTGACCCACAGCCTAGCGTTACTTTCAGATGCGGGTCACATCTTTGCAGATATTTTCGCTCTGGGCTTGAGCTGGTTGGCTTTGGTCTTGTCAGGACTTCCTGCCAATCAAAGAAAGACCTATGGCTATTTCCGGGCAGAGGTCTTGGCGGCCATCACCAATGGGGTCACTCTATTTCTGGTGGCTTTATGGATCTTCTATGAAGCCATAGGCAGGATAATCTCACCTGAGCCGGTGAAAAGCTTGGAGATGTTTTTGATTGCCTTAATCGGGCTGGTGGTCAATCTGATAGTTTTATTGAAGTTAAAAGGAGCTACCCAACAGAGCCTGAATATAAAAAGTGCATTCTTGCACGTGTTAGGAGATATGTTAAGCTCAGTGGGGGTGATTGTGGGCGGAATCATCATGTTGGTTACTGGATTTTATATCGTCGATCCGATCATCAGCATATTGATCGGACTGATCATCTTAAGGGGAGCCTTGGGGGTCATACGAGAATGTAGTGATATCCTTTTAGAAGGAGTTCCCCAAAATGTTAAACTCAGCGAGGTGGAGAAAGTTTTGAAACAGGTCACCGGAGTGGTGGATATACACGATCTTCATGTTTGGAGCATATCATCTACTCATCCGGCTTTATCCGCTCACGTAGTAGTGGAGGAGCAGACCACCCACTCCACCAAAGAGATATTGGATGAAATTCAAGCCCAGGTGAAGGAGAGGTTCAACATAGAACACCTCACCATACAATTTGAGTGTTTGTGTTGTGGGATGCAAAAGGTGGAATGTATTTTGAGTGAAAGAAGAGGTTAGTTCAAAAGTGGTTCGACAAACAGTTCTTAAATCGTGGACGTATCAAAAAGCGAGAAAGATATTATGAGCTTTGCCAAATCCGGAGACAAAAAATCCTTAAAGGCAAAGGAAAAGGAAGTTGACTCCGAGAATGCTCAATTAAAATCTGAACGACCAAGCTTAGGCGCAGAAGATGAAGCTCTGCTTCAGATAATAGAAAGTGCAAAGAAAGGAGACCAGTCTGCTTTTCAGAAGATAGTGGACAAATACCGGACTCAGGTAGCCAGCATCGCTTATAAGATGGTGGGGGACTATGAGGACGCCAAGGATATCTCCCAGATAGTATTTGTAAAGACTTATCAGAATTTAGAGGATTTCGACACCACCAAAAAGTTGTCCACTTGGCTTTACCGGATCACCATAAACGCTTCCATCGACTTTATCCGAAAGCACAAAAAACACAAACATGAGCTTTTGGATAACATCTTTGGAGAGCTAAGGGAAAAGAAGCAAGATGTAGAAAAGCTTTATCAAAGAAGTTTGATAAATTGGGCCATAAAAAGTTCTATGGAGGCGCTCAATTCCCGGCAGAAGGCAGTTTTTGTTCTGCGTGATCTGGAGGGACTGGATATAAAAGAGGTAGCTCAGATAACGGGCATGCCACAAGCTACAGTGCGGTGGTATTTACATAGAGCCAGATCCAAACTCAGAGGCGAATTGACCAAACATCACCCACAACTCTTAAGAAAGATGGGGATAAAACATGAGGTGCAGAAAGGTTAGGAAGGCTATAGTCAATTATGCCGATCTGGAGCAATCCCAAAAAAAGAGGCTGGATGAGCATCTGAATTCTTGCGCCGAGTGTCTTTCCGAATTTCACCTTCATCAAAGCTCCTTAAATCTGGTCAAAGAGGCGATCAGCTTTGAGGAACCGGAGGATTTTTGGCAAGACTATCAGGTGGATGTGAAAAGAAGGATTCCGTCTTCTCCTTTATGGCAAAAGCTTTTGGGAAGGATGGAAAATTTAGCCAGCCTCATCAAGACCCCACTTTTTGGTCCCATCCCCGCTTATGTATTCCCTATTATCGTTTTACTATTCTTAGCTATGGGTCTTTTTCCAGCCCTTTCTACTTCTAAACACTCAGGCGGTTTCGATAACAACCTGGTGGTTTACGAAGGAGAATTGCTTTCAGCA